>Ga0068856_100005174_pt1 | contig 12878 bp, 11 predicted proteins | sample KBSCornC62_FD_66595 | JGI IMG/M metagenome (GOLD analysis project Ga0068856, IMG submission 66595) | Corn rhizosphere microbial communities from Kellogg Biological Station, Michigan, USA - KBS Corn C6-2 | ecosystem: Host-associated > Plants > Roots > Rhizosphere > Soil ...
GATGGCCACACGCCAGCGCAAACAGCCCAGCAAGCTGGCGACATACGAGCAGAAGCGCCGCTTCGAGGAGACTCCCGAGCCGGCCGCCAACGACGGGAGCGCAGGCGCACAGGACGGGCAGCGCTTCGTCGTCCACGAGCATCACGCGCGGCGCCTGCACTGGGACCTGCGACTCGAGCACGACGGCGTACTCGCCTCCTGGGCGATCCCCAACGGGATCCCAGACGATCCCAAGAAGAACCGAAAGGCTGTGCACGTCGAGGATCACCCGCTCGACTACATCGACTTCCACGGAACGATCCCGGCCGGCAACTACGGCGCCGGCAAGGTCAGCATCTGGGACCACGGCACCTACCGCCTCGAGAAGTGGCGAAAGGACGAGGTGATGGTCGTTTTCGAGGGCCAGCGCCTGACCGGTCGCTACGTCCTCTTCCGCGCCGGGCGCGAGGAGCGCGACTGGATGATCCACCGCATGGACCCGCCGGTTGATGCCGACGCCGAGGAGATGCCCGAGAGCGTCGCGCCGATGCTGGCCAAGCTCTCGACACTGCCCGCCGACGAATCGAAGTGGGCGTTCGAAGTCAAATGGGACGGAGTGCGCGCCATCACCCACTCGGAGCCCGGCCGCCTGCGAATCCTCAGCCGCAACGGCAACGACATCACCGACGGCTATCCCGAGCTGCGGCCGCTCAACCGCGCGCTTGGATCGCACCGGGCGATGCTGGACGGTGAGATCGTCGCGCTCGACAGCGAGGGCAAGCCCAGCTTCCAGCTGCTGCAGACACGCATGCACGTGCGCGGGGAGACCAGCGTCAGGCACCTGGCGCAGAGCACGCCCGCGACCTACATGATCTTCGACCTGCTGTGGCTCGACGGACACAGCCTGATGGCGTTGCCCTACTCCGAGCGGCGCGCGCGGCTCGAGGCGCTCGATCTGGAGAGCGCGCGCTGGCGCGTCCCCGAATCGTTCGTGGGCCGCGGCACTGCCCTGCTGGCCGCCACCCGCCAGCAGAAGCTCGAGGGCGTGATCGCCAAGCGGCTCGACTCCCCCTACGTGTCGGGACGCCACAGCGGCTGGGCCAAGATCAAGAACTGGGGCCGCCAGGAGGCCGTGATCGGCGGCTGGCGCGGCGGACAGGGCGGGCGCGGCGGGCGGATCGGAGCATTGCTGCTGGGGATGCACGATGGCGACGGCAAGCTGCACTACGTCGGCCGCGTCGGCACCGGCTTCGACACCCGCGAGCTCGAGCGCCTGGCGGGCCTGCTGAAGCCACTGGCCCGCACGACCACGCCCTTTACCGGCCGACAGCCGCCGAAGGACTCGCACTTCGTCGAACCCGAGCTCGTCTGCGAGGTCGAGTTCAGCGAGTGGACGCACGCGGGCACGCTGCGCCAGCCGTCCTACAAGGGCCTGCGCGACGACAAGCGGCCGGAGGAGGTCGTGCGCGAGCGCGTCGAGCCTGTTTTCTCCGATGGTGGGCCCGCTGGCCCACCACCGGATCAGGCCGTGGTGGCTGACGCCCCCGACGTACGGGCGTGGCTGGCGAACGGCCGCAAGGTCCGCGACGGCGTCGAGATCGAGCTCCAGGGGCGCAGGCTGAAGCTGACCAACGCCGACAAGGTGCTCTATCCGGCCAGCGGCTTCACCAAGACCGATCTGGTCGCCTACTACGCGGGGGTCGCGCCGGCGCTGCTCCCCCACCTTCGAGACCGGCCGCTTACGCTCAAGCGCTACCCCAACGGTGTCGAGGGCGAGTACTTCTATGAGAAGCGCTCACCGCCGCACCGGCCCGACTGGATCCAGACCGCGCAGATCCCGAGCGACCGCGGCAAGAAGGAGATCCCGTACACGCTCTGCCAGGACCTGCCGACGCTGGTGTGGCTCGCCAACCTGGCCGACATCGAGTTGCATCCGTCGCTCTCACTGGCGGCCGAGGTGACGCGCCCGACGATGGTCGCCTTCGACCTCGACCCCGGTGCTCCTGCCGGGATCGTCGAATGCTGCGAGGTCGCGCTCGAGCTGCACGAGCTGTTCCGCCAGCTGGGGCTCGAGGCGTGCGCGAAGACATCGGGATCCAAGGGTCTGCAGGTCTACGTGCCGCTCAACGACCCCGGCGCGAACTACGCACAGACCAAGCCGTTCGCCCATGCCGTCGCGGGCCTGCTGGAGGAGCGCCACCCCGAACTGGTGGTCTCACGGATGGCCAAGGACCGGCGCGCCGGCAAGGTGCTGATCGACTGGAGCCAGAACGACGAGCACAAGACGACCGTCTGCGTGTACTCGCTGCGGGCGACCGAGCAGCCGCGCGTCTCGACGCCGGTCAGCTGGGACGAGGTAGCCGAGTGCCACGAGACCAAGCGCGCCGAGCGGCTCTCCTTCGGTCCCGAGGACGTGCTGAGCCGGATTGCATCAAGCGGCGACCTATTCGGGAAGATATTGAGTTTGCAGCAGAATCTGCCCACGTTGGAGGACTGAGAAGCCTTGGCAGCACCACGTTCGATGTGGAATGGGACGGTCGCGTTCGGGGAGGTCGTCTTCCCCGTCAAGCTCTATTCGATCGTGCAGGAGCGGCGCGTCCGTTTCCGCGAGGTGCACCTGGCCGATGGCGGCAGGATCGTGCACAAGCGCTTCGGCTCGGAATCGGGCATCGAGATCCCAAGCGAGCGCATCCGCAAGGCCTACGAGATCTCCGAGGGCAACCAGGTCGTGCTCGATGACGAGGAGATCGCCTCCGCCCGCGGCGCCAACACGAAGGTGATCGGCATCGATCATTTCGTACCGGCCGACCAGATCGACCCGCTGTTTTACGACAAGCCCTACGTGATCGGCGCCCAGGCGGGCGGTGAGCATGCCTATCGCGTGCTGCACGCCGCGCTCGAGAAGACGGGCGCGGTCGGGATCGGCCGCTTCATGCTGCGCACGCGCGAGCAGCTGGTCGCACTCGGGGCGCACGGGCAGGCGCTGCGGCTCTACACAATGCGCTACGCCGATCAGATCGTCTCCAGCAGCAACCTGGACATCCCGGCCCTCAGCCGCAAGCCGACCGAGCGTGAGCTTGAGATGGCACAGCGACTGGTCGAGTCGCTGGCGGCCAGCTGGGAGCCGGAGCGCTATGAGGACCGCCACCGCCAGGCCGTCATGGCGTTGATCGAGCAGAAGGCCGCAGGCAAGGAGCTGAAGGTGCCCGAGGTCCACGAGCCCGAGGAGACCCCCGATCTGATCGCAGCGCTCGAGGCCAGTCTCGCCGGGCGGCCGAGACGGCGCAAGCCCGCCCCGGCGAAGCCCAGCCCGCTGCGTAAGCCCGCAAAGCCGAAGGCGAGCTCGCGCTGATGCCCGCCGGAATCTGGAACGGCACCCTCAGCTTCGGCCTCGTCGCCGTGCCGGTGCGCATGGTCAGCGCCACCCGCGACCTGGACGTGCGCTTTCACCAGGTCGACGCCGACACCGGCGAGCGCATCCAGATCCACCGCATCTGCGAGGCCGACGGCGAGGAGATCCCATGGGAGGACATCGGCCGCGGCTACGACCTCGACGGCCAGCTCGTGACGCTGACCGACGACGAGCTCGAGGCCGCCGCCCCTGAGCGCACGCACACGATCGAGATTGAGGAGTTCGTCAATCTCGACGAGATCGACCCGGCCCAGTTCGACCACCCGTACTACCTGATCCCCAGCTCCGAATCGGAGGGCACGACCCGCGCGTACCGGCTGCTGCGGGACGCCATGGCCAGCACCAACCAGGCAGCGATCGGGCGCGTCGTCCTGCGCTCCAACGAGTACCTGGTTGCGGTCCGCGAGCACGACGGGCTGCTGGCGCTGACGACGATGCTGTTCGCGGACGAGCTGCGCAGCGCCGACCAGATCGATGCGGTGCCCACCGGGTCGACGGGCGAGGCCAAGCGGGGCGAGGTCGCCCAGGCCGTGAAGCTGATCGAGGCGATGAGCCGCGACTTCGATGCGGATGCCTACGAGGATCTGTACCGCGAGCGCCTGCTGGCGTTGGTCGAGAGCAAGCGATCGAGCAAGCGCTCCAAGAAGCCGCCGCAGGTCGCCGAGCCCGAAGAGCCGGAGGCCGCACCCGATCTGATGGCCGCGCTCAAGCAGAGTCTCGAGCGCGTCAGCAGCGACCAGTAGGCCGATGCCGATCGCGGCACTGGTCGTGATGGGCGTCTCCGGCGCCGGTAAGTCGACGATCGCCCACGCCCTGGCGGTGCAGCTCGGCTGGGACTTCGCCGAGGGCGACGATCTACACCCACCCGCGAACGTCGCGAAGATGGCGGCCGGCCACCCGCTGACCGACGCCGACCGTGGCCCGTGGCTCGAGCGTGTCGCCGGCTGGATCGATCGCGAGATCCAGGACGGACGCCACGGTGTGATCACCTGCTCGGCCCTGAAACGGGCCTACCGTGACGTGCTGCGCCGTCCGGAGGTGCTGTTCGTCTACCTGTCGGTGCCGCGCGAGGAGCTCGAGCGGCGCATGGCCGCTCGCCGCGGGCACTACATGCCGGCCAGTCTGCTCCAATCGCAGCTGGAGACGCTCGAACCGCCGGGCGCCGACGAGGCGGCGCTGACGATTCACGCCGGTGATGAACCGGCGCGCACGCTCGAGCTGATCAGGGGTCGTCTTGCCGCTGGCTGAGCCGGCGGCAAGAGCGCCCGCAGATTGTTTGGATCAGGTCGCGGTTGGTGGCTTGCGCTGGCCGCGCAGCATGTTCGCCACCAGGCGGCCGGTAGCGGCCCGCCGCTGGCGGCCCTGATCGGCGTCAAGGTGGTACATGAGCGCCGCACCCAGCGCGGCTCCGCCGATCAGGCGTGTGCGGCCCTTCGCGGCCGCGCGGCGGTTGTTCTTGATGATGCGGTTCAGCGAATCGACCGCCGCGTTTAGATCCGAGGACTCGTGGGCGAGCTCGCGGCTGGTCTTGACCAGCTGTGCCTTGAGCATCGCGTCACCGCTCGGCAGCAGGCGGTTGCGCCGCCTCGTCATTGCGCGGGACATCGAGCGGACCATCGCCTCGCGCACACCGAGCCTCGCCTCTCGCATACTGAGCCTCGCGTCCTTGATGCCGTGCTTGGCGTCCTTGAGGTCGAGCGGCGCCTGCGCCATCCGGCCCTTGATCTGCCCGGAGAGCTCGCTCGCCTGCCCTTTCAGCTGACCTGAGAGTTCGCTCGCCTGGCCCTTCAGCTGGCCTGAGAGCTCGCTCGCCCGGCCGCCGGCCTGGCCCGCGCCCCTGGCGACCTGCCCTGCGCCTTTGGCCATGCGCGCGCCTGCGGTCTCCACCACCTCGGCGACCTTCGTGGCTCCCTCCTCCGCCCCATGCGCGAGCGTCTGCGGCATGCCATCGAGGATGTTCGTGCCGCCACCATGTTTGCCGTTGCGTGTAATCACAAGTAGCTGCCTACCGCGGCCCGCGCCGATCCAAACCTCGCTGCGCTAGCTCCCCGGGACGAGGATCGCCTCGAGCTCCGCGAGCTGGCGCCGGACCCCGCCGCAGACCTGCTCGCAGAGTTCGAAGACGCCGTGGTCACTGATCGAGTAAAGGACGCTGTTACCGAGCCTGCTGCGGCTGACCATGCCCGCCGCGTGCAGCACGCCAAGATGCTTCGAGACGTTCTGCTGTGACGCCCCCAGGGCGTCCTGAAGCTGTCCCACGGTGGCGTCGCCGCCCCTCAGACGGTCCAGCAGCTTGATCCGCATCGGCTCGCCGAGGACCCGGAACCGCTGGGCAACCAGGTCGATCAGGGGATCGGGCAGAGGGTGGGGCAGCTGAGCTTGGTCCATGGCCGGGAAGCATATCAAACAAGCATGTAGTTGTTCAGTTGTTTCCCCGGAGCAACGCTGCTACTGTACTACTACACCACTCTACAGTTGTGTAGTTGAACGGGGGATCAGATGTCCAGTAAACGCGTGGTCGTCTTAGGGTCGAGCTTCGCCGGCCTGACGGCAGCCTTCGAAATGCACAGGCGATTCGGCGACCGGCACGAGATCGTCGTGCTCGACCCGCGCGACCGCTTCACCTTCATCCCGTCGCTGATCTGGCTGCCCTTCGGGCTTCGCGACGCCGATGACGTGACGTTCCCACTGGCGCCGGTCTACGGTAGGAAGGGGATCCGCTTCGTCAACGAGGCGGCCGCCGAGATCGACCCCGCCGCGCACACGGTCACAACGGCCGCCGGCGCGCAGATCGAATATGACCGCCTGTTCATCGGCACCGGACCGCGGCTTGCGTTCGAGAAGATCCCCGGCCTCGGACCCGACGGCGGTTACACCCAATCGGTCTGCAACCTCGATCATGCGCTGCTCGCACGCCAGGCATGGGATCGGTTCCTCCAAAACCCCGGCCCGGTGGTCGTCGGCACGGCGCAGGGCGGATCGTGCTTCGGGGCGTCCTACGAGTTCCTGCTGAACGTCCAGTACCAGATCGAGAAGGCCGGGCTCAAGGAGCGCGCGCCGGTCACCTTCATCACCGCGGAGCCGTACCTCGGCCACTTCGGCCTGGGCGGGGTCGGCAACTCGCAGGCCATGATCACCAAATTCCTGGAGCGCAAGGGCATCGAGGCGATCACCAACAACGTGATCAGGGAGGTGCGCGACGGTGAGATGCAGCTCGAGTCGGGCCGCAAGCTGCCGTTCGCCTACTCGATGATCGTGCCGCCGTTCACCGGCGTGGACGTGATCAGGAACACCGCCGGACTCGCGAACCAGATGGGCTGGATCGCCGTCGACGATCGCTACCGCCATCCGGACTACGAGGACATCTACGCCGCGGGAGTTGCGATCGCGATCACCCCGCCGGCCGCGACTCCGGTCCCCGCGGGTGTTCCAAAGACGGGGCAGATGACCGAGGCGATGGCCAAGGCAGCGGCCTGCAACATCGCCGCCGACCTGACCGGAGGCGCCGGTGAGCGCCTTCCGCTGGACGAACTCAGCGCCATCTGCATCCTCGACGCCGGCAACAACGGCGTGATCTTCCGTGCCAGCAACATCCTCGCCACCGGCAACGGCAGCGGCAAGACCGCCCGGGCGCAGACGATCGCCGGCCCGGGCGCCCACCTCGCCAAGCTCGCCTTCGAGCGGGTCTACCTCAGCTCCCGCAGGCGCGGCCTGCAGGTCCTCTGATCGCCATCACCCATTGAGAAAGGGACGCACACCAATGAGCCCGAGGGGCACAACGACGTTAACTTCCACGGACATCCCGCCCACGCCGGCCACTGCAGGCAGGCGCGCGTGCTCCGTCCTGCGACAGCAGCCGCTTGAGCGCGTGCTCTTCGCTCTCGCCGGAACGGTGACCCTGCTGTCGGCCGTGCTCGCGGCGACGGTGTCCAGGTGGTTCCTGATCCTGGCGGCGTTCGTCGGGGTCAACCAGTGGCTCTATGTCCTCGCCGGCAGATGTCCGGCCTCGATCGTGATCCGCCGCGTGCTTCATCTGCAGTCGGCGCTCCACCCAACCCAACCGGCGGGCGCGGATCGCCCGCAGCCCGAGGAGGCGACCGCCTGATGTCAGTCACAGAGCAACCGCGCAGGCCGGCCTTCGAGCCGGCATCGGATTACCCCCACGCCGTCAGCGTCGGGCCGATCGGACGCCTCGGGCGCTGGACGGCGACCCACTTCCGCACCGTGCTCGCCGCATGGCTGGTGATCGCGATCGGGCTCGGCGTGTTCGCCCCGAGGGTCGAGACCGCGCTCTCGGGAGCGGGCTGGGAGACGACCGGCTCACAGTCGGTTCAGGCGCGCAACCTGATCGACAAGCACTTCGGAGGGCTGTCGAGCTACGGGCTGATGGCGGTCGTGCATTCGCGGACGCAGACGGTCGGCAGCCCCGGATTCCAGAACGTGATCACGCGGGTCGAGCGCACCCTCAAAGCCAGTCCGGCCGTCAAGAGCGTCGTCGCCCCCGCGTCCGGGATCAGCATCGCGCGTGACGGCCACACGGCGATCGTAGAGGCGGGGGCGGCCCGCAATCCCAACGCGATGGTCAAGGCGGCGGACGCCCTGAAGGGCAAGGTCTCCGCGCTCTCACGGGCGGGTATCCAGGTCCACCTGACGGGCGCCTCGGCGATGTGGTCTGACTTCAACGCCGCCAACCGCAGCGCGATGATGAAGTCGGAGGTGATCTCGTGGCCGATCACACTCGGCATCCTGCTGCTCGCGTTCGGTTCGCTCGTGGCGGCCGGGCTCCCACTGATGCTCACCATGGTCGGGTTGTTGTCGGCCGCGGGCCTGCTGTTCCTCGGTACGAAGCTGATGCCGATCTCGATCTGGGCCATGAACTTCGCCCTGATGTTCGCCCTCGCGCTTGGCATCGATTACGCACTGTTTGTCGTGCACCGCTTCCGCGGCGCGCTCTTCGGCCACGGCCTGGATGCCGTCGACGCCACCGCCGTCACGATGGACACCGCCGGCAAGGCGGTCGCCTTCTCCGGCGTCACCGTCCTGATCTCGCTGTCGGCGGTGATGCTGGTCCCGTCGCCGGCGTTCCGCTCGATGAGCGTCGGGATCATGCTCGCCGTGATCTTCGTGCTCGCGGCGACGCTGACGCTGCTGCCCGCCGTCCTGGGCCGGATCGGAGCCCGCGTCGACAGGCTGGCGCTGCCCTGGGCGCACGCGGGAGAGCACCGCTCAAAGCGCTTCGAGCGCTGGGGGGCGCGGCTCTGGCGGCAGCCGGTGCGCCACGGGATCGTGGCGCTGGCGATCCTGTCGGGGCTTGCGATCCCGCTCCTGAGCTTGAGGACCGCGATGCCCTCGATCAAGGTCGTCCCAGCCGGCGACGCGTCCTACATCGGCTACCAGCAGGCGCAGCGGGCATTCGGGCCAGGCGCCACCGGGCCGCTGCAGATCGTCGTGCCATCGGCCGACGCCGCCCGCGCGACCCGCATCGCCGGGCGTGACCCAGGGGTCGCCACGCTGCTTCCGGCCCGCAGCTCGAAGGGCTCCACGCTGATCACGGCCATCCCCCGTCAGGGTCCCTCGAGCCCGGCCGTCGGACGCACGATCGCGCGGCTGCGTGCGGCGCTGCCCGCCGGCACGCTGATCGGCGGCGCCGTGGCGGAGAACCACGATCTGCAGGCGGCGCTCGCGGGCAGGACGCCACTGGTGATCGGGGTCGTTCTCGGGCTCGGCTTCCTCCTGCTGCTGTTCGCGCTGCAGGCGCCGTTGCTCGCCGCGGTCGGGGTGCTGACGAACCTGCTGGCCACGGGGGCCGCCTTTGGAGTCGCCAAATGGATCTTCCAGGATGGCGCGCTTCATTCCCTGCTCGGGTTCAGCCCACAGGGCTTCCTCGACGCCTGGGGACCGGTCTTCTTCTTCGCGATGATCTTCGCGATCTCGATGGACTACACGGTGTTCCTGCTGTCGGCGGCCAAGGAGCATTGGGACCGCAGCCACGACCCGCGTGAGGCCATGATCGGCGCTGTCGCCCACTCCGGCAGGGTGATCTTCGCCGCCGGGGCGGTGATGGTCGCGGTGTTCTTCACCTTCGCGCTGTCCGGCCCACTGCCACCCAAGGAGATGGGCGTCATCCTCGGCGTCGCCGTGCTGCTCGATGCCGCCCTGATCCGGTTGCTGCTGCTGCCGGTGCTGCTGCGGCTGATGGGCCGCCACGCGTGGTACCTGCCCCGGTGGGCGCGGCGAATCCTTCCCAACATCACCTTCGGACACTCCTGAAACGAGGTCACCATGAGCATGACAGCGACAGCACGCCCGGTCGACGGGGGACTGCAACACGAGGTCGATGTGAACGGGCGTCACACGATCATCACCGATGAGCCGACCGCCCTGGGCGGAACGGATTACGGCCCGGCACCGCACGAGCTGCTGGCGGCCAGCCTGGCCGCCTGCGTGTCGACGATGATCGTCACATACGCGAACGCGCGCGACCTGGACGTAAGCGAGCTATCGGTCGATGTGGAGTACGACCAGACAGCAACCCCACGCAAGGTCCGTGTGGTGGTGCACGCCCCCGCCCACTTCACCGCCGAGCAGCTGGAGCGGCTCCACCGGATCGCGGACGGCTGCCCGGTCAAGCGCGCGCTCGAGGCGGGCTTCAGCTTCGAGGAGACGGTGCTACCGCAGCCCTCCCCAGAGCTGCGGCTGCTCGTAGCCGGCCGCCCAGACCGCGACACCTGAGAAGCCGGCCGCGGCGGCCGCGGCGGCCCGCTCTCGATCAGCGCGGGCGTCCACGACCCAGACGGTGTGTCTGTGATGGTGCTCGCGGTAGCTGAAGGTCAGCTCGCCGTCGGTGCTGCTCCAGTGCGGTCGTGTGTGGACCTCATTGAGCAGCGTCGCGACCTGGCCGGCATAGACCGCGATCGCGCTGGTGCGCCCGTACCAGTCATATCCATAGGCGGGCACGCCCAGCTCGAAGCGGCTCGGCGGGCCCTGGGCGGCCGCGTAGGCGATCACCTGCCTGACCCACGGAAGCGGCGCAATCGGGCCGGAGGGTCCCCCCGGCGAGTGGTAGTCGTAGGCCATCACCTGGATGCGATCGGTCGACGCCGCCAGCGCCCTGTAGTCGTAGAGCCAGGTGGGGATGTCGCCGTGCGCGTACGTGTGCGCCGAGCTCGTACGGGCCATGACCGCGACCTGGCAGCTGCGGCCGATCGCGTGCAGCGCGGTGCAGGTCTGGGCGATCAGCTGCGAGTAGAGCACCGACAAGCGGTTCTCGAGGGCGACGTTGTGCCCCGGGTCGTAGGCGAAGCTCTCGAAGTCGATGTCCAGGCCCGCATATCCAGGATGCGAGGCCAGCTTGACGAGCGTGCGCACCAGCGCCGTGCGTTTGGAGGCGTCGGCGAGGATCCGCGAGAACTGCCTGAAGCCAGAGGCCTCGGTGATCATCGGCAGCACCTGCTCGTGGTGCGCCAGCAGCTCAGATATCACCGTCCGCGAGCCCGCCCCCGCCTCCTCGTGCACGTGCGAATCCCCATAGATGTCGTACCAGTAGGGACTCGCAGTTCCGATCTGCCCCGAGTTATTGAGCGTCGAGCTGAGGGCGGCCGGGAACTCCCAGTAGGGAAGCCAGGCGGTCACCCCGAAGCTGGTTGCCGCGGCGCCTGCGGCCGCCCGCGCACCGGTGGCGCCGGCACCCTTCCGTGCGTGCCCCGCCGCGCCCGCAGCCTGCGCCGCCCAGCAAGCGGCGCACACAGCCATGACCAGCACCAGCGCACGCAACCTCTTGGGGCTCATTCCACTGCTCACTATCGGGGTGCCGGGATTTGAACCCGGGACCTCTCGCTCCCAAAGCGAGCGCGCTACCAAGCTGCGCCACACCCCGCTGGCACGGAGAGTCTAGCCGGGCACCGGCCGACGACCCGGGCGGAGACGGCCAGGCCGAACTCGCTAGCCTGCGGGACCCATGGCTGACGTTCAACCGCTGCGCGCGCTGCACTACGCGCTGGACAAGACTGGGGGACTGCAGCCTGTGGTCGCCCCTCCCTACGACGTGATCTACACCGAGGGCCGGGCGGCGCTGCTCGAGCAGTCGCCGTACAACGTGGTGGCCGTCGACCTGCCGCTCGCGCCCGATGGCGGTGACCCGTACGAGCATGCGGCCGCGACGCTCGCGGGGTGGCGGGCGGACGGCGCCCTGGTGCAGGACGAGCAGCCCACGATCTGGCCGATCGAACAGGACTATGTCGGCCCCGACGGACGCCCGCGCACGCGTCGCGGCTTCCTGGCACGCGTGCGGGTCGACGATTACGGCCCTGGCCGGATCCGGCCGCACGAGCGCACGCACCCCGGGCCCAAGGAGGATCGCCTGCGGCTCACGCGCGCGACCCGGGCGAACCTCTCCCCCATCTTCGCGCTTTTCTCCGACCCCGAGCAGCGGGCCTGGAACGCTCTGGCGCCCAGCACCGCGAACCCCCCGTGGGGCCAGAGCGTCGATCCCGACGGGACCACCAACAGGCTCTGGCGGGTCGATGATCCGGGCGTGATCGCCGCCGTTCAGGAGGCCGCCGCGGACGCCGAGCTGCTGATTGCCGATGGCCACCACCGCTACGAGACCGCGCGCGTCTACGCCGATGAGATCGGTGGCGAGGGCGCCCACCGCTACGTGCTGATGTGCCTGGTGGCGCTGGAGGATCCCGGCCTCACGGTCTTCCCGACCCACCGGCTGGTGCGCGATCTCACCGATGCGCAGTGGGGCGAACTGCGGCGCGCGATCGAGGCCGACTTCACGCTCACGCCGCTCGACGGCGTCGAGCAGCTGCCACCACCGGAGAACGAGCGGATCGAGCTCGGCTACATCGACGTGCGTGAGAAGCGCCCATACCGCCTGACGCTGCGCGATCCGGCGATCGCCGACGCGGCGATGCCCGAGCGCTCGGCGCCCTACCGGCGGCTCGACACGGCCGTGACCGAGGTGCTCCTGCTCAAGGGCGCGCTCGGCATGACCGACGAACAGATCGACCATCTGGACGGACTCGGTTACGCCCGCGACGATCAGCAGGCGATCGAGCTGGTGCTCGGCGACGAGTACGACGCCGCCCTGTTCATGGCGCCGACGCCCGTGCGCCGGGTGCAGGACGTTGCGAGCTCTGGTGAGAGCATGCCGCCCAAGTCCACCTACTTCTTCCCGAAGGTCCCCACGGGGCTCGTCTTCAACCCGCTGACGGACTGAGGCACGGCGGCGACGCAGACGCGGACCGCTTGACCGCTGCCCATATAGTCAGGCGATGAGTCGCAGCGATCCGAAGCTCCTGGCATTGGGCGAACTGCTGCTGGGTGCCGACCAGGCGGCCGCGATCGAGCTGCGGGCCAACGTCCAGGCCGCGGTGCTGGTACCGCTGCACATGAGACGCGGCGAGCTGCACGCGGTCTTCACGATGCGCCATCACGATCTGCCGCGTCACGCCGGCGAGATCTCCTTCCCCGGCGGCCGGCG
>Ga0068856_100005175_pt1 | contig 12877 bp, 12 predicted proteins | sample KBSCornC62_FD_66595 | JGI IMG/M metagenome (GOLD analysis project Ga0068856, IMG submission 66595) | Corn rhizosphere microbial communities from Kellogg Biological Station, Michigan, USA - KBS Corn C6-2 | ecosystem: Host-associated > Plants > Roots > Rhizosphere > Soil ...
CCTGACCGAGAGCTTTGCCTGTTAGACGCAGGATCTGAATATTCGAGTCGTAAGCGTATTGCAAAGCAGGAAAGATTCCGGAATGTTCAAGTGGAATCTGATCCCCAATCGTCACGCCAAGTTTGTTGCCTGGAAGTCGTCGGGTGCTGGTGGTGATTTCTGTACGGTTCCCATTGCGTTCAAGGGTGAACTGAATGGCGTCTGGGTGATTTCGGATGTATTCGGTCACCTGTGCTGCGCTGCGTACCTGTTGGCCACCAATCATCAAAACTCGATCGCCACTTCGGAGACCTGCTTCCTCGGCAGGAGAGCCCGGATTAACGTCGTGGATGAGCGCTGGTATTCCACCATAGTCAGGGATGAAATCGAGAAATCCCGCAGTATCCCCGTTCTCAACACGCGCGGTTGGTTTGATTGTTAGCGACAGCTGCTGTCCATCGCGCTCGACAGTTATCGGAAAAGGGGTTCCGGGGGACAACAACGCATCACCCTGCATATTGTCCCAGGATGGATCCTCTGAACCATTAAAAGCAACGACGCGATCACCTAATTTCAGACCTGCCTGGTCGGCAGCTCCGCCGGGAGTTACGTAGCTAACGATAGGCTTTGGGGCCGTCGGCACTCCATAAATCATTCCCGCCGCAAACGGGATCGCCATTGCCGTCAGGATGTTCATCACCGGTCCCGCGAGCGCTACCATTATTCTTTGATAGCGCGGACGCAGACTGAACATTTCCTCCTCGGGGATGTCAGTCGCGCCTTGACCCTCGAGCGGGGCATTCGATTCATCCCCGCCGAGCTTCACGTATCCACCCAACGGAATCGCTGAGAGACGATAATCTGTGTGACCAATCTTTTTTCCGAGTATGCGAGGACCAAAACCTACGGAAAATGTTTCAACTCGGATCCCCAGCAGTTTGGCCACTAGAAAATGTCCAAACTCGTGAAGAACAACCGCGGATCCGAGAATAAAAACAAACGCCGCGGGATAGATTAGAAAACTCATCAAGAACGCTCTTTTCTTAACAATTTCATTCCAAATCAGCTAGTTTAGACAGCAAATCGACCCTTGCGGGTTGCACACGCGAGTGTACGCGGCGCTTCACGTTTGCGTCAAACAATTCATCCAGACAGTTATCCGCAGATTACACAGATTACGCAGATTTTCTTCAATTGAGTTAAGACGCTTTCCACTCTATCAAACAAATCTGCGTAATCTGTGTAATCTGCGGATAACTCCTTACGCAACACTCGCCGGCTTCTTCGCAAGCTTTTCGATCTCTTCGCGAGCTGCTAGTCGCGCCCACTGGTCAACTTCCAAAACTGTCTCAATCGTTTCCACCGGCTGTGAATCATGTCTGTTCATTACATTCTCGATTACCGCCGGGATCTCAGTCAGACAGATTCGCTCGTCGAGAAAAGCCGCGACCGCTTCCTCGTTTGCTGCATTCATTGCCGCCGGTAACGTTCCTGCAGTTTCGAGAGCCTGGTAGGCGAGACGAATACAAGGAAAACGCTCGAGGTCCGGTGCTTCAAAATGAAGAGAAGAAACTGCTGTTAGATCGAGTGCCGGCAGGGAACACGAATGGCGTTCGGGATACGTCAGGGCATACTGGATTGCGTGTCGCATGTCAGTGATGCCCATTTGTGCAATCACAGAGCCATCAACCAATTCGATCATAGAGTGCACGACAGACTCAGGATGGACGAGTATTCCGATTTCGGCAGGTCCGAATCCGAATAGCCAGTGGGCTTCAATGACCTCCAGGCCTTTGTTCATCAAAGTGGCGGAGTCGATCGTAATTTTCGCGCCCATGTTCCAGGTAGGATGTCGCATCGCCTCAGATACGCTCGCCCCTCTCATCTGCGACTTGTTCCTGGTTCTAAACGGGCCACCGGACGCTGTGAGCACGATGCGTTTAACTTCTTCACGGCGTTCACCACGCAGACATTGATGTAATGCGTTGTGCTCTGAATCGACCGGAAGAAGTTCGGCTCCGGATTTCTGAGCAGCTCGCGTCATCAATTCACCCGCCATAACGAGCGTTTCTTTGTTGGCCAGGGCAACACGCTTCCCTGCCTCCAGCGCACGCAATGTTGGAAGAAAGCCGATGGCGCCAACTGTCGCACTAACCACGCAATCCGCCTCTTTGTGCGTTGCGACTTCTATCAGGCCTTCTTCGCCGATAACGATGCGTGGCAAATCCACATTTCGGTCAAACAGCAGTTCGCGCAGCTCGTGTGCGGCGTTTTCGCTTTCGACTGAAACGACTTCAGGCAAATGCGTGACAACTTGATCAGCTAATCGCTGCATATTGTGACCAGCACCCAACGCTACAACTCGCAAAGTGGGACGGGTCAACGTTTCAATCACGCGGAGAGTATTGCAGCCGATTGAACCGGTTGAACCAAGTATCGCGACGTTTTTAGTGACCATACTAAGCTGCTAACGAAAGAGGGGGCGGGGTAACTATCGTCCTTGTATCGTAGGGGTCTTGAAGACTGACCGTTTGGCCTGAATGGTTGACGTAGGAAGCTGAACTAACTCGCCATGCCTGACCGTTCGTAAATAAGAGATGAACGGTAGCGTTGACTGTGTCCCGGTCAGCAATCACTTTTAGATTGATCACCGCCTCGCCGTTGTCATTATTAATATTCACGCTTCCTGTAATGAAACTGCCGAAGTCTTTCACTTCACCGATATCAGCCTTAAGTCTCTCATTATGACGCAGAAAATCCTTTGCGGTCACCGCCGCCTGACTATTGCTAATTGAATAAAATGCAAAACCGACAATACCTGCGACAAAGAGCAGTACGAGAAATGTAATTGCGCCCACGATGCCGAGGATTATGAGAACGAGTTTACGGTTGGTCATCAGCCAGCTTCTTCTGGGGGATCAGCTGTTGAAGTAAAAGCGAGCAAAATAGTAGATGAGCGGCGCGTTGAAGAGCAAGCTATCCAGTCGGTCGAGAATACCACCATGACCTGGAAGAATGTTTGCGGCATCTTTCGCACCGGCACCGCGCTTGAGAGCACTTTCAGTCAGGTCACCGAGAATGCCGATGACTGTCATTACGAAAGCAAGCGGTAAGGTCCACTTGAGTGGCAGTTCTCTGAAAAACCAGTAGTGAGCAAGTGTGCCCATTAATAAGGCCGCAACAATCCCACCAACAACTCCTTCCCATGTCTTGCCCGGACTAATTTTCGGTGCGAGTTTGCGTTTACCGAACGCACGACCGGTGTAGTAGGCACCTGCATCGCCACCCATTAAAACCATGAAGAAGAAGATAAGGAGGTGGGACGACAATATTTGAGGGAATCCCATGCGCACAGCAACTAGATAGCTTCCGAAAAAAGACACATAAAGTACACCAAGAATGGTAGCGCCAACCGAGCCAATCATCTTGTCGAATTCAGTTCCTCGTAATGCTGCAGCTGTAAGCACTCCGCCCGTCAGAATGATGATTACCAGCTGACTCACGACGAGATGAAAAAGAACGTCGTTGTAGAGTGCAACCGTAAAGACAGCGACACTCGCGGTGTAACCCGCGACTAGGTCGGGTTTTAACTTTAATCGTTTCGCGAGTTGATAGAATTCCCAAAGCCCAATAACCATTGCTCCAGCAGCGAGTGCCACAAACAGCCACCAGAGTTGGGGGATTAAGATTGAGGCAATCAGAATGGGTAATGCTACTAGTGCAGTTAGGAGTCTTTTCATACGTTAGGCTTCGGTGGCCTATAGCCCACCCAATGTGATTGAAGTGAATTAGGCGAAAGGACAATAAGAAACCAGTCGCATCGCCTCAATGCATCTCCGATTTCATCGCGCCACTGCTGAGCACCGATCAGATCGGTTGGGCTATACCATACCGGGACACCGTGGCGACGCAATATGGCAACCAATTCGCCAGCGAAGGCCGCATCAAAAGTGGAAAAGGAAAGAAAAGCTTCCTTCGGCAGAGCACACATGTTCTGTGAGGTTCATCAGGCTGCCGCCTGCAATGCCTGTGCGATTTTCTCTATCCCTTGTTGGTCCTTTCCGTCAGCTGGAAGACTGATAGGCGTCAGCCGGTGAAGAATCCATGGTAAACGGTTGACCACTGATTCATCGTCAATACCGACAAAGACCGGTATCAGTCGCCTCTCGAACTGCCTACCTACGAGCGTGAAGTTTATTTCGTAGCGGATCGGATAGTAATCAACGTCGTGCGGGCTTAATAAAACAACCATTGCCTGCGCTTCTTCGAGAGCATCGCTTGTCAATTTGGCCCAATTGTCACCTGGAAAGATCTCTTGTGCGTGATCCCAGACCTCGAAACCAGCCCGTTGTAATGTTCCACCGATTTCTTTAGCGAGTGTCTTGGTTTCGTGTGAGTGACTGATAAAAACTTTCATTGCGTCTGATTATATTGAACGTCCTACGAAAAACCCAGCTTATTCTCGGCGACCTACAACCAATTTCAACCCACCAAACCGTCTATCTCGTCTTTGATAATCAACAACCGCTTCCAGCAACTGCTGTCGTCTAAAATCCGGCCACAGAGTCTCAGTCACATAGATTTCGCTATACGCACTCTGCCACAAAAGAAAATTGGAAATGCGCAACTCGCCGCTTGTCCGCACAAGCAAATCAAGATCTGGCAGACTCCGCGTGTAGAGTTCGTTTGAAATTCGCTCCTCGGTGAGTTCGTCTGGCTTACCTCCTTCGTCAAGCAAACGTCTCACTGCGGCCCTCGATGCATCTACGATTTCAGCGCGTCCGCCATAGTTCAACGCGACGCTGAGTATCATTCCACGGTTCTTCGCGGTTCGTTCAGTTGCGCGCGCAATTTCGCTGCGCACATTCTCTGCTAGCGCCGCAGTGCGACCGATTGTTTGAAATCTAATGTTCTGACGATCAATCTCGTCCAATTCGATACGCAAATATCGACGTAGCATTCGCATCAACGCGTCTACTTCATACCGAGGTCTTTTCCAGTTCTCGGTAGAAAACGCGTAGAGGGTTAATGCTTGTAGACCCAAACGCGCGCCAGTGTCGACGGACGCGCGCACTGCCTCGACACCCGCTCGATGACCAGCAATACGCGGCTGACCACGTTGAGCAGCCCAGCGACCATTACCGTCCATAATGATCGCAACATGTTTTGGCAGGCGATCCCAATCCACCGCCTGCAGCAACGTGTCTTCGCGAGAGCCTTTTTTTACAACTGTAGAGAAATCAGAAAGCATGATGGCTAAGTTAACTGAAGCGATCCCAAAACGAGTGCCATTCTTGACGTTGAAGCAATTACTGTCAATCTCAACTTGGAAACAGTCAGTACTACATCGCAGTAGAAGCTTTTAAAATAATCAGAGACCTCGGTCCTGGGACCGCAGGCGTCCCCGCCTGCCCGCGTCCCGCATAACCAAGTTTGGTTACCTCAATGACCTCCAGATGCGCATTTGATCAGGGTTGCGCGCGACGCGGGCAGGCGGGACGCCCTGCGGTCCCAGGACCGAGATGTCCGATTATTTTCACAGCGTCTTCTGCGTTGTGATACTGACGGCCTCCGAATCATAAAAAACACTCAGTAGCGTCAAACCATGAGGTGGCGCAGTAACAATCTCGTTATGCCGTACTCCTTCATTAATGGCCTCGCGAACTTTATCCAGCTCAAGTGCATCGCGACCTACAGCCATAAGCGCACCGGCAATAGTCCGCACCATGTAACGTAAGAAGCCATTTCCCGTTATTTCAATTTCAATCAATCGATCTTTGGCGCGTTCGTCTTCGTGTTCGGCGATTTCCAAACTCTTGATTGTTCGTCGGCGATCTTCCACATCCGCTTGCGCCGCCGAAAAGGCCGTCCAATCGTGTTCACCGAGAAACAACTCCGCAGCCGCAAGCATTGCTTTGATGTCTAACGACCGCGCCTCCTGGTAAGCATATCGTGCCCAAAACGGAGAAAGGACCGGGCCGTTCAGAATTCTATAAAGATAGGTCTTACCCGTTGCGGAGTAACGCGCATGAAAGTTCTCATCAACAATTTCAACCCGGAGGACACGAAGATCTTTGCCAATGTTCGCATTGATCGCCGAACGCAGCTTCTCCACACTCATTTCACGAGTGATGACGGCACTCGCAACCTGGCCTTCGGCGTGGACGCCAGCGTCAGTCCGTCCAGATCCATGAACAACAACATTACCGCCTTCAATGAGAGAGAGCGCTCTTGTTAGTTCTCCCTGGACTGTTCGCAACTCACCCTGGATCTGCCAGCCGTGAAAATCGGTGCCGTCGTATTGAAGAAGGAGTTTGTAGTTCAAGAAAGGATCCAATAGCTCGTATAGGTCATATAAGTCCTATTTCCGGCTGCCCGGCTTCACGAGGGGTTCTCCCAGCTTGCACGCATCACACTCTGAGGGATCCGCAGCCAGGACCTTCAAAGACGCGAGCGCAATTCTCGGAACACCAACTTCAACATCCCCGCCCGAGCGATCGATGATCGACGCCGCACCTACAACGTTCGCGCCGGCTTTTCGTAGGCAGTCGATCGTTTCTTTGGTTGAACCGCCAGTCGTAATCACATCTTCAACAACAACGGTGCGCTCTCCCGGATCAACGTTGAAGCCACGTCTCAAGGTCATCTTACCGTCTTCTCTTTCTGTCCAGATAAATCGCGCTCCAAGTGCACGAGCGACTTCGTGGCCAACAATCAATCCACCAATTGCGGGCGACGCAACCAATTGAATGTTCTGTCCAGCGAAATGATCGGCAATTGCTCTTCCGAACTGTTCTGCCTTTTCGGGAAACTGCAGAACTCGTGCGCATTGTAAGTAGACTGTACTGTGCAAACCACTCGTCAATCGGAAATGGCCCTCGAGAAGCGCATCCGTTTTCTTGAATTCATTTATTACTTCTTCAGGTTTCAAATTATCACCTCATATTTCGTCCCGCGTGTTACAATCGGTGCCCGCATGCCGCCTTATCCAAATCTGGTTTCCGACTCTACTCTAGTTCAGGACACAATCGATCTTCTAAACGACTCAGGCGGACGTGCCGCAGCATCAGCGATCGTCGATGCTGTTTTCAAACTTTCCCACATCGACGATGAACTCGCCGGGCTGCTGGTCGCAGATCTGATCAGAAACGACCGTCGTTTTAAAATCGTCGATAACCACACAGTCGAATTGCAACAAGACGATTGGGACAACCGTTTACTTAAGGATCTGGACTTCGTCGTTGTTGATGTGGAAGCAACGGGAGCGAAAACTCCGCCGAATCGACTGATTGAGCTTGGCGCGTATCGAATTCGAAGCGGACGTATCGTTGACAAGTTTTTGCGGCTGGTTAATCCGGAGATCCCGATTCCGCGTTTTGTTGCGACCCTCACCGGGATAACGAATGAAATGGTGAAACGGCAACCCGTCTTCGCGGAAGTCGCACCAAAGTGGCTCGACTTCGTCAGCGATTCGGTGCTCGTCGCCCACAACGCACCGTTCGACACTAGCTTCCTGAATCATGAAATCTCACGAGTCTATCCGGGCCATCGCATGCTCAATCCTCATCTTTGCACCGTTAGACTCTCGCGACGTGTGTTGCCGGATATTCCCAATCACCGGCTCGATACAATCGCGGATTACTTCTCGATTCCAATTGCCAGCCGGCACCGTGCGGGCAGCGACGCTTTAGCGACGGCCGAGATCTTCCTGCTTTTACTAACAAAACTAGAAGAGGATCACGGAGTGAAAGACCTTGTAACGGCTCGAACTTTTCAATTTCCGGAAATCAAGCCGGCAGCGTCGTCTGATCAAACCGAGCTGTCGCTAGTTCCCAGTCTCTAAAGTCCGTTCAACTGCTGCGGCGGGATCCCGCTTAAGGACCTTTCGCATTATGACGAAAATTATTATGCCAACCGCCACTGCCACGCCAATCCACGGATAGTACTTCGCCAGAATTACCTTCGCCTCCGCGCCATAACGCACTGCGAAATAGCCCTCGAGTAAAAATCGAAAAGCGCGTCCGACTACAATGGCAGTAATGAACCGCCACAAACTGAATCTAAAAACACCAGCAGTAACAACAAAGAGTTTGAGCGGAAACGGGGGCGGCAAAAGTGTGGCCACCAAAACAGACAACATGTCGTAACGATCGATTAAGTCTTTAACCCGTTTCTGTTTTGCTTCAGAGAAACGACTTAAAGCGCGCGATCCGGCTCGTCGAGAAACGACGTACAGAATCCAGCAGCCCACCGCGGAGCCAGCAGTTGCGATCAACGCATAGGCGATCATCCAGCGCGGATGAGTGGTCGAAAGCAGAAGCATGAGCGCGTCAGCGCTGCTTGGTAGGGGAACGAAGCTGGAGTCGAGTACAGAAACTACAAACAGACCCGCCGGACCAAAAGTAACCAGGTATTCAGAAAGCCGCGTGAGTGCTTTGGTTACTGGGTGGATGAATGATTTCAAAAATTATTCCTTTCCAGGCGACTGATCGTCGGTTGAAAGCTTCTCTTGACGGAAATTCTTGCGCCGCTTGATTAACATATAAATGAGCAATGCAATGAGACCGATAGTGGCAACTATGCTGATGATCACGACTCCATTGTCTCTTAAGAATATCAGTACCCGCCTGCCGTAAAAAACTGCCAATATACCTTCGACGTAGTAGCGCAATGAACGTGCCACCAGGACGGTCAAAAGAAACCTCCACCGTGGATACTCAAGTGTCCCGGCTGTGGCTACGAAGATTTTGAAAGGAAGGGGCGGAGGTAAAACTGCCGGAACCGCTATCGCGAGAAAACCGAATCTCGCATAGGCTTTCTCGACGCGCTTGATACTGTCGATACTAAACCGTCTTCTTAGTACAGCCTGACCACCGCGACGCATGATCGTGTAAAGCAAAAAGCACCCAAGAACGGAGCCCAAAGCGGCAAACAGTGGAAAGTAAAAAACGGCATGGTGCTGTCTGAAACATCTCCCTACGACGAGATAATCGTTGATTTCCGGGAGAGACAATAAAGAGGAGTCCAAAGCACCGATGATGATCATCGCCGGGGCGGCCAGATAAATCGGGAGGCCAAGTACATAACGCTCTAACCAGCGTGCGATGATGGCCAGCCAATCATACATAACTTTGTGAACTTCGACCTTTGAGCTTTGAGCGTTGCATGTCCGGGGTCAAACGGGGACACAAAGTAGCAAGATCAATGAACAAGATCAAAGAACGATACTCTGTGCTTGGTGCTTTGTGCTTGGTGGTTATGCTTGATGTTCAGAGGCTCGCACTGCTACCGCGAAGCGGTTACGGCTCGAAGCCCAGGGTTGCTTCAACCCTGGGATAGGCGAGCGATTGTGTCCAACCCGGAACGGGTTGCGCCCGGGACGCAACCCGTTCCGGGTTGGAGAACAAACGGCGCGGGACCCAGGGTTGAAGCAACCCTGGGCTTCGAGACGAAACCGCTTCGCGGTAAATGGACACAACCGCGAAAACAAAGCACAAAGTACAAAACCCAAACTGTTATTGTTTGATCGGTGCGAACACTGCCGGTGTGTCGTAGGTAACTCCAACAGTAAAGCCGGAGTTTGGTGAAAAACTGGTGAGTCCTTTGATACCTGCAAAGTCAAATCGTAAACCTGATGCTCGAATCTGCATGCCTAGTCGAGCTTCAGATTGAGATTCAGTTCCTAGTGGTCCAGACCCTGGTCGAGTATTCGCTCTGCCATTCACTTCGCCGGCGACGCTGAATTGCTGGTTGATGCGAAAGATGCCAGCCATTCCATAAGTAATGACATCGTTCTGTGAAAAGAATTGAGTTGGTGCAGTCAGAATCGCAATTCCCAAATTGCCGAATGTGTTGAAGCGTCCATCCTGCCCAAACTTCTTTCCAACCAGAATCGAGCCGTACGCGTTTGTCTGATTCAAGCCGATGCCGGTGCCCTGACTTGAATTCGGTAAACCGACCCCAAAGCGAAATCCGAGTGATGGACCTCGTTTCGTTTCATTCCTCAGCTTAAACTTCGCCCACAGAGTAAAGTCGCCGGTATCAGTGCTCGAATTAGCACTGGGCGCTAAGTTTAAAGGAATTGCAGATGGACCTCGCGAGTTAATGCTGAGGTAGTTCTGAGCAACACCCTCGATTTGAAATTCCACGTTCGGGCCCATTCCTATGCTGACGCCAATAACACCGACGCGCGTTAGATCTCCTTTGAGGCCAGACACCGGATATTTAGCGCCTTGCATGAAGTCCAGGCCGCCTTCAATGCGCAATGTGCCTGGTGGAATAATGTCGACGTCTTCGGTGATGAGTGGGCGCTGCTGAGCAAATACCGAAGAGCCCAACGCAACACATGACAGTGTCAAGATGAGGGTCCGTAAAAGTTTCGCCCGCAGCATGGCGGTGATTCTAGACTGGCCGTGAGGTGTGGTCAACAATCTTCGTCTGAAACGCGACGGTTGAATCTGAAACCCTCATCAGCAGGAGGAAAAACAGAACTCGACAAAGAACAAGTTAGGAAGGGCGGTTTACCCCCGCTTCGATGCCCACCCAAAACCAGCGGGGGTAAACCACCCTTCCTAACTTGTTCTTTGTTCAGTCTCGCTTTCTTCCTTAAAAGCAAATCAACTTCAGATAAAAGGCTCAAGTTCTCTGTGTTACCATCTCGCGCCGTACAGCTATTCCAACACGAGGTCTTCATCATGAAAGCCTTCCTCTCTTTGACGCTTCTTCTGTGCATTAGTTCAATAGGTTTGAGGCCAATGCGGGCTCAACAAGCTCAGCCCAGCCCCAATGCAACCCCAACTACCCTTCAGATCAAAGGTCTCAAAGATCGCGTCGTAATCCGCCGCGATGAGCGAGGGATTCCTTATATTGAAGCTAAAAACGATGAAGACCTTTACTTCGCACAAGGCTATGCAACCGCGACTGATCGACTCTGGCAGATGGATCTGTTCCGGAGAAACGCGCGAGGTGAGTTATCTGAAGTTCTGCCAAAGGTCCCGAATAGCCCAGCACTAGATCAAGATAAACTCCATCGCACACTCGGTTTTGCACATGTTGTTGATGCAGAACTTGCGCAGACTACACCACAATCACGAGCTGTACTCGAAGCGTATGCGGGGGGCGTGAACGCATACATCGCGACGCTCGGGCCTAAGACGTTGCCACCGGAGTTTCAAATTCTCGGTTACTCGCCCAAACCGTGGACGCCCGCCGACTCCCTTATCGTCATCAAGATATTCTTTGAAGCGCTTTCAAACACGTGGCGATTAGATCTGATGCGGGAGGCGATGGAAAACCTTCCGGCAGATAAGCGGGCCGCACTGCTACCGGAAACATCTCCCATCGATGTGCTGGTTGTTGGTAAGGACACTAAAACATCTTCGAAACAAACTGCACGAGCCGGATCTGGGTTGTCTTCCGATGCAATAAAAGATCTCGCTCGAGATGACGCGATTAATCGAGCGGCTCTCGAACAACTGGGCTTCTATGCCGAAGGACTTGCTGCAAGCAACAACTGGGTCGTGAGTGGGACGCACACCACTTCCGGAAAACCGTTACTCGCTAACGACCCACACCTTGCGCCAACTGCTCCTCCGATTTGGTACATGGTTCATTTGACAGCACCCGGCGTTCGTGTTGCAGGAGTAACGGCTGCCGGTTTGCCAGGTGTTGTTATTGGACACAACGATCATATTGCGTGGGGCTTTACTAATGTTGGACCCGATGTTCAAGACGTCTATCTCGAGAAATTCGATCCGAACAATCCACAACGCTATCAAACACCATCGGGCTGGCAGGATGTGAAGATTAGACACGAAGAGATTAAGGTTAGAAAAGGTCTTACGGATCTCTCGGCGGATACACTCACTCTCGATGTTAGCGAGACTCGCCACGGTCCGATTGTTTTTGAACGTGACGGCAAACGTTATGCGCTCCGTTGGACTGCACTCGATCCAACAAAAAACAAACCAGACAGTACTTATCTACTCAATCGTGCGCACAACTGGAAAGAATTCAATACAGCTTTGGCAGTCTTTACCGCTCCAACTCAAAACATTGTCTACGCGGACGTCGATGGGCACATTGGTTATCACGCGGCCGGCGTTATCCCAATCAGGAAATCAGGCGACGGCAGCGTGCCATATGATGGTTCTACGGATGCAGGTGAATGGGTCAGCTACATCCCCATCGACAAACTCCCACAACTTTACGATCCACCGTCAGGCATTATCGTGACCGCGAATCAAAGAATCGTCGGCACTGACTATCCATATTTTTTGACGCATTCGTGGGCGCAACCTTATCGCGCCCGACGGATCTTCGACTTATTAAGTCAAAAGGCGAAACTAAACTCGGATGACTTCCGCCGAATCCAAGGTGACGTCTACTCGATTGCCGGTGCTCTCTTCGCGTCTCAAGCGGTAAAGACACTTCAGCCAACGTTAACTCCAGCAGATGAAAAGCTAGCTGCCACGCTGAAGTCGTTTGAAAGTTGGGACGGTCTCGTAAACGCGGAATCGCGTGTTGCACCGGTCGTTTCTCAAATGCGTTTGGCGTTTCGGTCGAAGATTCTGGCTGCAGCACTTGGAGCTGACCTGGTAAAGAACTATCAGTGGTCTAATTTCGACAGCACACTTGATCGAATCATCAAGGACCAACCAGCGGAGTGGTTACCCAAAGGGAGCGCCAGTTATGCGGATCTGTTACGCGCTTGCTACGACGAAGCGATAACCAATTTGACAAAGAGTCTCGGTGCGGATGAGACCAAATGGACCTGGGGTGAAATGGCAAAGGCACGCTTTCCGCATCCTCTTGGCGCAGCACCGCTGATTGGAATGCAGTTCACTATTCCACCATTTCCGCAAAACGGAACGGGCGGTCTGATTGGCGCCACCGTGAA
>Ga0068856_100005177_pt1 | contig 12875 bp, 11 predicted proteins | sample KBSCornC62_FD_66595 | JGI IMG/M metagenome (GOLD analysis project Ga0068856, IMG submission 66595) | Corn rhizosphere microbial communities from Kellogg Biological Station, Michigan, USA - KBS Corn C6-2 | ecosystem: Host-associated > Plants > Roots > Rhizosphere > Soil ...
TCGCTGCAGGGCGCCGCCGTGCAGTCGGTGCACATCGACGGCGTGCTGCACGAGTTCTCCTCGATCGCGGGCGTTCGCGAGGACGTCACCGACATCGTGCTCAACATCAAGGACATCGCGATCAAGATGCAGGGCGAGGGCCCCAAGCGCATGGTCGTGAAGAAGCAGGGCCCGGGCGTCGTCACCGCCGGCGACATCCAGACCGTCGGCGACGTCGTGGTGCTCAATCCCGACCTGCAGATCTGCACGCTGGACGAGGGCGCCGAGATCCGCATGGAATTCACCGTCGCCACTGGCAAGGGCTACGTCGCCGCCGAGCGCAACCGGCCCGAAGACGCGCCGATCGGCCTGATCCCGGTCGACAGCCTGTTCTCTCCCGTGCGCAAGGTCTCCTACAAGGTCGAGAACACCCGCGAGGGCCAGATCCTCGACTACGACAAGCTGACCATGACGATCGAGACCAACGGCGCGATCAGCCCGGATGATTCGGTGGCCTATGCCGCCCGCATCCTGCAGGACCAGCTCAACGTGTTCGTCAATTTCGAAGAGCCGCGCAAGGAAGTGGCGCAGGAGATCATTCCCGATCTCGCGTTCAATCCGGCGTTCCTCAAGAAGGTCGACGAACTCGAATTGTCGGTGCGTTCGGCCAACTGCCTGAAGAACGACAACATCGTCTATATCGGCGACCTCGTGCAGAAGTCGGAAGCGGAAATGCTCCGTACCCCGAACTTCGGCCGCAAGTCGCTGAACGAGATCAAGGAAGTGCTGGCCCAGATGGGGCTGCATCTCGGCATGGAAGTGCCGGGCTGGCCGCCGGAGAATATCGACGAGCTGGCCAAGCGCTTCGAGGATCATTACTGAGAGCGAATAGGGAGTAGCGAATAGCGAATAGAAGCTACTCGCCATTCGCTGCTCGCCACGGGCGAACGCAGGCGGCCCACCTGAGCAACCAGTCCGACGAACCGTCGCGACGATAGGAATGAAGGAATATACCCATGCGTCACGGCAAGGTTCATCGCAAGCTCAACCGCACCGCCGAGCATCGGCGTGCGATGTTCGCGAACATGTGCGCGGCGCTGATCAAGCACGAGCAGATCGTCACCACGCTGCCGAAGGCCAAGGAATTGCGCCCGATCGTCGAGAAGCTGGTCACGCTCGGCAAGAAGGGGGGGCTTTCGATGCGCCGGCAGGCGATCAGCGAAATGCGCGACCTCGACCAGACCCGGAAGCTGTTCGACGTGCTGGCGCCCCGCTACAAGGATCGCCAGGGCGGCTATACCCGCATCATCAAGGCTGGCTTCCGCTATGGCGACAATGCGCCGATGGCGGTGATCGAGTTCGTCGACCGCGACGTCGACGCCAAGGGCCAGGATTCCGGTCCGGTGCAGGAAGTGGCCGCGGACGCCGCCTGATCCCGCCAAAACCGGTTTTGAAAAGCGGCGCCATCCGGCGCCGCTTTTTTTATTCGCACGATTCAATGGACATCGGGTGATTGCGCCGATGTCGTTCGCACCCGATATCCAGCGGAGCGAATGCTGGAGTTTTACGTCATGAAAATCGATCTCTCGGGCAAAACCGCGCTGGTGACGGGTTCGACCTCCGGCATCGGCCACGCCATCGCCAAGGGTCTCGCGAGCGCCGGTGCCGCCGTCGTGGTCAACGGCCGGACGCAAGTCAAGGTCGATGCGGCCGTGGCCGGGATCGCCAAAGCGGTGTCCGGCAGCAAGGTCAGCGGCATCGCCGCCGATGTCTCGACCGCCGCGGGCTGCAAGACGTTGATCGCGGCGCTGCCGGAGGTCGATATCCTGATCAACAATGCCGGGATTTTCGAACCAAAGGATTTTTTCGAGATCCCCGACGAGGACTGGAGCCGGTTCTTCGAGACCAATCTGATGTCGGGGGTGCGGCTGTCGCGCGCTTACTTGCCGGGCATGCTGAAGCGCAATCGGGGCCGAGTCGTCTTCATCTCCTCGGAATCCGCGCTCAACATCCCCAAGGAAATGATCCATTACGGCACCACCAAGACCGCGCAGCTCGCGGTGTCGCGCGGCCTCGCCGAGATGACCCGCGGCACCGCGGTGACCGTCAATTCAGTGCTGCCGGGGCCGACGATGTCGGAGGGCGTGGAGACCTTCGTGAAGGATCTGGCGAAACAAAACGGCCAGTCGGTCGAGGAGGCGGCCTCGCGCTTCATAAAAAAGTTTCGCCCGACCTCGCTGCTGCAGCGCTTTGCCAGCGTCGAGGAGATCGCCAACATGGTGGTCTACGTCGCCTCGCCACAGGCCTCCGCGACCAACGGCGCGGCGCTGCGGGCCGAAGGCGGCATCGTGCAGACGATTGCGTGAGGCGGCAGCTACGACGGGTTAAGGTAACTTCAGGGATAGCCGGCTCCCGAAACCCCGACATCGATCGTCTCGATGCGGGCGGATGATTTGCGCTGCCGCATCTTTGCATGCGATGTCGCGGCGCTCAGGCAAAACAGCGTCCGCCGCCCCACGCCGCCAAACGCGCACGCAATCGCGCGGCGTCCCGGCACCGTGATCCGTTGCTACTCCCGCCCGTCGCGGTCGATCCGGATAAACGCGTCTTCATCGTAGGATGCCACCCACACCGACCCGTCGCGATCGAGGCAGATGCCATCCGGCGCCTTCATGCTGCCGAACCGGCGAGGGGAGTTCAGTCCGCCATCGGCCGCGATTTGAAAGTCGGCGAGACACCCGCCGCTCATCTCGGCCACCACAAGCCTTTTGTGGTCGGCCGAAACAGCTATTCCGTTCGGAAAGCGCAGCCCGTCGGCGACTACACGCATCGCGCCATCGGGCTGCACCAGGATGATGCGGCCGATGGCGCCATGGTCGGCGGTGGGCGGTAAATCAAAACCGAGGTCGCCGACATAGCAGCGGCCGAGCCCGTCGGTGATCATGTCGTCGATCGTGCCGATAGCGATCTGCGAAAGGTCGGCATAAACAGACAATTGCCCGGCGGCATATTTCAACAGCCGCTTGCGGAACATGGTCAGGACGATGATGCCGCCGTCCGGCAGGACGCCGAGGCCGCATGGCGTATCGTCATCCAGCTTCGCATGCTGCGCGCAGTCGCCCGCAGGGCCGAGGCTCAACAGCGTGCGCTCGAAGCAATCGACGAACCAGAGCCGGCCCGCATGCCAGCGCGGGCCTTCAAAATAGCGGCCGTTGTCGAGCAGGATTTTGGGTCCGCTCGCCGGCTGCATCTACCATCCCTCCAGCACGATCTTGCCGCGCGACTTGCCGGATTCCAGCAACGCATGGGCGCGCTTGAGGTTGGCGGCGTTGATCGTCCCAAAGGTCTGGTCGAGCGTAGTGCGCAGCACGCCCTTGTCGATGAGATCCGAGACGTCGTTGAGCAGATTATGCTGGCCGATCATGTCTGATGTCTGGAACGAGGAGCGGGTGAACATTGACTCCCAATGGACGGAGATCGCCTTGCCCTTGAAGACGTTCATGGTGAATTCCGGGGGATCGTCGATCAACCCGAATTTTCCCTGCGGCGCCATCAGCTCGGCGATTGCCTTGTAGTGCTGGTCGGTAAAGGTCAGGCTGGCGACCAGCGCCACCGGCGGCGTCTTCAGCTTCTCGATCTGCTCCTTCATCGGCTTGTTGTGGTCGATCACCGCATGCGCGCCAAGATCGAGACACCATTTTTGCGATTCCGGCCGGGTCGCGGTGGCGACCACGGTCAGCCCGGTGAGGCGGCGCGCGAGCTGGATCAGGATCGAGCCGACCCCGCCGGCGCCGCCGGTGATCAACAGCGTTCGTGGATCGACGCTCTTGCCGGGCACCGCGCCGAGCCGGTCGAACAGCAATTCCCAGGCCGTGATCGAGGTCAGCGGCAGCGCCGCGGCTTGCGCAAACGACAGGCTTTTGGGCTTGCGGCCGACGATACGCTCGTCGACCAGGTGAAACTCGGAATTGGTGCCCTGGCGCAGGATCGAACCGGCGTAGAACACCTCATCGCCGGGCTTGAACAACGATACGTCAGGACCGACCGCGTCGACAATGCCGGCGGCGTCATAGCCGAGGATTTTTGTCTCGCCCTCGGGCGGGGCGGCGCGCTTGCGCACCTTGTAATCGACCGGATTAGCCGAAATCGCCTTCACCGCGACACGGATATCGCGGCCTTTCGGCTCGGGTTTTGAGGTCTCGAAATCGAACAACGCCTTGGCGTCGTCGATCGGAAGCGATTTTTGGTAGCCGACGGCTTTCATTTCGCAGGGCTCCGTTGATGTGTTTCGGCAGTCATCAGGCATCCGGCGCCGCTTCCTGTCAACTGCAAGCGAGGTTACTCAAAAGGCGACCTGCGTGCGCATGGCGAACGCATTGAATTTCGAGCCGGCATCGCCTGGATTGACGGCACTGATCTGCTTGGCGACGGTGCCGTGGAGATAATCGAACATCAGACGGACGTTGCCGTTGATGTACCAGTTCAAGGCCGCCGTATAGATCGTCTGCTGGCCGCCGGCGACGCCGTTGGCGGTGGCGAGCTGATCATTCAGGTTCATCGTGCTGATACGGCCGGCGATTTCCCATGCACCCCAGCCGCCGCCGGTCAGCGAGAATGGATTGTTCGGCACGATGCCGCCATAGGAGGCGGACTCCGGCAGATATTTGTGATGTTCGCCGGTCAGCACATAGGAGGCCTGGGCATAGCCGCCGTTGAATTTCACGCTCGACAGTGGGACTGGGTTGTTGTTGCGATCGACGTTGTACCAGAAATATTCGCCCTGGACCCACAACGGCCCATAGGTTGCCGCGGCTTCGCCGCTATAGACCTGCGCGCCCGAGACGCCGGCCAGCGCGCCGGTCGAGATCAGCGAGGTCGGATCGATCCGTAGTTCGGGCCTGTCGGTCAGCGTCAGCGTCTGTGCGCCCGTGATCTCGTCGCGCGGCGCCCGGATCAGCCATTCGGCCTCGCCGCCGAGATGGATGGAGTAGTCGTTGCCGCTGATAACTTGTCCCGCGACGCGGGCAACCGCGCCGGTTTGTTCCGTCGTGCCGTTCGGGTTCAGGCTCGAGGCCGAATGAATCGCGCCGGTGGCGGGTCCGGTGGCATAGGCGCCAGCCCACAGCGTGTCGCTGAACCAGCGCGCGCCGATGGCGGAGCGGAAGTCGCCGGCCGCGATGTTCTGCGCAATGATGCCGGAGGAGGCGCGCTCCATGAACACGATGTTGTTCGAACTGGTGGACTCGTCAAGCGTATAGGGCAGGTCCATAACGCCGCCCTCGATCGCAAGCGTGCCACCGAACGGCTTGATGCCGGTGTAGCTCAAATAGGCGTTCTCGACGCCGGACACCGCTCCGCCTGGCAGAAATCCGATCGTCGCACCGCCGGCGCCAGGTGCTGCGCCGGTGCTTCCCGTGCCGGCAAAGCCGTCGGATGAACCGCCGAAATCGTAGACCAGCGCGTAATTCCAGTCGCCGAAGAATTTTCCGATCACGCCGATGCGCGCGCGGCGGAGGTTTTCGCCGTCATCGAGTTTTTGCGGATTAGTCGCCGCCGAATTCGGGTGATAATCGTAACCGCCGACGTCCCACATCACGCGGCTGGTGATGGAAACGCAATTTTGTCCGTCCGCGGTACAGATCGTCGGCCGGTTGTTCGGCAAGCGGACGGTCACGTCGGGGGCGGGAAACGGTCCCTTGACCGGATAGGCCGCGTTGGCATTGGCCGCATCGGCGAGTTTGGTATCGGTCTTGACGTCAGTCTTGACGTCAGTCTTGGCTTTGGCTTCGACCTTCTCGACTTTCGCGGTGGCCCTGGCCGTGGCGGAGGCGTTCACCGCCGTCTGCTTCTCCAGTTTGTCGAGTTTCTGTTCCATCAATCGCAACTGCTGTTTCAGCAAGGCGATTTCAGCATCCTGGTTACCGGCGGACTGAGCGTGCGCCTGCGACGTCAATACGCCGGCCAGCCCGATCGCGGCCGCCGCCGTCAACGTTTTCTTTGACGTTTTTCTGGACATGGTATCCCCCTGTGTTGTCGCGCGATAAAGCGCCGTCCGTTTTTATCCCCTCCGGACGACGGTAGTGTTGGTACCTATCTCTGACCGCGATAGAAAATTCCTGATCCAATCGCGTTATTTTCCGCGACGAGACGTCGCTATGTTTGCGGGGGCAGGCCGGCCGAAGCTGTGCCGCCAGGGGCCCGCGCGGCGGTGCTTACCCATCGGAAGGGGATTTGAAAGGCGCTTCGGACCCTTCTATTCGCGGGCCGGTAAGTCTATATTCCCGCGATCAAATCTCCGGGAATCCCTTCATGAATCCGCTTCGTCTGCTCACGATCCTGTTACTGTCGCTGGCTACCTCAGTGCCGGCCATGTCCCAGGATCGCCGCGTGCCGTCGTCGCCGGCCGAGCTCAGGCTCTCCTATGCGCCGATCGTGCAGCGGGTGCAGCCCGCGGTCGTCAACGTCTTCGCCACCAAGGTGGTGCAGAACCGCAACCCGCTGATGGACGATCCGATCTTCCGCAGGTTCTTCGGGGTACCCGGCAACCAGCCGGAGCAAATGCAGCGCTCGCTGGGGTCGGGCGTGATGGTCGATCCGTCCGGCCTCGTCGTCACCAATGTCCATGTCATCGAAGGCGCCGACCAGGTCAAGGTGTCGTTGTCGGACAAGCGCGAATTCGAGGCCGAGATCGTGCTGAAGGATGCGCGCAGCGATCTCGCGGTGCTCAGGCTGAAGGATACCCACGAGAAATTCCCGACGCTCGATTTCGACAATTCCGACGAGCTGATGGTGGGCGACGTCGTGCTGGCGATCGGCAACCCCTTCGGTGTCGGCCAGACCGTGACCCACGGCATCATCTCGGCGCTGGCGCGCACCCAGGTCGGCATCACCGACTATCAGTTCTTCATCCAGACCGATGCGCCGATCAATCCCGGCAATTCCGGCGGCGCGTTGGTCGACATGAACGGCAAGCTCGCCGGCATCAACACCGCGATCTACTCGCGCTCCGGCGGTTCGCAGGGCATCGGCTTTGCGATTCCCGCCAACATGGTGCGCGTCGTGGTCGCTTCCGCCAAGAGCGGCGGCAAGGCCGTAAAGCGGCCGTGGCTCGGCGCAAAGTTGCAGGCGGTGACGCCGGAGATTGCCGAGACTCTTGGGCTGAAACTTCCGAACGGCGCGCTGGTGTCGAGCGTAGTGTCCGGCGGCCCGGCGGCGAAGGCGGGCCTGAAAGTGTCGGACCTGATCACAGGGATCGACGGGCAGGAGATCGACGACCCCAACGCATTCGACTATCGGTTCGCGACCCGCCCGATCGGCGGCAACGCGCAGATCGACGTGCTGCGCGCCGGAAAGCCGCTAAAGCTGGCGATTGCGCTGGAAACCGCACCGGACAGCGGGCGCAGCGAGATCGTGCTGACCTCGCGCTCGCCGTTCCAGGGCGCCAAGGTCTCCAACATCTCGCCGGCGGTCGCCGATGAGCTGCATCTCGACGCCGACACCGAAGGCGTCGTGGTGACCGGCATCGCGGAAGACGGCACCGCCGCGGGCGTCGGTTTCCAGAAGGGCGACATCATCGTCGCCGTCAATAACCAGAAGATCGCCAAGACCAGCGATCTCGAGAAGGCGACGGCGACGTCGTCCCGGGTCTGGCGCATCACGCTGGTGCGTGGCGGCCAGCAGATCAACGTCACGCTCGGCGGATGAGCCCGAAACGCCCCCAACCGACGGCAAATTTGTTCGCAGCCGCTGGCATGGAGCGCGACGCGCCTCATCCGCTTCCCGATCGATTGCGTCCGCGCACGCTGTCCGATGTGGTCGGGCAGGATCATATATTGGGTCCCGACGGCGCGCTGACCCGGATGCTGGCGACGCGCACGCTGGGTTCACTGGTGTTCTGGGGTCCGCCCGGCACCGGCAAGACCACGGTGGCGCGGCTTTTGGCCGATGCGACGGAGCTGCATTTCGAGCAGATCTCCGCCGTGTTCTCCGGCGTCGCCGACCTCAAGAAGGTGTTCGACGCCGCGCGCGCCCGCCGCGAGACCGGCAAGGGCACGCTGCTGTTCGTCGACGAGGTGCATCGTTTCAACCGCGCGCAGCAGGATTCGTTTCTGCCGGTCATGGAAGACGGCACGGTGGTGCTGGTCGGTGCAACCACGGAAAATCCCTCGTTCGAGCTCAACGCCGCTTTGTTGTCGCGGGCGCGCGTGCTGGTGTTCCATTCGCTCGACCCGAGCGCCGTCGAAAAGCTGTTCGCGCATGCCGAAGCGATCGAAGGCAGAAAATTGCCGCTCGATGCGGAGGCCCGCGCCGTGCTGGTGCGGATGGCCGACGGCGACGGCCGCGCCGCGCTGACGCTGGCCGAAGAGGTCTGGCGTTCAGCGCGCGAGGGCGAGACCTTCGATTCCGGGAAGCTGCAAGAAATCCTGCAACGCCGCGCACCGATCTACGACAAGTCGGCGGACGGACATTACAATCTGATCTCGGCGCTGCATAAATCGGTGCGCGGCTCCGATCCGGACGCGGCGCTGTATTATCTCGCGCGGATGATGGATGCCGGCGAGGATCCGCTGTTCCTGGCGCGGCGGGTGGTGCGGATGGCGGTCGAGGATATCGGCCTTGCCGACCCGCAGGCGCTGGCAATCTGCAACGCCGCCAAGGACGCCTATGACTTCCTCGGCTCTCCCGAAGGCGAACTCGCGATCGCGCAAGCCGTGATCTATCTTGCCACCGCGCCGAAATCCAACGCCGCCTACAAGGCGTTTGGCGCGGCGATGCGCGCCGCCAAGGAGGGCGGTTCGCTGCTGCCGCCCAAACACATCCTGAATTCGCCGACCAAACTGATGAAGTCGGAAGGTTACGGCTCCGGCTACGAATACGATCACGACGCGCCGGACGCGTTTTCCGGCCAGGACTATTTTCCGGAAGCGATGGGGCGGCAGACCTTTTACGATCCGCCCGACCGCGGCTTTGAACGCGAAATCCGCAGGCGGCTGGATTATTGGGCCAAGCTGCGGCGGGAGCGAGGATAAATCGCCGACATGGGTTGTGTTAAACACGGTATTGTGTAATACACGGTATAGTGTTTAGGGAGTCAGATTCTCCGTGGCGAACAACCGCATCATCCAGCTGAGAAAGGCGCGCGGGCTGACGCAGCGGGCGCTAGCCGATTTAGCCGGTACAAGTCAGCAACAAGTCCAAAGAATCGAAGCAGGCGTGCAGGGTGTGCGACTCGAACTCGCAATGAAAATAGCTGCAGCCTTGGGTGGCGAACTCTATGACATTTTCCCATCATTGGCGGCGCCATCGAAACGCAAGTCTCGTCGAAGTCGAATTCCTGCTGAGGAAAAACTTCTAGAGGCGGGGATTGATCCTGATCCTGTGCATTGGACAGTAAAATTATTTGCAAATGACGGCCGCGTATTTCTGTACCAACTTTCAAGCAATGAAAAATCTCGCCTGGAAAAAATAGTCAGTGCTGGTGAAACTAATTTTGTAACTTTCATCGCGACATCGCATTACGTCGCTCTGAATCTGAAGAAATTTGCAGCAACCCAATTCCTGTTTGATTTTGGGATAGTCGATTCCCAAGAAAAGGAAGGCGATTACAAGTTAAGTCTGCACCTTAGCTCGGTCAGGTCGCCCATTGTTTTCGGTGTCGATCCAGATCAAAAATCATTGGAAGACGGAGACGAGTCGCAATCGCAGCTGCAGAATATATTCGCCACGCTTGATTCCGGACTCGAAGATGAAGTCGTTTGGTTTGACGATGTTGATGGTGAACGGGTCTACATCAGGCCTATCGAGACTATGCTTATCGAGGCGCCGTTGATCTGCTGCGATCCGGCGCTCTGGAGCACGAGCTTTGATGGATATCTGGAAGACGAAGCAGAAAAGAACCCAACCACCGACGTGAAAGAGGGGGACTGAATGATCGAAATCCCCTTGATCGGTTGGACATTCGCGCTCCTCTCTCTATTGGGTTCGGCGATTTTCTTTTGGCGGGAAAAGAAGATTGCCGGCTTTTCTTTCGTAGTCGTTTTCATCATTGTGCTGGCGGCTGTGTCCGACAAGCGCCTTGTGCTAAGAAGCTCGATGTTAGGAATCACTTTGGAGCGAGAGGGGCCATCTCATCTATCAGCGGATTGAGCAGGTTATTTAACGCCCTGTTTGAGCGGAGAGTGGAACGTGTTTGCCAACTTCCGGAGCCACAGCGATTTTCCCTTCGATTGAATTTATTCAGGCCGCGACAGGCGCCAACATGAATTTCCGGAATGTGCGCGGCTTCGCCGCGATATTTGCTTTGGCCGGCCTTGTTCTCGCATCGATCAATCCTGCCTCCGCGCAGATCGTCGCGCTCGGTCACAGCGCCGTTCACGGCAACGTCTCCGAATCCGAAATGTGGCCGGCCGTGCTGGAGGGGCTGCTGCATGGCAAGGGCTCGCAGGTTCATGTCACCAACGCCGGCGTTTGGGGCGAGACCACGGATCGAACGCTGGCGCGGGTTTCCAGTGATGTCCCGCAAGGGACAAGGATCGTGATCCTGGCCGACAATCCGGCCAACGACGTGCGCCACAATATGAGCCCCGTGCAGGCCATGGCGAACATCGCGGCGATCAAGAGCCAGTTGAAGGCGCGCGGCATCCGGGTCGTCGACGCGATGCCGATCGTTATTTCGGTTTCAAGGCAGCCCGGCGGCGTCGGCCCCGACGGCCGTCATTTGAGCGTCGAGGGCAACAGGAAGGTCGCCGCCGCCTTGGCCGGCATGGTGCGATGAAGCGAGCGCGGCTTATTTACCGTTCCTGATGAAGTCGAGAACCTGGTCGGTCAGGCGCGTGTCTGCGGTGCCGATCGAATAGACTTCCGACATGTGGCTGTGCTGCGGCAGCAGATAAGTATGGGCGCAGCCGTGACCGCTTTTGCAAAAACCGTCCCTGGTGAGATCGAACTGTTCGACGAAGCGCGGCGGATCGAGTTCGGCCGCCGTGATCATGATCGGCATTTTTGCTTTCAGCAGGCCCTGAAGCGAGGAGCGTTCGGCGTAAACCGACGGATCGGCGCCGTAGTAGGCGCGCTCGTTATCGCTGACCGCTTCCGCGTCGAGCTGGTAGATGCCGGACACCATGATCGCGCCGGCGAGGCCGCCGTTCTTTTCCTTGTAGAACTCCGGATGCGACACATAGCCGGCGACATGGCTCGCTCCGGCCGAATGTCCCATCAGATAGATTTTGGCCGGATCGCCGCCGCGGCTTGCGATGGTCTGCGAGACCCATTGCACCGCGGAAGCGATGTCCTCGGGGCCCGCGGGCCACGGCGATTGCGGGGCGAGGCGGTAGGTCATGTTGACGCCGACGAAGCCATTCTTGACCGCCCAGAGCATGATGTTGTCGTAGAACGGGCTGCCCGCATTGTGCTTGTTGCCGGCGACAAAACCACCGCCATGGACGAAGATCAGCACCGGTCTTGCCCCTGAGGCAGGTTCCGGCGTGAAGACATCGAGCAGGTTGCGACCGGCGGGGCGGTATTTGACGTCGCGCTCGACCCTGACGCCCGGATAAGGCCCTTTGGCCTGCAAGGGCGCGTACAGTTCGGCCGTCTTTGGCGGGTCGATGACCCGGCCGATTTCCTGCAATTTGGCTGATATATCCGGCGGCATCGGGCTTTGCTGGGCCATGGCCGGCGCTGTGGCCGCCATCGATATCGCAACAAACGCCAAAGCCAGCCTTGGTGACGCCATCTGGAATGCTCCCCATGTCTTCGTTGTTCAGGCTTTGGCCTGTTGAGCGGCCATGATGACCGATACCGGGCCTGATTTGTACTGATTTAACCGTGACGGTCAGCCGCTTTTGCGCTACCCAACGGCCTCATTCGGAGCCCGCAACAGCATGAGCCGCCGCGTCAAGAGACCCCTGCGCCCAGCGGGCGACCGCCCGAAGGGCGCACGCCCTTACCGGGGCTCGCAGGCGGAGCGTCCGCAGTTGAAGTCGCATCGTCCGGGCGGCAAGCCGGCGCCGCGTTTTGCGGCCTCCGCACCGCGCGCGCCGCGGCCACAGCCTTTCGTGCCCGAGCCCGAAAAGATCGTTGCCGAGCCGCCGCCATTGCCGACCAAAGTGCAGACCGTCGTGGTGACGGCGGACGAGAACAACATGCGCGTCGATCGCTTTCTCGAGGCGCGCTTTCCCGGCCTGTCGTTTTCCCACATCCAGCGCATCGTCCGGAAGGGCGAGTTGCGCGTCAACGGCAAGCGCGCCGACAGCAAGGACCGGATCGAGGAAGGCCAAAGCATCCGCATTCCGCCGCTGCGGCTGGATACGCCCAAGGTCGCCGGCCATCTGTCGGAAGCCGAGAACAAGACGCTGCAGACGCTGAAGGACATGATCCTGTTCGAGGACGCCGACGTCATGGTGCTGAACAAGCCCGCCGGGCTCGCGGTGCAGGGCGGCTCGGGCGTCACCCGTAATGTCGACGACATGCTGGAAGTGATGCGCGACGCCAAGGGCCAAAAGCCGCGGCTGGTGCATCGGCTCGACAAGGAGACCGCCGGCTGTCTGCTGATCGCGAAAACGCGGTTTGCCGCGACCGCGCTGACCGGCTCCTTCCGCCATCGCTCGGCGCGAAAAATCTACTGGGCGCTGGTCGCCGGCGTGCCGAAGCCGAAGCAGGGCCGCATCTCGACCTATCTGGCGAAGGAAGAGGGCGAGGACGACACCATCATGCGGATCGCGGCCCATGGCGACGAGGGCGCGAGCCATGCCGTGACCTATTACGCCGTGGTGGAAACCTCTGCGCAAAAGCTCGCCTGGGTGTCCCTAAAACCTGTTACCGGCCGCACCCATCAATTGCGCGCGCATATGGCGCATATCGATCACGCCATCGTCGGCGATCCCAAATATTTCAAC
>Ga0068856_100005178_pt1 | contig 12874 bp, 10 predicted proteins | sample KBSCornC62_FD_66595 | JGI IMG/M metagenome (GOLD analysis project Ga0068856, IMG submission 66595) | Corn rhizosphere microbial communities from Kellogg Biological Station, Michigan, USA - KBS Corn C6-2 | ecosystem: Host-associated > Plants > Roots > Rhizosphere > Soil ...
CCCCCTCCCTTTCCCGCGTCAGCGCAAGAGGCAAGTTTCTGTGGGCTGGCAGCGAGAAATTTTATATCCACGGCGTAACTTACGGCCCCTTCCATCCGAATCCGGATGACAATTGTTATCCCAGCGCACAGATTGTTGAGAGCGATTTCGCCCAGAGCGCGGCAAATGGTATGAACGCGATCCGAACGTATGACGTGCCGCCCCGTTGGTTGCTTGACATCGCCCAGAACCACAATCTGCGCGTGATGGTGGGGCTTCAGGTGGAGCAACTCGCGAGCTTCCTCGACGATCACGAAGTTGCCCGAGATATCAAGCAACAAGTGCGCTCCAAAGTACGTGCTTGTGCAGGTCATCCCGCACTCCTGGCTTATGTGATCGCCAACGAGATCCCCGCATCCATTGTGCGCTGGCACGGGCCTCGCCGTGTCGAGCGTTTTCTCGAAGACTTATATTCGATCGCGAAGTGCGAGGATCCTGACGGACTCTTCTGCTACGCCAACTATCCCACCACCGAGTATCTGAACTTGCCGTTCTTGGATCTCGCTTGCTTCAACGTGTATCTCGAGTCGCAGTCGAGCTTTGAAGCTTACCTGGCACGCCTCGAGACGCTTGCGGGCAATAGGCCTTTGCTGATGACGGAGCTCGGGCTCGACAGCCGAGGGAACGGCCCGATTCAACAAGCGGAAACCCTTGGCTGGCAGATCCGAGCGACGTTCGCAGCGGGCTGTGCCGGCGCTTTTGTTTTCGCCTGGACCGACGACTGGTATTCGCGGGGCGAGGACGTGAAGGACTGGGAGTTCGGTTTGACGGATCGGGGACGAAGGCCGAAGCTTGCATTAACAGCGGTGCGCAATGCCTTTCGAGAAGTGCCGTTCGCTCCCGATTCGCTATGGCCGCGAATTTCCGTCGTGGTGTGCACTTTCAACGGGCAGCGCACAATCCGGGACTGCCTCGATGGCTTGTGCAAACTTCGGTACCCAGACTACGAAGTGATTGTTGTAGACGATGGTTCGACGGACAAGACTGCGGCGATCGCTCGTGAGTACGACTTCCGGATCATCAGTACCGAGAACCGCGGTTTGAGTGCCGCCCGCAACACAGGGCTGGCAGCAGCGACGGGAGAAATCGTCGCGTACATTGATGACGACGCATTCCCCGACCCGGACTGGCTGAGCTATATGGCGGCCACTTTTCTAAAGACGAGATGTGCCGGCGTGGGCGGTCCGAACATTCCGTTTCCGGAAGATGGACCCATCGCCAGTTGTGTTGCCAAAGCGCCCGGCGGACCTGCCTGCGTGCTTCTCGCCGACACCGAAGCCGAACACCTCGCAGGCTGCAACATGGCTTTTCGAAAATCCTGGCTCGAAGCCATCGGCGGGTTTGATCCTCAATTCCGCGTCGCCGGCGACGACGTCGATGTCTGCTGGCGCTTGCGTGAGCGTGGCGGAAGGCTGTGTTTCAGTCCAGCCGCTATGGTCTGGCACCATTACCGTAATTCTGTTCGTGCCTATTGGAAACAGCAAACAGGCTACGGCAAGGCCGAAGGTTTGCTCGAGAGGAAGTGCCCGGAAAAATTCAATTGCGCAGGGCACCTAACATGGAGCGGGCGTATTTACGATCATGGCCTTGTTCGCGGACTGGAATGGGGACGCGGACGAATCTATCAAGGAACCTGGGGTACGGCCGCCTACGCACGAGTCTACTATTCTTCCTCGGCGGCGCTGAAGGCAATGCCGTCGACGCCGGAATGGTACCTGATCAGTTTCACCTTGGCCGTCCTGGGTGCAATCGGGTGCTCATGGAAACCGCTGCTGATTGCTTTGCCGGCCTCTCTCTTTGCGGTTGGATGGTCATTAATACGGGTAATACAGAGCGTTTTGGGCGTTCACTTGCCGGGCGACCTGCGAAATAGGTTTGGTCGCTGGCGGCTTCAAATCCTCACGGTCTTGCTGCACCCTCTTCAGCAACTAGCACGCTTGAGAGGCCGGCTCAGCTTAGGACTCACACCATGGCGCAGGCGCAAGTTGGCCATGTCGGCGCCCTGCTGCCGGACACTTTGGCTGGCGAGCCGGACTTGGCAGGACTCCATCGAACGACTATCAATGCTGGAATCAGCTCTGCGCGCCAATGGCGCCATTGTCCGGCGAGGTGGCTGTTTTGACAATTGGGATCTGGAAGCGAGGAGCGGCATGCTCGCGAGCGTACGAATTCTGATGGCCGAGGAGTACGCTGCTGGCCGGCAACTAGTGCGCGTGCGCGCCTGCCCGAGGCTTTGCCGGCCCTGGCTTGTGCTCGCTGTTTTCTTCACTGTCGTATCGATCACGGCTGCCTTCGATCGGGCGGCGGTAGCGGCGACGATTCTTGGTAGTGTTGCCGTGGTGCTTGGGGTGCTTTCATTTCAGGACTGCGCGGGCGCTGATGCGATCGTGCGGCGCTCGTTGATGCAGCAGGGCTTCAGCGAAAGGAACCGGGCATGACCCTCTCCACGCACCGCGATGTCGTTCTCTATAGACGCCTCTTGCGTCAGGCACGGCCCTTCGGGCTTCACATCACCGGCTTCGTCCTGCTTAGCCTACTGGGCACCCCCTTGGCGCTTCTTAGGCCGCTGCCACTTCTGATCGCGGTAGACAGCGGCATTGGTTCGCATCCGCTTCCGGCTGCGATCAGGATATTCGTGCCGGCCACCATCTCTCATTTCTCTGCGCTCCTGCTCGCGGCGACACTCTTGCTAGCGGTCACGTTCGCGAGCCAGCTTCAGGGATTGGCCGCATCTCTGCTTTCAACCTATACGGGTGAAAAGCTGCTCCTGGCGTTTCGGTCCGATCTCTTCGGCCACATGCAACGGTTATCGCTTCTGTTTCATGACACAAAGGGCACCGCCGAATCGCTTTATCGCGTTCAGTACGATGCCACAGCGATCCAATCGATTGTCGTGGAGAATGCTGTGCCCTTTATTAGCGCCAGCATTACGGTTGTCGGCATGCTCTACGTCACCGTGCACACGACGTGGCAACTGGCCCTTATCGCGGTGGCGATTGCGCCCATTCTTTTCGTGATTGGGCGACGCTATCGCCGCGGGCTCCGAGCCGGCTCGCGCGAAGCGCGAGTCCTCGAAAAATCAGCCCTGGCCGTTGTTCAGGAGGTGCTTCAGGGCTTGCGCGTCGTGAAGGCTTTCGTCCGAGAGGAGGGTGAGCGGGACCGGTTTGTGTGCCGGTCCGCGGAAGGCATGCGCGCGCGGCTTCGCCTGGCTGTAGCGGAAGGCCAATACGGCCTGATCGTAGGTTTGACCAGCGCGGTTGGAACTGCTGCCGTGCTGCTGGTGGGCGCTCATCAGGTCCAAACTGGCGTTCTTACCCTGGGCACGCTTCTTCTCGTAATGGGCTACTTGACTCAGCTTTTCGAACCTTTGAAAACGATGGCCAAGAAGTCCGCGAGCTTGCAGTCACATCTGGCCAGCGCTGAACGGGCGTTTGCACTTCTGGACGAAACACCGGAGGTGATCGAAAAACCCAACTCGCGGCACTTGGCGCGGGCCTCCGGGGCAATCGCCTTTCAGAATGTCTATTTTGCCTATGGGTCTGGTCGTCCCGTCCTCCACAAAATTTCATTTCAAGTTCCGCCAGGGACGCGAGTGGGCATTGCGGGCGAGACAGGGGCTGGCAAGAGCACGCTGGTCAGTCTGATGCTGCGCTTTTATGACCCCACGCAGGGCCAAATTCTTCTCGACGGTGTCGATCTTCGGGAGTACAAGCTGGCCGACCTGCGGAACCAGTTCGCTTTCGTGCCGCAGGAGCCTTTGTTGTTCTCAACCAGCATTGCCGAGAACATTGCTTACGCGCGCCCTCAGGCGCGCTTCGAGGAGATCATCGCCGCGGCAAGGGCAGCTCACGCGCATGAGTTCATCACGCTTCTTTCCGAGGGCTACAACACACTTGTCGGGGAGCGCGGGATGTGCCTCTCGGGCGGCGAACGTCAGCGGATCGCACTTGCTCGCGCCTTCTTGAAAGATGCGCCGATTCTTATTTTGGATGAACCCACAAGCGCCGTTGACATAGGGACCGAAGCCGTGATCCTGCGAACGATGGAGCGCCTGATGCAAGGCCGCACCAGCTTTCTGATTTCGCACCGGCTGAACGCGCTCCAAAGCTGCAACATGGTACTCGAAATGGAGCACGGAAGATTGGTTCCAGTGCCCCAGACAAAACTCCCGATAGGAGCCGAAGATGCTTTGGCCGGCGCCATTGTTTCTCAGAGGGGCGCCGATGTCTAAACCGATCGGCTGCGCAGTTTTTGCGGAGTGCTTGGGTGAACACCCCGCGGTCCAAGCTTGGACCCGGTTAGAGCCGAATCGGAATCAGCCGGAAGGCGTCGAAACGCTGAAACTGAAACGCAAGAAGTCGGCTGTTTACCAGCTCTCCGGAGCCGGACCGAGTGGCTCATCCGTAATTGCCAAGAGGTGTCCACTCCGAACAGGACTAATCGAGCGGATCATTCATGAAGAGTACCTGCCTCGCCTGCCGGTTCCGTCGCTGCGTTTCTATGGCTTCATCCAGGATCGTGACGACGCGGAGTTCTGCTGGCTCTTTCTGGAAGACGGCACTGCGCAGGCATATTCGCCCGAGAGGGTCGAGGATCGCGAATTAGCCGGCCAGTGGCTGGCTATGATCCACACCACTCCTGCACCTGAATTAATCAGGCGGCGTCTTCCAAGCCGAGGACCGGGCCATTACTTGGAGCTCCTGCGGTTATCACGGGCTGCGGCGTTCAAGCAGGTTGCCAATCCCGTACTGCCGCCGGAGGACATTGCCACGATTCGAGCTATAGTCGCGCAGTGCGATTTGGTGGAATCACGCTGGGCCGAAGTCGAGATGTTTTGCAGCGCCATTCCGCCAGTTCTCGTTCATGGAGACCTGGTCATAAAGAACGTTCGCGTAAGGAGTTCTTTGGTGGGCCGGGCTCTTCTGGTGTTCGATTGGGAATACGCCGGCTGGGGGGTGCCTGGAACGGATCTCTGCCAGTTCACGGGACTTACCATCAGTCCGGATCTCAGCGCCTATTCCGCGTGCCTCGAAAGTACTGGCTGGCCCTCCAACCTCTTTAAGCCACAAAAACTCGCTGAATATGGCAGCATCTTCCGGTTGATCGATGACATGAGCTGGGAGGCCCTGAGCATGGATTTCGAAGCTTATAGATTTCTCGTGCGGCCGATCTCTTGCCTGAGGAGATATGAGCGCCTGATGACCAAAGCGTTGAAAGCAGTCAAATGGATGTAGAACTCAAATACGCTGCTCGAGGCAAATCAGCCTGTCTGAAGAACCTCGACGACTTACTCGAGGACACTAATCTGGCCGGGTTGGTGGAGCTGCGCGTCGCCTTGAACGAAATGCTCGGCAGCGAACGTAACTACGAACTGCTTGAACGGCGGGAACTCCGGCCCCGACGGGTCTACCGGTTGCGCTTCGGTAACGATCGCGGAATTCGCTCGCTGGTAGTTAAGCGGATGGAGCTTGCCACGGCCCAACGCAATCAATTGGCGATCACCCGCTGGCTCCCTGCCATCGGTCTGGTTGAAAGCGCTCCGGCATTGATCGGCGTCGCAGCCGCGCGAAATGGGCAATGCGTGTGGCACGTTTACGAAGACCTGGGCGACTCGACGCTGGATGGTGATCGTGCGGACCGCGAACGTGTAAAGACCGCCGTAGAATTGATCGCAAAGATTCACACCCGCTTCGCAGGTCATCCTTTGTTACCACACTGTCGGCTGTATGGCGGAGATTTGGGAATCAACTTCTTCACCGCAAACGTGCGCGACGCGATCCGTAACCTGGAGTTGCTGCGGCCGCCCACGATCGAATTGTGTTCGGAAAACGCGGATTTGCGCGACCGTTTGCTGCTGCGGTTGTACAGCCTGCTGGATGAGCAGCCAAGTCGCTTAGAGGCGCTGGCAGAGTTCGGCGGACCGGAGACACTCCTTCACGGCGATCTCTGGAGGACAAATATCTTCGTCCTTTCCACATCACGTGGGCTCGAAGCGCGGCTCATCGATTGGGATCACGCGGGCATTGGGCCCGTCAGCTACGATGTTTCGACATTCCTGGTGCATTTTCCCGAGCACGACCGTGCCTGGATTCTGGATGCATATCGAGCGGCGGTATCGCGGGCCGGTTGGCAGTTGCCCGCTGCATGCGATCTCAATTTCCTGTTCGAAACTGCCGAGTGCGCGCGCTTTGTCAATTGGATCATTTGGCCCGCAGCCGCGCTGTTGACCGATCGCGCTGGATGGGGATACGAGACTTTGGCTGAAGTCGAGCGGTGGTTCGAAGCCATGCGGCCGGTTCTACCCGAGGCCGACCTGGAACGCGTTGAGGTGCCGCAATGAAGAAATGCGCAATGAAGAAATATTTGATCGTCAATGGAGATGATTTTGGTGCAACTCGCGGTATCAACCGCGGAATTAACCAGGCGCACCGGTGCGGGATTCTGACCAGCACAAGCCTCCTCGTGAACACGCCTTGGAGCCAGGAGGCTGCGGAGCTCAGCCACACCTCACCGGAGTTGAGCGTCGGCTTGCATGTTCATCTTGAAAACGGCGTGAGAGAGCTGAATAGCGGACCAAGCCAGGTTCGAACGGCCTTGGACGAGCAGTTATTCCGGTTTCAGATGTTTGTGGGCCAGTTGCCGACTCACCTGGATTCGCATCACAACGTTCACCGCGATCCAGAACTCCTGCCCTTGTTCCTCGAACTGGCGCAGAGATATGGACTGCCTTTGCGTGACCATTCGGAGGTGCATCACTTCTCGAAGTTCTATGGGCAATGGAGCGAAGAGAGGCACCTCGAGCAGATCAGCACGGGAAGCCTCACGCGGATGCTGGAGACCGAAATCGAGCACGGCATCACGGAATTGGCCTGCCATCCGGGCTATGTCGATCCGCAGGACACAAGCAGCTACTCCGTGGAACGCGAAGCCGAGTTATGGGCCTTATGCGAGCCGCGCATCCGCCACGTGCTCGCAGCGCAATCGATTCAACTCATCAGCTATCACGATGTCCCGAGACTTCTCGCAGGGGCAGCAGTATAAGGAGAAAGCCGGTGCCTGTAGTAGTCATCTCTCCGTTCAACGTACTCGATTTTCCCGAAGGCGGGGGACACTTCTGGGTTTATATGCAATACGCGCAGGGTCTCCGCGAATTGGGGTGCCAGGTCTACTGGATGGAACAGTTCCGCGGAACCGGGGATGAGGCGACTGATGAAAGCGTACTATCCGAGTTTCGGGCGCGTATGGAACGGTTCGGAATGCATAGGAACCTCATACTGTATCGATGCGGTGGTTCAGAGCGAGCAACCGGCCTCCCGGAGCGATACGCAGGCTTGAGCCGTGCCGAAGCTGAGGCGATCTTTGAGAGCGCAGACCTGCTATTGAACTTTCATTACGCGATCACGCCCGCGCTGCTGGATCGCTTCCGACGAACGGCGCTGGTGGATATCGATCCAGGCCTCCTGCAATTCTGGATCAGTCGCGGACAGCTCTCGGTTGCGCCACACGATCTTTACTTCACTACGGGCGAGACTGTGGGGACAGCGGCGGCGCGTTTCCCGGACTGCGGTTTGCAATGGGTTCGCATCCGGCCACCTGTGAGCTTGGAACGGTGGCCCTTCGTATTCAATCCGCACGCAGATGCTTTTACCACGGTGTCCTGCTGGGACGGCGGTGATTGGATCGTTGACGGCAACGAAACTTACGAGAATACCAAGCGCATGTCGTACCTGCAGTTTGCGGAGCTACCAGGGCTTACACGGCAACCCTTGGAACTCGCCCTGTTTTTGAGAACACAGAAGGATCGGGAGGAGGGGCGGCATATGGAGGCCCGAGGCTGGCGCATCCGCCACTCACGCGAAGCGGCCTGCAATCCCGAAACATATCAGGCCTACATTCAGAGCTCACGCGGCGAATTCAGTTGCGTAAAACCTTCGTGCATTCGATTCCAAAACGCCTGGGTCAGTGATCGCACACTCTGCTATCTGGCCAGCGGGAAACCGGTTATCGAGCAGAACACTGGACCGAGCTCTATTCTGCCGTCCGGCGAGGGAATGTTTCGCTTCTCAACGCTGGAGGAGTCGGCGCAGGCGATCTCCACAATTAACAGCGATTACGAGAAGCACTGCCGCGCGGCCCGTCAGATTGCCGAAACGCTTTTCGACGCAAAACAGATCGTCGGAAAGATCTTGAGCGATGCCATGAGCGGGTCGAGACGGAAGCAGCGCGCTTTCGCAATTTAACGGCGAGCCCCGGCAGGAGGTACTTATGAGATCCAGCCTCATCTACAGAGCGCCGAAGCGTGGGACCGCGATAGCGCTGCTCGCCGTCTCCATGGCTCTGGTGTTTCCCCTTGCGATCTCGGCAGCCGAAGGGCCTCGAGCTACGGGAGTGCTCTCAGGATTGGTGGAAGATTCGGGCGGGGTTCCGATACCCGGCGCTAAGGTGAAGCTCATTCAGAAAACAAGCACAGACCCATTTAAGGCCACTTCGGATGAATCAGGCCATTTTGAATTCATGAATCTGCCCGAGGGAGAGTACGTGCTTTCCGCCCAAGCTCCGGGCTTCGAGAAAGCAGATAAGAACGTCAAGATTGGCTCCTCTCCGATGCCGTCTGTTCATCTCCGATTGGATATCGCCGAGAAGAAGGAAGAGGTCACTGTCACCGCGGACGATTTATCTTTGCCATCGGCACAAAACAATGTCGACTCGGTTGAATTCGGCCATGATTTGCTAGACGGACTGCCGGCCAAAGATGATGATCGTCTTGCTATTCCCTCCTTGTTTGTCAACCCGGCTGCAGCTGGCACGGGAGGCGTGAAAGTTCTGGTGGACGGCGTGGAAACAGACGCGCCTGATTTGCCTGCCTCGAGCATTCGGCACGTCCGCGTGAACAAGAATCCCTACTCGGCAGAGTTTAGCCGTCCCGGAAAAGCGAGGATTGAGGTGACCACGAAGCATCAATTTCACCGGAAATACCACGGCTCCCTGTCTGCGCTCTTCCATAATTCCGCCTTGGATGCGCGTAACGCGTTTGCCACAGAACGCCCCCTGCAGCAGCGTGTCGCATCCGAGGCCGAACTCGACGGACCGATAATTCCTGGCAGCAGCAGGCTGACCTTCCTTCTTGCCGGCAAATATGACTCGAACAATCAGGGCCGGGTGGTACGCGCCGAAACCCTAGATGGACCACTCGTCGAAAACGTGATGGCTCCGGAGCACAATGCGTACCTCTTCAGCCGTCTGAACTTTCGGATCAATCCAATTCACAAGCTGAGCGCCACTTACAAATTCAAAGACAAGTATTGGCAAAACCAAGGGATCGGGGGCACTGCAGGGGCCTCCAACTTGCTGGGGGGCGCAATAAACTTCAACCTGCCGGAGCGCGCAACAGATCTCTTTGATCATGGGAACGAACTGAAAATTTTCGAGACTTCAACGCCAACGCCCGAGATCCAGAACGAATTTCGTTTGACAATCAGACGCCGGGGCCAAGACAGCAGCGCAATTACGAACCAGCCAGCCATCATCGTGCTAGGCGCCTTTAGCTCAGGGGGGGCACAGATCGACCGGCGCCAAAAGGACACACTCACTTTTTTTGAAGACGCCGCGACTCTTGCCAAGACCAAGCACACTCTGCGGTTCGGAGCCGGTGTTCGACCTAGGTTCATTTGGGCCGAAGACGCTTCCAATTTTGGCGGAACTTTTAGTTTTTCGAGCTTATCGGCTTTCTCCCAGAACAGCCCCTTTTTGTTCACGCAGAACGCGGGGAATCCCGTTGTCTCTTTTGCGCAACACGAAACCTATGCTTTCGTACAGGACGAAATGCGGCTGCGGCCGAACTTCTCTCTGATGCTGGGTCTGCGCCATGAGTGGCAATCGAACGGAAACTCCCTCGAGAATTTCGCGCCGCGTTTGGCTCTCGCGTATTCGCCGCACGGCGGCCAGATCGTCTTGCGCGCGGGATTCGGGGTGTTCTATGAACGGCAGCCTGAGATCATAGAGCAGCAAAGTCTTCTGCAGGATGGCGTACGCATCCGGAAAACTGTTATCTCCGACCCTCCTTTCCCGATACCTTTCAGTCCGGTTACGCCAGTGATTGCTGCAATGCCCAGCGTGGAGCGCATTGCTCCTGGTATTGGGTTTCCATATCTGATGCAGGGAGGCATTGCCCTCGAGCGGAAACTGGGAAGTGGACAGAATTACCTGAGCGCCGAATACATGATTCTGCGTGGAGTGCATCTCTATCGCATGCGAAATATCAATGCACCCGGGCCCGGAACACCCGGATCAACAGTACGGCCGAATTCTAATTTCGTCAACATCGATCAGTTCGAGTCATCCGGAACGTCCCGCAGCAATAGCCTGACTCTCACGCTTCAGACCCGCGCACACAAAAGACTGAATTTTCTTACCCAATATACGTTCTCACGGATAATGGACGACACAGAAGGGCCGTCTTCCCTCCCCGCAAACAACTATGACCTGCGCCCGGAGTGGGGGCGAACCGATTTCGATCGGCATCACCAGTTGAACTTGGTAGGAACATACGCGTGGTTGCGGGGGTTGAAGCTTGGGGCGGTTCTTAGTGCCCATTCAGGCCCACCTTTTAACATCACCACGGGATTCGATGATAACGATGATACGGTGGCAAACGACCGGCTTCCTGGAGTTCATCGAAATAGCGGCCAAGGTCCAGCTTTCGTCGAAGTGGACCTGCGCTTGTCAAAAGGAGTGCGGTTCGAAAAGCGGAATGGAGTGCAACAGGCTGAGTTTTCGGTGGACGTCTTTAATCTAGTGAACACGGTGAACTTCGTGAACTTTGTGGGTACGCAAACCTCTCCGCTTTACGGGCAGGCCAATGCTGCCTATGCGGCTCGTAAAGTGCAGCTCTCGATGAGATTCAGCTTTTAAAGTGACTTCCGGAATTCACAGTTGTGACGAACGAGTTTCAGTGGATCTGAGGTTCAGCCGGTTTCTTTAACTGCGAGGAATTCGCAGTCTGTGCCTGAAAGAAATTAGAAGGCGTTGACACCCGGCGCATTTGCGTGAGGGGCCCAGAGGTTCTCGTAACGACATCTCGCGACCCGACCGTGGCCGGAAAGTAGCTGATTAGGAAGCGTTAGCGCGCACGACGGCTGGCTACGTTCTCCCTAAAGATTTGATCCGGTTCTGACGTGTGATTGATTTCCTTAGGCGGCCTGGCGTTCGTAATGGTGGTGTAGACCACCGACTTCACGAATTCCATTGACTAACCCGCAACGAGAGACTCTGGCGGAAATTGCCAAGCGGATGGCGTATGGCCCGAAAACTCGAATCAGGGGCGTGAGAGCGTTGGATTTAGAGTTGGGATGAGACAATCACGAGGCGGTGGAAAAAGCCCTCAATCCCTTTCAGTTTGTGGTGATCGTGCTGGCCGGTTGGATGAATCAGCGGCAACAGAATGTTATCGAGTATCTGCGTGAAGAGAACCGAGTACTGCGCGAGCAACTCGGAGAACGTCGCTTGCGGTTCAATGATGATCAACGTTGCCGTCTAGCCGTTCGTGCGAAGGGCTTGGGCCCATAGGTTTTGATGGAAATCGCCACAGTAGTAACACCAGCGACGCTGCTAGCTTGGCACCGCAAACTGATTGCACAGAAGTACGACGGCAGTGCGAGGCGGAAACCCGGCCGACTTGCTACCAAGAAGGACCTAGCGGCCCTGGTGGTTCGCATGGCAGAAGAGAATCACGACTGGGGTTACCGGCGGATTCAGGGCTGAAGTTCGCCAATATTCCATCGGCTCGTAAGCGGTTGACCGGTACGGGAATAGATGGAAACAATCGGAGACATGCCAGTCCTTTTACTGCGGTGTTTCGATTCACCCGACTGCTTCTCAGCGGTCATGCCGTGGCCATCGAGAACGCAGCGCTACGAATGCAACTAGCCGCGTTTCAGCGAAAACACGAGCGTCCGCGGCTAACGACCTTGGACCGGATATTTTGGATCGCTCTCCGCAGCCTATGGTCCGGCTGGCGACATCCCCTGATTTACGTCCAGGCGGACACCGTTGTCCGCTGGCATCGCGAACGGTTCCGGAAATTCTGGGCCCGGCTTTCCAAGCCGCAGCGCCGGCGTCGAGGTCGTCCCGGCACCGCCCGAGAACTCCGCCGGTTAATCGAGCAAATGGCCACGGCCAATCCGTTGTGGCGCGCATCCAGGATTCATGGCGAACTCAAGATGCTCGGCATCGCCATCTCAGAGCGCACCGTGTCGCGCATTCTGCGCAAGCAGCGCCGCCCGCCTAACCAAACATGGAGGACCTTCCTGCACAACCATATCGGCCAAATGGTATCGACCGATTTCTTTACCGTGCCGACGATCACAATGAGGGTACTGTTCGTATTTATTGTTCTGGAACACGATCGTCGCAAGCTGTGACTGAGCATCCGACCGGGGCTTGGACCGCACAACAGATCGTGGAGGCGTTCGCAGACAGAGAGGCTGCCCATTATCTCATCCGCGACCGAGACAGCAGGTACAGTGCTGAGGTTCGACTGCGAATCAAGTCGCTCGGCATGCAGGAGATTCTCACGGCCCCGCAAAGTCCATGGCAGAATCCATACGCCGAGCGATTGATCGGCTCGATTCGGAGGGAGTGTCTTAACCACCACATCATCTTGAACGCTCGCCATCTCAACAGAACGTTGTCTTCTTATTTCCGCTACTACCAAGAGTGTCAGCGCCGGTGCAAAAATACTCAAAACGCCGTCTGAAAAATCCCCACCCGTGACATGAGTTAGAACGGCACCTGTGGAGGTGCCGGGAGCTGTTACGGAGTGCAGAGGTGAACGAGA
>Ga0068856_100005179_pt1 | contig 12872 bp, 11 predicted proteins | sample KBSCornC62_FD_66595 | JGI IMG/M metagenome (GOLD analysis project Ga0068856, IMG submission 66595) | Corn rhizosphere microbial communities from Kellogg Biological Station, Michigan, USA - KBS Corn C6-2 | ecosystem: Host-associated > Plants > Roots > Rhizosphere > Soil ...
GCCGCCGAACGCGGCGACTATCTCCATGCCCGTATGCGCGAGGCGATCGGCGATCATCCGCTCGTTGGGGAAATCCGTGGCCGTCGCCTGATGCTCGGCATCGAACTCGTGCGCGACCGCACGACGAAGGAATCCTTCCCGATGGCCGATCGCGTCGGGCGGCGCCTGCTCGGCAAGCTGTTCGATCGCGGCCTGGTTTCGCGCGCGCTTGGCGACACTTTGGTCTTCGCGCCGCCTTTGGTCATCACCAAGGCGGAGATTGACGAACTGGTCGGGATCTTCAGCGACGCGCTGAACGCCACCGCCGCGGAAATCCTGTGACCGGCAGTTCCAACGGCGCGCGGCTGCTGCTCGAAGCGGCGCGCGACCGCGGATTTTCGGTCTGCTTCGCCAATCCGGGCACGACCGAATTGTCGCTGGTCCGCGCGCTCGCCGACGTGCCGGCTATCCGGCCCGTGCTGAGCCTGTTCGAGGGCGTCTGCACCGGAGCGGCAGATGGCTACGCCCGCGTGACGGGACAGGCCGCGCTGACCCTGCTCCACCTCGGACCGGGTCTCGCGAACGGTGTCGCGAACCTCCATAATGCCAGGCGCGCGCGCTCCCCGATCGTCAATCTTATCGGCGATCATGCCCGATGGCATCTGCAATATGATGCGCCGTTGACCTCGGACATCTCCGCGCTCGCGCATGTCGTCGGCCCGGTGATCCGGATGAAGGATACAAGCCGGATCGAACGCGACATCGCGCAAGCATCCGCGGCTGCCGCGGAGGGAGCGGTGGTTACGGTCATCATTCCGACCGATGTGATGGACGCGGCCGGCCCTGCTCAGGCGGAAATGCCGCGCAGCGTTATCCGTCCACGAAGTGCCGTTTCGGCGCTGCGTATCGACAAATGCGCCACGGCGCTGGGCCAGGGCGGTCCGGTCGTCCTGCTGCTCGGCGGCGAAGGGCTTCGGCCCGAAGGCCAGCGCAATGCCGCTCGGATCGCCGCCGCGACCGGCGCGCGCCTGCTCATGGAAACCTATCCCGCGATCGTCTCGCTCGGGGGCGATCTGCCCCGGCTGGAACGGCTCGCTTATTTCCCGGATGACGTGATGCGTCAGCTGGACGGTGCCAGGGTGATCCTCGCCGGCGCGCGCGGGCCGGTCAGCTATTTCGGCTATGAGGGTTTTCCCAGCCTGCTCGTACCGGAGGCCCGATTGTTTAGTCTCGCCGATCCGGGCGAGGACGTGCTGGGCGCGCTGGCCGCGCTCGCCGCGCGGTTCGGTGACGCGCCAGCGGCTGTTCCCACGACAACTTCCGCGCCATCCGAGCAATCGCAAGGCGAAGCGCTCACGCCCGCCGCAATCGTTACCGCGCTGATAGAGCAATTGCCCGAGGATGCGATCGTCTCGCTGGAGGGATCGACCCTGGGCGGTCCATGGCTCCAACAGGCATATCGTGCGGCTCCGCACCGGGTCATGACGAACACGGGCGGCGCGATCGGGCAGGGGTTGCCCTGCGCGGTCGGCGCCGCGATCGGCTGCCCGGATGCCCGCGTGGTGGCGCTGCAGTCGGACGGGAGCGCGCAATATACGCTGCAGGCGCTTTGGACGATGGCGCGCGAGAAACTAGACATCACCATCATCCTCGCCGCGAACCATCGCTACGGGATCCTGCAGACCGAACTCAAACGATCCGGAGCCGATCTCGGCGATGCCGTGCTGGATCGGCTCACCGATCTTGGCGATCCGCGTATCGATTGGGTCGGGCTGGCCCAAAGCTATGGCGTTACCGCCGTACGGGCCGGCACGACGGCGGAGTTCTCCGCGGCGCTGACGCGAGGGCTTTCGGTCAAGGGGCCTTTCCTGATCGAGGCATCGCTTCCGTGAATGTGGCGGCTGGATCGGTTCCGACGCTTGCCGGCCGCGTCGCGATCGTGACCGGTGGCAGTTCGGGCATCGGCCGGGCCATCGCCGAGACGCTGTCCGCGGCCGGGGCCAAAGTCGTGATCGCGGCACGCGGGCTGGACCGTCTGGAAGACGTTGCCGCCGCCATTGCCGATCTGACGGGGCAATCGGTTGATGCGATCAGCTGCGACACAAGGGATCAGCGCAGCATCGACCAGCTTGTTGGCGTGGTGTTCGAACGGCACCGGCGGATCGACATCCTCGTCAATTGCGCGGCCGACCCTTCGGGCCTGGTCGGCGATATTGGCATGCTCGACGGTGACGCGCTGCTGCGCGACCTCGACACAAAGGTCGTCGGATATGCCCGCTGCATCAAGGCGGTGTCAGAAGCGATGAAGCAGCAGGCTTGGGGCTGCATCATCAACATCGGCGGGTTCACCGGTCGCACATCGGAGACGTTGTCGGGCCTGCGCAACGCGGCGATCAGCCATCTCACCAAGACGGTTTCGGATCAGCTCGGCCCTTACGGCATTGCCGTGAATGCGCTTCACCCCGGGATCGTGCGCACCCCCCACCTCGACGAGCTTTTCCAAAGCCAGGCGCAGGAGCAATCGCGTACCGCGGAGGAGGTCGAGGCCGATTTCGTCAAGGATACGCCCGCCCGGCGGCTCCTTCAGCCGGAAGAGATTGGTCGCGCTGCCTTGTTCCTGGCGGCAGATATCGGAACCGGCATAACCGGCCAGTCGATCGCGATCGACGGTGGCTATTCGCGCGGTATCTATCTGTGAATCGGGAGCGGACCGTGGAGAAAGAGGCTTCTGGCAACATGCGTTATCCGCGACGTGTGCGCTGGCTTCACTGGACGATGGCGGTGATCATCGTGGGGATGCTGGCGGTCGGTTTCACGATGGTTCACCTCATCGATGACGCCGTGCCGATCAAGTTCGCCTGGCTCTACCCCTATCACAAATCGTTCGGCATGCTGATCCTGCTGCTCGCCCTGGTCCGGCTGGTGGCGAGACAATCCGCGCGGCTTCCGGGGCTGCCTCGATCCCTACCGCCCTGGGAGCGGCGCCTGGCGAAGGTGGCGCATGTCGCGCTCTACAGCCTGATGATCCTCGTTCCGCTCATGGGCTATTCGCTGTCGAGCTCCTTTACGCAAAGTGACGGAGTCTATTTCTTCGGCGTCAACCTGCCTGAATTGCTCCCCAAGAACGATGCGCGTTTCGCCGTTTTCGACCGGCTTCACGCCATCTTCGCCTACACTTTGCTCGCGCTGATCATCCTGCACGTTCTCGGTGCGCTCAAGCACCGCTTCCTTGACCGCGACAAGGATAACGACGTGCTGAAACGGATGCTCTGAGCGCGATGCGGATGACCGGATCAAACGGCGGGGAGTGACTATGCCGGCCCCTTACATCGTTGGCATCGGCGGCACGATCAATCCTGGTTCGGCCACCGAGCGCGCGCTCCGCCTCGCCCTTGACGCGGCAGAGGCGGAGGGCGCCCGCGTCCGGCTGTTCGACGGGCCGACGCTTGCCATGCTGCCGCATTACCGGCCCGGCGCCGATCACGGCGAACCCTGCGGCGACTATGTTGAAGCGATCCGCGCGGCCGATGGCATCATCATCGCCAGCCCCGGTTACCACGGATCCGTGTCGGGCTTGGTCAAGAATGCGATCGATTATATCGAGGAGACCGCGCGCGACGCGCGTGTCTATCTGGATGGCTTACCGGTCGGCCTGATCGTAACCGCTTATGGCTGGCAGGCGACCGGATCGACGCTCGCCGCCTTGAGGTCGATCGTCCATTCGCTGCGGGGCTGGCCCACGCCGCTCGGCGCAACCGTCAAGGCGATACCGGGACTGTTTGGCCCGGATGGCTGTACCGATCCGGCGACCTGCAACCAGCTCGAACTGGTCGGCCGCCAGGTCGTCGAGTTCGCCAAGCTGCGGCATCGGCTGCCCTTCGCGGCAGAGACCGGCGAAGACATCGCGTGCTGACGCCCGCGCACGCCACTTTCCGATCCGGCCATGAATGCCTGCGGAAGGGCGCGGAGCCGTGCCGGCACCATTGCGTTCCTATTGTATCGATTTTGCAATAATCATTACAAAAATAATGGTATTGTTCGAATGACGGTGTTGGTCTATCGACGGCTTCAGCAAGAATCCGGGAGAGGCCCGCATGACAATTCTGTCTGCCATCACCACCGCCAACCACTTGGCCCAGGATCTCCTGAGCCAGCCTCAGCGGATGCTTATCGACGGCAAGCGGGTGGACGCGGTTTCAGGAAGGACCTTCCCCACGATCAACCCGGCCACGGGCGAAACGATCTGTCAGGTGGCGCATGGCGAGGCCGCCGATGTCGATCTCGCCGTACAAGCCGCGCGTCGGGCTTTCGAGGATCCGGCCTGGCGCGGGATGAATGCCAATGACCGCTCATTATTGCTCTATCGCCTTGCCGATCTGATCGAACGCGACGCGCACGAACTCGCCGTCCTCGAATGTCTGGATAACGGCAAGCCAGCGACGCTCACGCGGCTGGTGGAGATCGAGGGATCGATCAAGACGTTCCGCTACTTCGCGGGCTGGCCGACCAAGTTCGGCGGCGAGACGCTTCCGGTGTCGCCGCGCGGCGGGCTGCGCATCCTCAACTATACGACGCGCGAGCCGGTCGGGGTCGCCGCCCTGATCGTGCCCTGGAACTATCCCATGTCGATGGCCGCGTGGAAGATTGCGCCCGCGGTCGCGGCCGGCTGCACCGTCGTGCTCAAGCCTGCGGAGCAGACGCCGCTGACGGCGCTGCGCCTGGGCGAACTCGCGCTGGAAGCGGGCTTTCCGGCCGGCGTGATCAACGTCGTGACCGGTTTCGGCGACGCGGGTGCGGCCTTGGTCGCGCATCCGGACGTCGACAAGGTGGCGTTCACCGGCTCGACCGAGGTCGGCAAGGCGATCGTGCGCGCAGCGGCGGGCAATCTCAAGAAGGTCTCGCTCGAACTCGGTGGCAAATCGCCGCAGATCGTCCTGCCCGATGCCGACCTCGATGCCGCGGCCGCGGCGATCGCCAACGGCATTTTCTTCAACCAGGGGCAGACCTGCACCGCGGGATCGCGGCTTTATGCCCATGCCTCGATCTACGACAAATTGCTGGCTGCGATCGGCGAACATGCAAGCCGGCTGAAAATCGGCAACGGCCTCGATCCGGATGTGAATTTCGGCCCACTCGTCTCGCAGGAGCAATGGGATCGGGTCAGTTCCTATGTCGACATCGGGCAGGCGGAGGGCGCGCGTCTGGTCGCCGGCGGCCGGCGGCCGGCGGGCCTTGAGCAGGGTTTCTTCTTCGAACCGACCATCTTCACCGCGGCGCCGGACATGCGGATCGTGCGCGAGGAGATTTTCGGGCCGGTCCTGAGCGCGCTCCCCTGGTCCGAGGCGGAAGACCTCGTCACGCAGGCGAACGATTCCGAATTTGGCCTGTCAGCCGGCATCTGGACCAACGACCTCAAGACCGCGCACCGCCTCGCGGCCGCCGTCAAGGCGGGGTCCGTCTGGGTCAATTGCTTCAACCTGGTCGACCCATCCACGCCCTTCGGCGGCTTCAAGCAATCGGGTTGGGGCCGCGAACATGGCCGGCAAGCCATGGAACTCTACAGCGAAACGAAGAGCGTCTGGATCAACCTGAGCTGAAGCTCAGTCCGCCTCCCCGCATCTTGCAAACCCGAACGTCATACCAACTCGCGAGTAAATCCATGGAAAAGACCATCATCGTTTCCACCGACGGGCAGGCGATCATCCGCAGCCATGACGATGGCAAGAGCTGGTATCGCATTTCGATCGATCAGGATCTCGAATATGATGATCGGGTGAGATGCCTGCTTAACGATCCGCGCAATCCGAAGGCGCTGTTCGCGGGGGCCGAATGTGGCCTGTTCCACAGCCAGGATTGCGGCGTGCATTGGGAACGGATCGACTGTGCGCTCAACGATTACGCCGTCTGGAAGCTGGCCGCGGACGAACGCAATCCCGACATCATGTATGCGGGCACGGGTTCGCCCACGCGCGCGATCTTCTTCCGATCCTCCGATGGCGGGCACACCTGGGAGCGGACATCGCTTGAAATGCCGGCCAAATGCGCCGGTGTCAGCCGTCCGCGCATGCTGGCGATGGCGATCGATTGCGACGATTCGCGCGATGTCTGGGTCGGCGTCGAGGAAGGCGGGCTGTTCCGCACGCGGGATGGCGGTGACAGCTGGCGACGGATCGACACCGACTGGCCGGACGCGCCGGGCAATTCGGACATTCACAGCATCCTCGTCTTGCCGGGCGAGCCCAATATCGTGCTCGTGCTGGTCGTGAACGCGCTCTATCGCTCGACTGACGGGGGTGAGACCTGGACGCGGAGCGGTGCCAAGGACAGCTGGGGCCTTCGCTATTCGCGCTTCATCGCGCGCATCGATGGCAGCGCTACCGACCTGCTGCTCGGGATCGGCGACGGAACCCCCGGCACGACGGGCGGCGTGCTGCGATCGCACGATGCCGGCGCAACCTGGCAGCAGGTCGACATGCCCGTGCAGCCCAATTCCTGTTTCTGGGCCAGCGGCGGCAATTCCGCCGACCCGGATTTCCTGCTGGTCGGCACCAAGTTCGGCGATCTCTTTTCGAGCAGCGACGGCGGCAAGAATTGGCAGAAGGAATGGCGGGAGTTCAACGAAATCACCGACATGACCTGGCTGCCGGCGGTCCCCGCCGACCAAGGAGTCCCGCATGTACACGCCTAAGATCAAGCGGATCGCGCATGTCGTGCTGTTCGTGCGCGACCCCGAGGCGTCGGCGGCCTGGTACAAGGACGTGCTGGGAATGGAGGTCACTTCGCGGGTGAACGGAGGCCCTTACGAGGGCGGTCTGTTTCTCAGCTTCGGCGAACATGATCACGACATCGCGCTCTTTCCGGGTGAACCAGACGTGCCCAAAGGGCGGGAAATCGAACATGTCGCGCTCGAGCTCGACTGCGCGAAGGATCTGGACGTGCTGCGCCGGGTCTATGGCACCTTCATTGAGAAGAAGGTTCGCGTCCACGAAATCCTCGATCACGGCATAGCGGTTGGCCTCTACTTCTTCGATCCCGACGGCCACATGCTAGAGGTTTTCGCTCCTTTGTCCGACGCCGGCCGGGAAACGATCGAGCAATTCCGGCGAGACGAAGGTAAGGCCGATCCGATCTCGCTGGAACCGCTATCCGGCTGACCGGCTGTTTGAAGGGGCTGATAGTCCGCGCACGCACCGGGCGGCTACCAGCGATCATGATGTGAAGTCCCAAATCTACGCCGCCGCGCTCCGATCCGGCTTGCGCAACAGTGCCTCCGCGATGATGAACCCACCTCCTGCGATCATGGTCGCGATGGCGAGCCAGATCGCGCCTTTGAACGATCCCCCGGCGATCATCGGCGCCGCGACGGCAGGCCCAAGGCCCATGCCGAAAGTCTGTATCGCCGCCATGGCGCAGACGATACGGCCGCGCCCATCCGCGTCGCAGCACATGCCCGACAATAAGGGTTGAACGAAGTTCCAGCCGAACAGGATCAGGACGATCGACACCAGGTAGGCAATCGGTCCAACCCGGCCGACCAGCATCTGGAAACCGACGATGATACAAAGGCTCCCCAGCAACAGGGGGATGAGCCGGCCCAGCCGCTGTGGCAATATTCCGGCCAGCCCCGCACCCACGACACCGGCCAGGGTGCCGACCGACAGGCCGCGTGCGATGACTGTCGTGGACAATTGGCTGGCAGCACCGATGCGTTCGGCATAGCTCCACACCGCACCGATCGCGAAAAACACCAACGCTACTGCACCCAAAGCGGTGATCGCCACCCGCCAGTTGATGCCTCCGCCGGTAAAGACTTCGTCCTCGTCACACTGGCCGTTGGGAAAAGCCGGCAGGCTTAGCCCAACCAGCACGGTCAGCACGGCATTGGCGAGAAAGATCGTAGCCGGCGCAAATTCCGTCTGCAGGATCGGCAGTCCGTACAAAAGGCCGGCGCCCAGCACCGCCCCCACCACGAGATAGATCGAGAAGGCCCGGTCGGGATTGCTGGCCCGGCCCAACGCGGCAAAGGAAAAGCCGACGGCCAGCCCCTGGCCCAACCCCGCCACGCAAGACGCCGCGGCGATCATGCCATAATCGTGGACAGCGGCCGTCGCGATATTGCCGAGCATGATCAATGCCAGCGCCAAGATGACCGCACGCCGCCAATTCCAGCGCACGAGCAGGAAGGTGCTGGCCGCCATGCCGGCCCCCATCGCGTTGATGTCCCAGGCGGCGACATAGCCGAGATGGGCGTCATCCACTCTCGACTGGCCGGCGATCAGCGCGAGCATGGCGGGAGTGATGAAGATGAATAAGGCGCCGACGAAACCGATGCAGATCGCGCTGACGAGACCCGCGGTGGTCAGCCGCCCGCCATGCGTACCCGCCTTGGCCAGCCCTTCGATCGGCGAGACGTGATCAGTCCAGACATCTTCCATCGTGCGTCCCCTCCTGCGCCGAGCCCTATCCAGGCAGGCGAGGCTCGGCCCTCGCCCGCAGCCTGATCGAACCTTATTCTCTGTTCAGATGGCGGCAATCGCTTCGACCTCGACGAGCAATTTTTCGTCGGCGAGCCTGGGCACGAAGACGAGCGTTGCCGCGGGTCGGATGTCACCCAGATATTGGAGACGAAGCCGCCTGAGCGCGCCCGAATCGATCGGCTTCACGACATAGGTCGTGAGCTTGACGATGTTTTGCGGAGAGGCGCCCGCGCCGACGAGGATATCGCGGATCGTCTTCACCGTCAGCTCATACTGGTCCTCGATGCTGTCCGGGATGCTGTCGTCGTCCGCCAGCCCAACTTGCCCTGACAGGAACAGTAGCTCCGCATCGGCCTTTACGCGCGCGACATGCGAATAGGGGCCGAACGGAGCCCGGACACTGGACGGGCTGAGGAAGGTGGCGGGCACGGACATAAAGCGCTCCAATCATATGCTCAGGCTCTGCCTATCGGCATTGTTTCTCTTTATCAACTAATATCCATAAAAGAGATTGTATGTTTCTTTAACGCAATATATGAAAGCTGCATTGAGGCCGCACCGCCATTGTCCTTGCGCCATTCTCTCCAGGGTTCGGACGGTAAGTTCATGCTGGTGTCGCGCCGTGCGAGAGGCCGGAGACGCTTGTGACCAATTCGCGATACGAAATATTGTTCGAGCCCGTGCGGATCGGTCCGGTGACGGCGAAGAATCGCTTCTACCAGGTCCCTCATTGCAACGGCATGGGACACCGCGCGCCGTCCGGCATGGCGGGCATGCGCCGGATGAAGGCGGAGGGCGGATGGGGTGTGATCTGCACCGAAGTGTGCGAAATTCACCCCAGCGCGGACATTTCGCCCCATTCCGAAGCACGGCTGTGGGACGATCGGGACATCCCCGCGCTCGCGCGCGCCGCCGACGGCATCCATGAATTCGGGGCGCTTGCCGGCGTCGAATTGGGTCATCATGGCTTTCGCGCCCAGAACCGCACCACGCGCGAAGTGCCGATCGGGCCATCGGCGCATGCGGTGGCCTCCTACGACCCGGTCCAGTCGCGCGCGATGGACAAGCAGGACATCCATAACCTGCGCCGCTGGCACAAAGCGGCGGCGCTGCGTGCCAAGCGCGCGGGGTTCGACCTGATCTACGTCTATGCGGCGCATGGCCTCGTCACGCCGATGCAGTTCCTGTCGCGCAAATATAATCAGCGCACCGATGAATATGGCGGCTCGCTGGAGAACCGTGCCCGGCTGCTGCGTGAGCTGATCGAGGACACCAAGGAGGCGGTGGGGGGCACCTGCGCGGTTCCTGTCCGTATCTGCATCGACGAACTGATCGGCGCGGGCGGCATCTGCGCGTCCGAGGAGGGCAAGGACGTCATCGAGATGCTGTCGGGCCATGCCGATCTCTGGGATGTCACTGTCGGGGACTGGTCCGACGATTCACTTCCCTCGCGCTTTGGACCGGAGGCGGCCTACGAGGATCTCGTCGCTCATGTGAAGAAGGTCACGGGCAAGCCCGTGGTCGGTGTCGGACGCTTCACCTCGCCCGATACGATGGTGGCGCAGGTCCGACGTGGCGTGCTCGATCTGGTGGGCGCGGCGCGTCCGTCGATCGCCGATCCGTTCCTCCCCAACAAGATCAGGGACGACCAGCTCGACGACATTCGGGAATGTATCGGCTGCAATATCTGCGCGGCCTCCGACAACACCTACACGCCGATCCGCTGCACCCAGAACCCGACCATGGGCGAGGAATGGCGCCGCGGCTGGCACCCGGAAATCATGCCGGCGAAGGAGAGCGAGGATCGCATCCTGATCGTGGGCGCCGGCCCCGCGGGCCTGGAATGCGCGGTCACGCTGGGCAAGCGCGGCTATCAGGTCGCGCTGGCCGACGCCCGCGAGGAATTGGGTGGTCGGGTGGCGCGCGAATCTCGCCTGCCGGGTCTGTCCGAATGGGGACGCGTCCGGGAATATCGGATGAGCCAGCTGCATCAATTGCCCGACGTCAGTGTCTTTCTGGCAAGCACGATGTCTGCCCAAGACATTCTGGACGCGGAATTTGACCGGATCGTGTTGGCGACCGGCTCCAGCTGGCGGCGCGATGGCGTGGCGCGCTGGCATCGCAATCCGATGACCCGCTTGCAGGCCGCGCAGGTGTTCACGCCCGACGACATCATGGACGGGGTTGCGATCGAGGGCCCGGTCATCGTGTTCGACGACGACCATTACTATATGGGCGGCGCGATCGCCGAGAGATTGCGCGACCAGGGTCGCGACGTAACCTTGGTGACCCCGGCGCCATTGGTCTCCGCCTGGACGGTCAACACGCTCGAGCAGACGCGCATCCAGGCGCGCTTGCTGCGCAAGGGCGTGAAGATCCTTACCTCTCGTGCACTCACGGGTTTTGTCGATGGAGTCGCAACGCTCGCTTGCGCCTTCACGGGTGAGGAAGCCCAGGCCGGCTTCAATGCGGCAGTTCTCGCCACGTCCCGTTCCGCCAATGATCAGCTGTATCGCGAGCTGGTCGCCGACGAAGCGCGATTGAAAGCCGCCAATATCAAATCGGTTACCGCGATCGGCGACAGCCTGGCGCCGGGCACGATCGCGCAGGCGGTGTTCGGCGGACATCGGTACGGCAGGGAATTCGAAAAGCCCGTGACGGACGATGTGCCGTTCAATCGCGAAATCAGCGAGCTTGGTCCGTGGCCCTGATCGGACAGGCCGGGGCTCAATCGGTTCGGAGATAATTTGATGAAGATACTCGTGCCCGTGAAGCGGGTGATCGACTATAACGTGAAGCCGCGCGTGAAGATGGACAGGACGGGGGTCGACCTGACCAACGTCAAGATGTCGATGAACCCGTTCGACGAGATTGCGGTCGAAGAGGCGATCCGTCTCAAGGAAAAGGGCGCCGCGACCGAGATCGTGGCGGTTTCGGTCGGCCCGCAGAAGGCGCAGGACACGTTGCGCACCGCGCTGGCGATGGGCGCGGACCGCGCGATCCTGATTCAGACTGACGAAGAGGTCGAGCCGCTCGCCGTCGCCAAGCTGCTGAAGGCGGTGATGGACGAGGAGCAGCCCGGCATCGTGCTGCTCGGCAAGCAGGCGATCGACGACGATTCGAACCAGACCGGCCAGATGCTGGCGGCGCTTTCGGGCCGGCCGCAGGGCACGTTCGCGTCCAAGGTCGAGGTCAAGGGCGACAAGGTCGAGGTGACGCGCGAGGTCGATGGCGGCCTTGAGACGGTGAGCCTGACGCTTCCCGCGATCGTCACCACCGATCTGCGCCTCAACGAGCCGCGCTATGCGTCGCTGCCCAACATCATGAAGGCCAAGACCAAGCCGATGGCGAACAAGACGCCCGCCGAGTACGGCGTCGACATCGCCCCGCGCCTGACCACGCTCAAGGTCGAGGAGCCGGCCAAGCGCCAGGCGGGTGTCAAGCTCGGCTCGGTCGACGAGCTGGTCGCCAAATTGAAGGATCTGGGAGTCGCCAAATGAGCGTGCTCGTTCTTATCGAACATGAGGGCGGCGTACCCAAGGACGCCTCGCTCTCCACCGTCACCGCTGCAAGCAAGCTGGGCGAAGTCCATGCCCTGGTCGCGGGTTCGGGCGCGGAGGCAAAGCAGGCCGCCGATGCGGCCGCCAAGATTGCGGGCGTGGCCAAGGTGCTGCTGGCCGACGATGCGGCCTATACCAACATGCTGGCCGAGAATGTCGCGCCGTTGATGGTCGATCTCGCCGGCGGCTATGACGCCATCCTCTTCAACGCGACCTCGATCGGCAAGAATGTGGCGCCGCGCGTGGCAGCGATGCTGGACGTGATGCAGATCTCCGACGTGCTGTCGATCGAGAGCGCCGACACGTTCACGCGGCCGATCTATGCGGGCAACGCGATCGCGACGGTCAAGTCGTCCGACGCCAGGAAGGTGCTGACCGTGCGCGGCACCGCCTTCGCCAAGGCGGCTGCGACCGGCGGCAGCGCCAGCGTCGAGAGCGTGTCGGGCAAGGGCGATGCGGGGCTTTCGAGCTTCGTCGGCGCCGAGGTCAGCAAGTCGGAGCGGCCCGAACTCACCAGCGCCAAGGTGGTGGTGTCGGGCGGCCGCGCGCTCGGATCGTCGGAGGATTTCCACCGCGTGATCGATCCGCTCGCCGACAAGCTTGGCGCGGCGGTCGGCGCGAGCCGGGCCGCGGTCGATGCAGGCTATGCCCCGAACGATTATCAGGTCGGCCAGACCGGCAAGATCGTCGCCCCCGAAGTCTATGTCGCGATCGGCATTTCGGGCGCGATCCAGCATCTGGCGGGCATGAAGGATTCGAAGACGATCGTCGCTATCAACAAGGACGAGGATGCGCCGATCTTCCAGGTCGCCGACCTCGGCCTGGTCGGCGACCTCTTCCAGATCGTGCCCGAGCT
>Ga0068856_100005184_pt1 | contig 12865 bp, 8 predicted proteins | sample KBSCornC62_FD_66595 | JGI IMG/M metagenome (GOLD analysis project Ga0068856, IMG submission 66595) | Corn rhizosphere microbial communities from Kellogg Biological Station, Michigan, USA - KBS Corn C6-2 | ecosystem: Host-associated > Plants > Roots > Rhizosphere > Soil ...
CTGATTCCGTACCTGTTCGGCGCGATGGCGATGGAAGCGGTCGGACGCGCCGCGGCGTCGGTGGTGGAGGAAGTGCGCCGGCAGTTCCGCGAGATCAGCGGCATCATGGAAGGCACGGCCAAGCCGGATTATTCCAAGGCGGTCGATCTGCTGACCAAGTCGGCGATCAAGGAAATGCTGGTGCCGTCGCTGCTGCCCGTGTTGGTGCCGATCGTCGTGGCGTTCGGTGCGAAGTGGATCACCGGTTCGAGCGCGGAAGGCGCCAAGGCGCTCGGCGGCGTGCTGATCGGAACGATCGTCACCGGCCTGTTCGTCGCGATCTCCATGACGACCGGCGGCGGCGCGTGGGACAACGCCAAGAAGTACATCGAGGACGGCAACTTCGGCGGCAAGGGTTCGGACGCGCACAAGGCGGCCGTGACCGGCGACACCGTCGGCGATCCGTACAAGGACACGGCCGGCCCGGCGGTGAATCCGCTGATCAAGATCATCAATATCGTCGCGCTGTTGCTGATTCCGCTGCTGTAAGCGCAGATGCAAGCACGGCTGCGTCGATGCGACGCAGCCGTGAATCAAGAATGTCGTGATACCGGGCACGCCGGGATCCAGTGCCTCTTGCTCCTGCTGCACCACGTCTCTGGATCCCGGCTTGCGCCGGGATGACGTGCGATGGGTCGCTACGCCGCGTCCGGCGTCAACGCCTTCAGCTGCTCCTCCAGATCGGCGATCGTGCTTTCCAGCGCGTCGTGCAACTGTCCTTGGCGATTCATCAGGTCTTCGATCGCGTTCGCGCGCTTGAGTTTGGACAGCTCGCCGTCGAACAGCATCCAGATCGCGGTCAGGTGCTCCACGTTGGTCTTGGAGTAGTGCCGCATCTCTTTCAGTTGCGTCAGCGTGTCGTGCACGTGATCGGCCGGCGTCTTGACCGGGATCTCGCGCTTTTCAGCCGGTACTTTCTCCGCGTGCTGCATGGTCGCTTCCTTGTGCGGGGAGATGCCGCACATCGTCGGCGATGCCTCGCAACCTGAGCTGAAGCGCCGGGCGTGCACTCGAGCCCGCCGGCGGACACATCCGGCGCGCCGCGGCAGGGAAAACCCGGTTTTTTGCTGCACGGCAGCGGCGTTTGCTTTATCCTTCGCGCCCCCTCGAAATTCCACCTGGAGCCAGCCATGGGCCTCGACCTCGTCTCGTCCGGCAAGGATGTGCCGCGCGAAATCAACGTCGTGATCGAAATTCCGAAGGATTCGGACCCGGTCAAGTACGAAGTCGACAAGCGCACGGGCGCGATCTTCGTCGACCGCGTGCTGTCCACGCCCATGCGCTACCCGTGCAACTACGGCTACGTGCCGCACACCCTGTGCGGCGACGGCGATCCGGTCGACGTGCTGGTATTGATGCCGCTGCCGCTGATTCCGGGTTCGGTCATCCGCTGCCGTCCCGTCGGCATGCTGCGCATGACGGACGAAGCCGGCCAGGATACGAAGATCGTCGCCGCACCGGCGCCGAAGGTGTTCGCGCACTACGACTACATCAACGACATCGGCGACGTGGCGCAGCACTGGAAGGACCGCATCGGGCACTTCTTCGAGCACTACAAGGATCTGGAAGAAGGTAAATGGGTAAAAGTGGACGGCTGGGGCGACGCCGCCGCCGCACGCCAGGAGATCATGGAAAGCATCGCGCGCTACACGGATTGCGCGGACAAGCCGAAATTCTGACCCGCCGGCACCGGGCTCGGACCGGCGCCGACGATCGCACTGCCCTGCGCCGCCCGAATCACGGCGGCGCAGCGTCACCCGCCCGCCGCGGCGGCACCGGCGCAAAGTAACCCACGGCCACCAGCAGCGCGCCGACAATCAGCACGCCGACGATCGCGGCCAGGTCGTGCAGGTGCTGGCGGTCCAGCAGCAGCAGTTTCAGGATCACCACGCCCATCAGCACGCCGCCGCCGATCCAGACCGCGCGCGAGCTGCGCTGCTTGCCGAGCAGCATCGCGGCAATGCCCGCAAGCGTCCACACGATCGACAGCGCCGCCTGGGCCAGCGCGGAATCCCACAGTTCCGGTCCCCAAGCCACGCCGCCGATGAAATGCGTGGCGCGCAGGGTGATCGCGGTGAGCAGCACCACGCCCGCGCCGGCGAGCAGGCGCGCGCGCAATTCGGCGTCGAGCAGCGCCCCGCCTTCGGCTGCGCTGTGGCGGTACCACAGCCAGAGCAGCGCGAGGAAGCCGAGCTGCGCCAGTTCCAGCGGATTGAGCAGCGGCAGATAAGGCAGCGGCGTCGGCTCGCCCGCCGCGAACAGACCAGCGAACCAACCGAGGCCGAGCACGACACCGAGACTGACCAACAGCGGCTGACGCACGCGTTCGGCGACCGCGCCATCCGGCCAGGTCGCGAGCGGCCAGCGCTGCAGCACCGCGGCGAACAGCACGGCGAGCGGCGCGAACGCGGCAAGCGCACACCAGATCATCGCCGCGTCCAGGTGCACGGAGCACACGTGGTCGAGTTCGACCGCGAGCACCAGCGCGACGGTCCAGCGCAACACCAGGTGCGCGAGCGGCGCCAGCGCCTGCGCGCCGCGGCATAGCGCGAACAGCGCATACAGCGCGCATGCCAGCCATAAAGCCCACGCCGCGCCGCCGGCGCCTTCGAGCACGCCGTGGTCGAAGTTCTCCGGCAGCTGCGCGAACGGCACGGAGGGCGTGTAGTGGGCAGTCGCGATCAGCAGCAAGGGTGCGAGTCCGATCTGCGCCAGCGCCGGCCATGCGGCCGGCGTCCAGCGCCAGCGCATGAACGCGGCCGCGCCGGCGGCGCCGCTGACGGCGACCAGCGCGAGCCACCAGTCGGCCTGCTGGCCAGCCGCGCCGAAGCGGTCGATCTCGAGCCCGGCCCCAACCCACCACCAGGCCCAGCCCCACACGAACAGCGCGATCGACGCCGGCACGTCGCCGGCCGCGCGCGCGAGCAGGCGCGCGCCGACCAGCGCCGCCGCCGCGAGCAGCAGCGCGCCGACAAACGTGCCGTTGGCGAGCACGTGCTGATCGTCCGCGCGCGAATAGGCGTCCGCGAATGCGAGCGCTGCGGCGATCTGCAGCGCATAGCCGATCCAGCGCGGCAGGCGCCGGCCCTGGCGCAGGCCGAGCCAGATCAATGCCGCGCCTTCCAACGCCCAGGTGCTCGAGGTCGTGCGTGCCGACAGCGCGAGCGGCACCGCGACGGTGCCGAAGCCGAGCGCGAGCAGCGCGTGCGATTCGGCCAGCAGGCGCATGCCGGCCGCGCGCCATTCCGCGAACGCGAACGCGGCGTACACCACGGCGGCCACCAGCGCCGAATACGCGAGCGGCAGCTTGTCCGGCCAGAGCAGGCTCGCCTGCAGCGCGAACGCGATCAGCGGCGTGCCGAATACGAGCGTGCCATCGATCAGCATGCGGCGCTCGGGTTCGAGCCGCCGCGCGTAGAACGCGGGTATACAAAGATAAAAGGCGAAAAACAGCAACAGGAACGGTTCGGTGCTGGCGAATTGCGTAGGCTCGTATTTGAGCACGCCCCAGATCGTGCCGATCGCGAACGTGAAGCCGAAGCCGAGAAGGTTCAGTGCGCGCCACGGCTTGAGCCAGGCGAGCACGAAGATGCCGGCGTTGAGCACGGCGTAGTAGCCGAACAGCGCGACGTGGTTGCCGCTGCCGGTGTCGATCAAGATCGGGGCGAGGAAGCCGCCGACGATCGCGAGCAGCGCGAGCCCGAGCGCGTCCTGCAGCAGCGCCAGCGCCCCGCCCGCGACGACGACCGCGACCAGCAGCGCGAACGCGGGTGCTGCGCCGAGCAGCGCGTAAAGGCGGAACGCCGCGAACACGTCGAGCATCAGGACGCCGATCGCACCGCCCTGCAGCGACAGCGCGAACGTGCGGTGCGAGACGCGCTTGAACCAGCCGAACGCGAGCGCGCCCAGCGCGAGCGCCGCGAGCGCGGTAAGACGCAGCCAGATCGGCGCGCGCAGCAGGTGCTCGTCGACCAGGTACTTGAGCAGTGCCGCGACACCGAGGAAAAACACCAGGATGCCGACCTTGACCGGCACGTTGCCTTCGCTGAACCAGTTCCTGAGCCAGGCCAGGCCGCGCGCAAAGAGGTCGGGGTCGCGCGGCGCGACGGGCCTGGGCGATGGAACCCGGACCACGTGCGGCGCGGGCGGCGCAGCCGCGGTTTCAACTGCGGGCAGCGCCGGCGTCGGCGTCGACAGCGCGGCTGGCGCCCCGCCACCGACGGGTGCGCTTTCGCGCACGGCCGCCGGAGCCTCCGGCACGAAGACGGGCGACGATGGCATCGCGGGGGCCCGGGGCGTGGCGGCGGGCAAGGGCACAGCGGCAGCCGCTGACGGCGGCGCATGCAGCGGGCCCTGAGCAGCCGCGGTCCGCTCTGCCAGCGCGCGCTCCAGCGTTGTCACGCGTCCGCGCAGGCGCGCGAGTTGCCCGAGAACGAGGCCGAACAGCGCGCCGAACAGCATCGCGCTCAAGGCCAGCGACTGCTGGAATACGCCGGCGCAAACGAACGCGCCGAGCAAGGCACCTACCACGACGAACAGGAATGTCATGACCGATCTCCCCGATCAGTACAGCGGCGCGCTCCCCGGCGGCCGCGATTTGAAGCGTTTGTGCACCCAAAGGTATTCCGCCGGCGCCGCGCGCACCATCGTTTCGATCGCGGCGTTGACGCGCGCGGTGTCGGCGGCGGCGTCTTCGCTCGGGAAATCGGTGAGCGGCGCGTCGAGCCGGATGACGTAGCCGAGACCGTCCGCGCGACGGCGGTGATGGAACGGGATCACCGCCGCGCCGGACAGGCGTGCCAGGTGATGCGTGGCCGTGATCGTCGCCGCGGGAACGCCGAAAAACGGCGCGAACACGCTGTCCTTGCCGCGCATGTCCTGATCGGGCGCGTACCACACGGTGCCGCCGCCCTTGAGGTATTTCACCGTACGGCGCAGGTCTTCCTTGGTGAACATCGCGTCGGCGTAGCACAGGCGCGCGCGCAGCACGGCGCGCTCGAACACCGGATTGTCCATCACGCGGTACATGCCGGCGATGCGGATGCGCTGCGACACCAGGCGCGCGCAAAGCTCAAGGTGCGAGAAATGCGCGCCGACGAGCAGCACGCCGCGGCCCGCGACGCGACAGCGTTCCAGGTGTTCGAGGCCTTCGATCTCGAGCGGGATGCGCGCCATCGCGCGCTCGCTGCCGAGCCAGGCGAGCGGGAATTCGACCAAGAGGTAACCGAGATCTGCCAGTGTCGCCTGGAGCAAACGTTCGCGGGCGTCCGCAGCGAACTCGGGGAAGCAGATCTCGATATTGCGCGCCGCGACGCGGCGGCGTTCGCCGGGCAGGTGCCGCGTGAGATGTCCGAGCGCACGCGCCAGCGCCATCGCCGCGCGGAACGGCAGGCGCGCGATCAGCCAGAGCACGCCGAGGCCAAACCACGAGGGCCAGTGACGCGGCGACAACAACGAGGACGGCGGCATCCGCCGGATTGTAGAGGCTCGCGCGCCCGCTGCCGAGCGCCGCGCTGCGTGCGCCGGCCGCGGCCACGAAGGACCGCGGCGGACCGCGTATACTTCCGTACCGTTCCCGCGACCCGCCGCATGCGCCTGCGCCGCTTCATCTACACCCTGACCATGTACCTGCTGACCCCGGTGATCGTGTACCGGCTGCTGGTGCGCGGCCTGCGCTATCCGGATTATTTCGCGCGCTGGCGCGAGCGCTTCGGGTTTTTCGCCGACCCGAAACTGCGCGACAGCATCTGGATCCACGCCGTGTCGATGGGCGAAGTGAACGCGGCCTTGCCGCTGATCGATGCGCTGATGCAGCGCTACGCCGGCACGCCGTTCGTGATCACGACGGTGACGCCGACCGGCTCCGAGCGTGTGCGCCGCATCTACGGCGCGCGCGTGTTCAACGTGTATCTGCCCTACGACCTGCCCGCCTCGATCCGGCGCTTTCTCGACCGCGTACGACCGCGGCTCGCCGTGGTGATGGAGACGGAAATCTGGCCGAACCTGTTTTTCGCCTGCGAAGCGCGCCGCATCCCGCTGATCGTGGCGAACGCGCGCCTGTCAGAGAAGAGCCTGCGCGGCTACGGCCCGGTGCGGCCGCTGGCGCAGCGCGCGCTGGCGAGCGCGCGCTACGTCGCCGCACAATCCCTGACCGACGCGACGCGCCTGGCGGAACTGGGTGCGGCGCCGGAACGGCTCGGCGTCGTCGGCAATCTCAAGTTCGACATGAACGTGCCGCACGACCTGGCCGAACGTGCGCTCGCGATGCGCCAGGCCTGGGGCGCACGCCGGCCGGTGTGGATCGCGGCGAGCACGCACGAAGGCGAGGAGGAACTGGTGATCAAGGCGCACGCCGCGGTGCTGCGCCACTTCCCCGACGCGCTGCTGCTGTTCGTGCCGCGCCATCCGGAACGCTTCAGGCCCGTGGCGCAGGACTGCCGCGATTTCGGCTTCGTCACGCGCACGCGCAGCGAGGACAGCGTGGCGGCGATGGATACGCAATGTTTCGTGGTCGACACGCTCGGCGAACTGCTGCGCTTCTACGCCGCCGCCGACGTCGCGTTCGTCGGTGGCAGCCTGACGCCGATCGGCGGACACAACGTGCTCGAACCCGCGGCGCTGTCGGTGCCGATCGTGGTCGGTCCGCACACGTTCAATTTCATGGAAATCACCGCGAGCCTGCTTGAATCCGGCGCCGCGCTGCGCGTGGCCGACGGCGCAGGACTTGCCGCGGCAGTGACCAAGCTGCTGTCCGACGCCGGCCTGCGCACGCGCACGGGCAGCGCCGCGCGGGCCGCATTCGAGCGCGAGCAAGGTGGCGTGCTGCGCACGGTGGCGATCGTGGAGCAGGTGCTGGACGGCCGCGATCCGGAATCGGGGATCGCGGGTTCGTAAGAGCGATCGGGATTGGTCGGCGCGGTGGATCGCGCTTCAGGAGTGTGTCGAAGCGCTTTCCAAAATACCGGATCGCCAATCGCGGATCCCGGAAATGAAAAAGGATCCGGGAGCGCGCCGCAGCGCATTCCCGGATCCCGCATCACGGGTCCTGCATGCCGGGGTTTATTCCAGCAACGCGTTGACGGCCTCGATGTCGTGCACATCGACCACGCCGGCCGCTTGCTTGAGCAGCAGGCCGCTGATCACGAACGCGTGGCGCGCCTGCGAGTAAGCACTCTGTGCCTGGAACAGGGTCTGCTGCGCGAGCAGCACGTCGACGATGGTACGCGTGCCGACTTCGAAGCCCGCCTGGGTCGCTTCGAGCGAGCTCTGCGCAGACACGACCGCCTGTTTGGTCGCCTCCACTTCGCTGATGCCGGCGATCACCGAGCGGTAAGCGTTGCGCGTGCTGGCCACCACCGTGCGACGCTGCAGCTCGACCTGATCCTGCGCCGCGTCGCGCTGGTACACGGCCTGGCGCGACTGCGCCGAGACCAGGCCGCCGGTGAAGATCGGCACGTTGAGCGTGACGCCGATAGTGGTGTTGGCTTGCAGGCTGCTCCCGGGCGAGTTGAATTGACCGCCGCCGGCGCCGATCACGGTGCTGCCCCAGGCCGGCGTGTCGGTGCGTACGAGCGAGGCGTTCAGCGTCGGCAGATGGCCGGCGCGCTGCGTCGAGATGTTGAATTCGGCCGCTTCGAGCGAATGCTGGCGCGAGGCGAGCGACGGGTTTTGCTTCACCGCGGTATCGACCCACGCGTTCATGTCGGTCGGATCGGGGCGGTTGAGCTGCATCTGTTCGCGCAGTTTCTTCAGATCGCCGAATTGCTTGCCGGTGATCTGCGACACCGCTTCGCGTGCGTTGTCGAGGTTGTTCTGCGCCGTAATCACCTGCGCCACCGCGGAGTCGTGGTTGGCGCGCGCATTGTGCACGTCGGTGATCGCCGACAGGCCGACCTGATAGCGCTGTTCCGCCTGGTCGAGCTGGCGCGCGAGCGCTTTTTCGTTCGCCTGCGCGAACGTCAGCTGGTCTTCGTTGGTCAACACCTGGAAATACGCGGTCGCGGTGCGCACGATCAGGTCCTGCAGCGCGGCGTCGTAGTCGCTCGACGATGCGGCCGCGGTTTCCTTCGCACCGCGCAGGCGCGTGATGTTGCCCCAGTTGAACAGGGACTGCGTCAGCGTGCCCTGCGCCTGGCGCGAGCGGTCGCGGTACGTGACGGTCTCGGGAAACAGCACGATGTTGCCGGCGGAATCCGGCTGCGCACTGACGCTGCGGTTGCCGCCGTCGTTGTGCAGGTAGCCGAGGCTGGCGCTGATCTGCGGCAGCAGCGCGGCGCGCGCTTCGGGGACGTTTTCGCCGACCGCAAGCTTGGTCGCGTCCGCGATGGCGAGGGTCGGATCGGCCTGGCGCGCGTCCTGGTAGATCTGCATCAGGTCTTCGCCGTGCGCGCTGCCGGCCGCGGCGATCGCGGCCAGCATGGCCGAAAGCAGCGCGTTGCGTCGTATACTTGTCAACATTGCTGTCTTTTCCTCAAAGTGGAAACTGCACTCGGCCGTGTCAGAGCGTGAAGCGCTGCGGCGGCGCCGCGTTCGTCAGATACGGCATGTCGGTCTCGAACAAGGCTTGTTCGTCCCAACCGGATTCGGTTTTCGTGTACAGCATGGCGCGCTGCACCGGCGACGCGCCGACGACCGCGACCAGTCGGCCGCCCGGCTTGACCCAGCCGCGCCAGTGTTGCGGCAATTCAAATACCGCGCCAGTGACAACCATCACGTCGAACGCGCGGCCCGGATCGAATCCGACGACCGCGTCGCCCGTCTCGACCTTGGCGTTGCGCACGTTCGCTGCGAGCAAGCGCGAACGCGCGCCGTCGGCGAAGTCGGGGCGCAGCTCGACGCTGGTCGCATCGGCGCCCAGGCGCGCCAGGCAAGCCGTGAGGAAGCCGCTGCCGGTGCCGATTTCGAGCACGCTTTCGCTGCGCGTCGGCGACGCCGCCTGCAGGATGCGTCCTTCGACCACGGGCTTCATCATCACTTCGCCGTGACCGAGCGGCAGGTTCAGGTCCGCGAACGCGAGGTTGCGGCAGGCGGGCGGCACGAAGTCCTCGCGCCGCACGGCGGTCAACGCTTCCAGCACGCGGCTGTCGAGCACGTCCCAGGGACGTACCTGCTGCTCGATCATGTTGTGCCGGGCGAGTTCGATGTTGAGCGACATGGCAGTGGTTTCCAGCCGGAAAAAGACTGAATAGGATAAGTTTTTGCGCGGGTTCCGGCAATCGTAAGATCGCCGGTCGCGCGCCTTCGATCTAAGTGCCGGAAGTCATCCAAACCTTTGATCGCACACGTGCATCGGTTCGTCGCGGCGCTACGCAAGCACGTGCGTGCCGGTGTCCGGCTGGGCGGACACTGCGGACACCGATGCCGTGCCCGTGCGCGTGACCCGGAACCACGCCGCGTACAGTGCGGGCAGGAACAGCAAGGTCAAGGCGGTCGCGACGAAAAGTCCGCCCATGATCGCCACCGCCATCGGGCCGAAGAACGCGCTCGAGGCGAGCGGGATCATCGCCAGGATCGCGGCGAGCGCGGTCAGTACGATGGGGCGAAAGCGGCGAACGGTCGCATCGATGATGGCATCCCAGCGCGCATGCCCGGCGGCGATGTCCTGCTCGATCTGGTCGATCAGGATCACCGAGTTGCGCATGATCATGCCGAACAATGCGATCGTGCCGAGCATGGCGACGAAGCCGAACGGCACGTTGAACACGAGCAGGAACAGCGTCACGCCGATCAGTCCCAGCGGTGCCGTCAGCACGACCAGCAGCACGCGCGAAAAACTGCGCAGCTGGATCATCAGCACGGTCAACACCACGAGCAGGAAAAGCGGCATGCCGGCATTGACCGAGCTCTGGCCTTTCGCGCTCTCTTCCACCGCGCCGCCGACTTCGAGCAGGTAACCCGCGGGCAGCTGGGCGCGCACGCCGTCCAGTTGCGGCGAGACCTGCGCCGTCACCGTGGCCGGCGTGACGCCGCCGTAGATGTCGCCGCGCACGGTCACCGTCGGCAGGCGGTTGCGGCGCCAGACGATGCCTTCCTCGAAGCCGTAGTCGACCGTCGCGATCTGTTTCAGCGGCACGCTCTGGCCGGAAGGCGTGGGCACGGCCAGGCTTTCCAGCAGGCTGAGACGCGCGCGCTCGTCCGCCGGACCGCGCAAGCTGACTTCGATCAGCTGGTCGCGCTCGCGGTAGTAGGTGACCGGTACGCCGGAAAGCGAGCTTTGCAGAAAATTCGCCAGATCCTGCGAGCTCACGCCGAGCACGCGCGCGCGTTCCTGATCGATCGCCAGGTGCACGACCTTGCTCGGCTCTTCCCAGTCGAGATTCACGTTGCGCAGGTGCGGATTCTGGCGCAGCACATCGGCGGTCTTGCGGGCGAGCTCGCGCACGGTCGCGATGTCTTCGCCGGAAACACGGAATTGCACCGGATAGCCGACCGGCGGGCCATTTTCCAGGCGCAGCACGCGCGCACGCAGCTCGGTGAAGTCCTTGTCGAACAGCGCAATAAGATCGCTGCGCAGTTTTTCGCGCTCGGGCAGGCTCTTGGTCAGCAGCACGAATTCGGCGAAGCTCGCCTGCGGCAGCTGCTGGTCGAGCGGCAGATAGAAGCGCGGCGCGCCGGAACCGACGTAGCTGACATAGTTTTCGAGTTCGGGGCGCTGCGCCAGCCACGCTTCAAGTTTCTTCACCTGCGTTTCGGTCGCGGTCAAGCTGGCGCCTTCGGTCAGCTTGAAATCGACCAGCAATTCGGGGCGCGTCGAATCGGGGAAGAACTGCTGCTGCACCAGGCCGAAGCCGGCGATCGCGGCGAAAAACAGCGCGACGGTCGCGGCGATCACGCTCTTGCGGTGCGACACGCACCATTCGACCAAGGAACGGAAACGGCGATAGAACGGGGTCGCGTACGGATCGTGCGGCGCGGTGCCGTCAGTGCGCGCGTTGCCGCCGCGCAGGCCCGCCGGCAGACGCGACAGCGCGCGCTTGCGCCACAGGCGCAAGAGGTTTTCGAATCGGCTCGGCGCCGCGCCGTGTTCCGGCAGCAGCTTGTAGCCGAGGTACGGAATCAGCACGACTGCCGCGAGCCAGGAGATCAGCAGCGCGATCGTGACGACTTCGAAAATCGAGCGCGTGTATTCGCCGGTGCCGGATTTCGCGGTGGCGATCGGCAGGAAACCGGCCGCGGTGATCAGCGTACCGGTCAGCATCGGGAACGCGGTCGACGTGTAGGCGAAGGCAGCCGCCTTTACGCGGTCGTAGCCCTGTTCCATTTTGATCGCCATCATCTCGACCGCAATGATCGCGTCGTCGACCAGCAGGCCGAGCGCCAGCACCAGCGCGCCGAGCGAGATCTTGTGCAGGTCGATGCCGAAATATTTCATCGCCGCGAACGTCATCGCCAGCACCAGCGGAATCGACAGCGCTACGACGAGCCCGGTGCGGAAGCCGAGCGAGAAGAAGCTCACCAGCAGCACGATTCCGACCGCGATCGCCAGCGTGTCGACGAATTCGCCCACCGAGCGCCGCACCGCGCGCGGCTGGTCCGCGACGCGCGCGAGATCCAGCCCGATCGGCAGCGACTTGGAAATGTGCGTGGCGGCGACGTCGAGATCGCGGCCGAGCTGGATGATGTCGCCACCGGCGCGCATCGACACGGCGATGCCGAGCGAATTCTTGCCGTCGTAGCGCATGCGCGGCTGCGGCGGATCGACGTAGCCGCGGCGCACGGTGGCGACGTCGCCGAGGCGGAACAGCCGGTCGTTGGCGCGGATGGAAATGTCGCGGATCGCTTCGACCGAGGCGAACGCGCCTGTCGGACGCAGATAGATGCGGTCGCTGTCGGTCTCGAAGCTGCCCGACGGCGTGATCGCATTCTGCGCCTCGAGCGTGCGCTGCACTTGGTCGAAACTGATGCCGAGCGTGGCCAGCTTCGCGTTCGACACTTCGATGTAGATCTTCTCGTCCTGCAGGCCGAGCAGGTCGACCTTGGCCACGTTGGGCACGCGCAGCAGCTGCAGTTTCACGCGCTCGGCGTAGTCGCGCAGTTGTGCGTCGGTGTAGCCGTCGCCGGTCAACGCATAGATGTTGCCGAACGTGTCGCCGAATTCATCGTTGAAGAATGGCCCCTGCACTCCCGGCGGCAACGTGGCGCGGATGTCGCCGATCTTCTTGCGCACCTGATAGAACACTTCCGGCACCGTGGCGGCGGGAAGCGAGTCCTTGATCACCACGAAAACCTGCGATTCGCCAGGACGCGAATAGCTGCGCAGGTAATCCAGTTCGGGCAGCTCCTGCAGTTTCTTCTCGATCTTTTCCGTCACCTGCTCGGTGATCTCGCCGGCGGTCGCACCGGGCCAGCGCGTCTGCACCACCATCACCTTGAACGTGAACGGCGGGTCTTCGGATTGACCGAGACCGGCATACGCCCAGATGCCGGCGAGCGCCAGCACGACGATGAAATAGCGCAGCAACGACTGGTTGCGCAGCGCCCATTCGGAAAGATTGAATCGCGTCATGACCCAAGCCTCGAGTGCAGCGCGCCGGCCCGCGGCGCGGCGCAGAAGAAAGGCTTCGACGCGCCGCCCGCTTCCGGGGGAGGCGGGGCAGCGGACGGCGCGCGAAGCGGAAAGCGAAGAAAATCCGGGAAGAAGCGTGGAGCGCGGCCCTTACAGCGCGACCGGGCGGTTGAGAGCGTCTACCGGAGTGATGGGCTCGCCGTCGCGCAGCTTGTGCACGCCGGCCGTCACGATCCACTGTTTCGTTGCGACTCCGCCGGCCAGCAGCACGCCTTGTTCGCGGTAAGCCGCCACGGCGACCGGTGCGAGATGCACCTGGCG
>Ga0068856_100005185_pt1 | contig 12864 bp, 11 predicted proteins | sample KBSCornC62_FD_66595 | JGI IMG/M metagenome (GOLD analysis project Ga0068856, IMG submission 66595) | Corn rhizosphere microbial communities from Kellogg Biological Station, Michigan, USA - KBS Corn C6-2 | ecosystem: Host-associated > Plants > Roots > Rhizosphere > Soil ...
GCACGCTGTTCTGACCGGTGCGCCTTGTTCGCCTGCTCGCTGTGTTTGCCTTCGCTGAACTCCTCGATCAGCTTTGCGCAGAAAGCAGGTAAATCGTCGGGCCCGCGGCTCGTCACCAGAGCCGAATCCACAACCACTTCTTTGTCGACCACGTTGGCGCCGGCATTCTTCAAGTCTTGTCTTATCGTAGGCCAGCTCGTGAGAGTGCGTCCGTTCGCTAGCCCCGCGTTGATCAGTATCCACGGTGCGTGGCAAATAGCCCCAATCGGCCGTCCGTCGTCCGCAAACGAACGTACGAACTCCAGTGCTCGCGCATTGATGCGCAATTGATCCGGATTGTGAGCCCCACCCGGCAGCACTAGCGCGTCGTAGTCGCCGGCATCGGCTTGGTCCAGCGTTTTATTGACCGAAGCCTTTTTGTCAGGCGTGAAGTGCCTGAATCCCTGAATCTCACCGCGCTTTGGCGAAACGATTTCCACCGTCGCACCTTCTTGCTTAAGCGCTTCGAGGGGTTTGAACAGCTCGGCAGCTTCGAAGCCATCGGTTGCAAGAATAGCTACCGTTTTACCTTCTAGTCGATTACCCATGCATACCTCCCGAGAAGGATAAAGATGCGCACATGCCGTCCGCGTAGGGACTCAATCACAAGCGCATACGACAAATTAGGGGGTTAAAAGAGGATGGAGCCGCAGTGATACCGACGGAGGCGCGCGCCCTACGTAACAAAAGAGCGCATATCTGGATGCTCGTAGGATCACGACTACTCGAGGAGTGTCGCACTCGGAACATGCAAGACGCGAACAGTTATCAGCGACCTGGCATACCGAGTAGAGAAGCATCCGCTGATTGCGCTGCGATGTACTAAGCACGCACAGTCGCGTCGCACCCTGTAGCTCCATCCATGAGCGAGTAAATTCTTGGCGCGCCTCGGGGTTCCGAGGAACACACATTTTTACAGAGCGCCCGAGAGAACCACTGCGGCAATAAACAAACCGAACAGCATCACGACAGCGGAAGCTATAAACCACAGAACCGTCTTTCTGTATTCCTGGACCGTGTCGTCCTCGATACGCAGCGCTCTGTACAAGGAATAGATTTCTAACAGAATCGCCACAACCAGCCCGACAGCTACGATTGTGGACCGACGCGTCCACTCTCCCGGTGCTTCAAACGCCCAGAAGCGCAAAAAAGCCAGTGAAAAACCGAGGAATACAGTGATGGCGGTAATCAGACCCTGACGATAGCCTGCGGCACGGCGTCTATGTTTTTCACTGCGCCGCCTCCCAACCACCCCCCAACGATTTATAGAGGGCGATGAGATTAGTAGAAATCGTCGTCGTGCTTTCTGCGAGCTGTAATTTACTTTGTTGTAACGAGCGCTGGGCGTCCAGCACATCGATGAAGCTAGCGATGCCGCTACGGTAACGTTGTTCAGCGAGCTGCACGGCACCTTCGCCGTGAGTCACTGCAGTTTGCAGCGAGTCGCGGCGGTGCTGTTCGCGATCGTAAGCAACGAGAGCATTGTCGACTTCATGCAACGCTTGCAACACTGTGCGAGCATAGTCATTCGTCGCTTCCTGCGCGCGCACGTTTTCCACTCTTACCGTGGCCCAACGCTCGCCGTTAAACACTGGCAGTTCAAGCTTCGGTCCGACGGCAAAATATCGGCTCGCCCAGTCAGTAAGCCGTGAACTCTCTTGAGATTGATAGCCTGCGCTCGCACCGAGCGTCAGACTAGGAAACAACGCAGCGGTCGCCACGCCGATGCGTGCCGTTGCCGCGTGTAGTCGTGCCTCGGCACGGCGGATATCCGGGCGTCGTCGCGCCAACTCCGCGGGCAATCCAACAGGCACCTCCGGTGGCACCGGTGGAATCGTTGCAACTCCTTGCAATTCACCCTCCAATGCGCCGGGCGTCAGTCCCAAAAGCTTACTGATCTGATTGATGTCGACCGCAATCAACTGCTCGAATTGAGGCACTTGCGATTCGGTACTCGCCACCAAAGCCGCTGCGTTCTCTACATCGAGGTCTGTGGTCATCCCGACGTCGCGTCGTTGCCGGGTGAGGTCGAGCAAATCCCGCTGAATGCGTAGCATCTCTTGTGTAATGACGAGACGTGCTTGCGCACCGCGAAGCTCCGTGTACGTACGAGCGACTTCTGCCATCATCGACACCACCGCGTCATGTGCGTCCTCGAGCGATGCTTGAGAATCTGCATCCGCAGCCTCGACGGAACGACGCACGCGACCAAAAAGGTCCAGCTCCCAAGAAGCATCGAATCCCAGTTGATATTGGTCGAACGGATTGGCGAGCAACGCTGCATTCGGAAATGCAGAACCAGCAACTGTGATGAGCGCACCGCTTTGCGTGCTCTCGCTCAAGCGTTGTCTCTGGTATGAAGCATTGAGCGATACGGACGGCCAGAAGCCAGCCGCAGCAACACCGCGCTGTGCACGCGCTTCATCGATACGCAACATCGCCTGGCGAACATCGAGATTCGAGCGAGTGGCGCGCTCTATGAGTGATTCGAGCGTAGGATCCTTAAACTCGCCCCACCACGTGACTGCTGACTTCTTATCGCCTGCAGCGCTCACGCCTTGCGCGCCGGACGCCCATGCTTCGGGAATGTTTGGCTTCGGTTGTTTGTACTGCGGACCGACTGCACAGGATGCGAGTGCGATAGCGCTTGCGATTACGAAGCCCAAACAAACACGTGAGGCATTCATGAGCGAGCTCACTGCAGTCGGTTGCGGAACATCCAAGATGCTCCACTCAGTGTTACGGTGGCGATGATCGCCAGCGGCCATAGGTCGTACCACAGGCGCCCGATACCCATTCCTTCCAAATACACACGCTGCGAAAAGTCGATGGCATAGCGCAGCGGATTGATCGACGTCAGCGCTTGCACTGCCGCCGGCATATTGCTCACCGGCGTAGTCAGTCCCGACAGCATTGCGAAGGGCACAATGAAGAAGAAGGAGAGCAACATCGCTTGCTGCATGTTCTGTGCGACCGACGACAACAACAGGCCGATGCCGACCGCAGCCAATACGAACAACAGCAATCCTGCATATAACGTGATGAACGAGCCTTCGAATGGAATACGAAACCAAAGTTGTGCGACGAGGAGGACTGCCGTCGCTTGAGTCAAGCCAATGAAAATAGAAGGAAGCGCTTTGCCTGCCATAATTTCCGCAGGCCGAAACGGCGTGACGAGCAACTGATCGAACGTGCCTTGCTCTCGTTCGCGCGCCACAGACATGGCGGTGAGCAGCATGGTTTGGAGCAGCGTGAGCGTACCGATCATGCTGGGAATCATGTTCCAGCGCGTTTCCAGATTAGGGTTGTACCAGGCGCGCATTTCGACGGTCGGCATGGAAACGGTTTGCCCGTGTGAAGCGCGCCAATCCGCATTGAACGACTCGACGATGCCGTTCACATAACCCATCGCCGTACCGGCCGTGTTGGAATTTCGTCCATCGGCAATGACCTGAACGTCCGCGGACGAACCTGAGAGCAGGCGCCGCTCGAAGTTCTGATCGATCTGAATGATGATCAAAGCCTGGCGCGTATCGATGTAGCTACGGATCTGCGACTGGCTGCTCAAGTCGCCCACTCTTTCGAATACACCGGAGCCGTCGAGCTTAGCTAGTAGCTCGCGCGACGAGGCCGAACGATCCTGATCCAACACCGCATAGGGAACATGATTGAGATCGTAGCTTGCGGCGTAGCCGAAAATCAGTGTCTGTACGATCGGCGGCAAGAACAAGCTCGCGCGTGCGCGATTGTCCTTGAGCACGGCGAGCATTTCTTTCTTGGCGAGCGCTAAGATGCGTAGCAGCGTCTCCATGAGTTCACTCCAAGCGCTTCTGCGTAACGGCGCGACTTGCCGATAACAGGATGACCATCATTGCCGCCAGCACACCGGCATTCGGCAGAATGACGGACCAGACATCGCCATTCAGAAATACGGTTTGCAATAAGGCTACGTAGTAGCGCGCAGGCAGCACATATGTCAGAAGGCGAATCGCCGTAGGCATGCTGCGCAGATCGAACAGAAAGCCCGAGAGCATGAGCGCCGGCATGTAGGTCGCGAGCAGCGATAGCTGGCTGGCTACGAGTTGATTCTTGACCGCGGAAGAGATCAACAAGCCAATGCCGACCGCCACCAGCACGTAGAGCATGGAGCAAACGACTAGCACGATGAGCGAGCCACGCAACGGTACGTGGAATAAAATTCTGGCGGCAAACACACAAAGTGCCAGTCCGACCATGCCGAGGCCGAAATAAGGAATGGTCTTGCCGAGCAGAATTTCCGCGCTGCGCACCGGCGTGACAAATAACGCTTCAATGGTGCCGCGCTCCCACTCACGCGCCATCACCATGGCTGTCAGCAATGCGCCAATCAACGTCATGACGATGACGATGAGTCCAGGCACGAGAAAGTAGCGACTCTCATTGGCCTCGTTGAACCACATGCGGCTTTGTACGACCACCGGTATAGAAGGTGCAGTTTCGCCTTCAGCCGCTTGTCTCGCCGACCAAGCGCCCACCGCGCCTTGCACATAGTTCTGAATGATGCGAGCACGATTCGCATCGCTGCCATGTACCAAGACTTGAATGGCGCCGCTGCCGAGGGCGAGATTGCGAGAGAAGTCCGAGCGCAAGCGCACGATGCCGTCGACCTTGCGTTCCAACATGAGCTCTTGCGCATCGGCCATGGCATGCAACCGTATCGGCTTGAAGTAAGGCGACAGTTGAAAGCTGCCAGCCAACTCCGCCGCCTGCGGAGATGCATCTTCGACGACGACAGCCACCGGCACGCTTTTGACATCCAGCGACAGGCCATAGCCAAAGAGAAGAATGAGGACCAACGGCAACGCCACGCCCAACGTCAGACTGGAAGGGTCGCGCACGAGCTGGCGAGTTTCTTTGACGATGAGCGCGCGAACACGCCGCATCTTTGCGCGCGTCGATACAGCACGAGCATCGCTCATGCCGCTTGCTCCGCGGCGCGAGGCCCGCGCGCTTCCAACACGATATCGATGAATGCTTGTTCCATGCTACCCGCGCCATCTTGCGTCTTTGCATGCTGTCGAATATCTGCGGGTGTGCCTTGGGCAAGTATTTTTCCGCCATCGAGAATAGCGATGTGATCGCAGTATTCCGCTTCTTGCATGAAGTGCGTCGTCACGATCACCGTGACACCTTGATCAGCGAGCGCGGTGATCCGCCGCCAGAATGCTCGCCGCGCGAGTGGATCGGCACCGCTCGTCGGTTCATCCAAGAACAAAAGATCCGGCTCATGCAGGAGCGCTGCGCCCATCGCGAGCCGTTGCTTGTAACCGCCAGGCAACTCGGAGCTCACGGCTTCGGCAGAGTGTTCGAGTTCGAATTGCTCGAGCGCCCAGCGAATGCGTTCATCGCGCTTGGCGCCGCGGAGTCCGTAAGCGCTAGCGAAGAACTCGAGGTTCTCGCGCGGAGAAAGCGTGGGATACAAAGAAAATTTTTGCGCGACGTAGCCGATGTGCTGCCGGGCTTGCGCACCTGCACGCCGCAAATCGTTACCGGCTACATTGAGCGTGCCGCCGCTGGCTTTGAGAAGGCCGCAGAGCATGCGGAAGGTCGTAGTCTTACCCGCACCGTTGGGCCCCAGCAGGCCGAAGATTTCTCCGCGATGCACTTGGAAACTCACGTGGTCGACTGCGGTGAATTTGCCGAAGCGCCGCACTAAGTCGTGTACATCTACAACGATGTCACCCTCACCTAGATCTAAATGCTTCGCGAGCGTGATCGAGCTTGCATGCTCTGCAGAGTTCCGTTGCCTGAGTAATATCATGAAGCCATCTTCGAAATGCGGCTGCGCCGGCTCTGCATTAGCTCCTTGCAAAGGAGTCGTGAGATCTGCATCCGTTTGCGCGACGACGAAGCGCACACGCCCGGCCTCGGGAACTGCGTCGACGACGCGACCGTCATCGAGAAGTCGTGCTTGCAAGGCGCGCGCACTATCTCCTTGCGCCGGTGCCGCCACGAATACGCGGTTCTCAGCTTGTTTGGCCGTTTCTTTTGGATCGCCTTGCGTCAGCACTTTGCCGTCGTGCATGACGATTACGTGCGAGCAACGTTCCGCTTCGTCCAAGTAAGCGGTACTCGTGAGCACAGTGAGTCCGCGATCGTGCACGAGTTGGAAAATGATGTCCCAAAGCTCACGTCTGGATAATGGATCAACGCCTACCGTGGGTTCATCGAGTAACAGCAATTCCGGAGAACGCACCAACGTGCAAGCGAGTCCGAGCTTTTGCTTCATGCCGCCCGAGAGCTGTCCCGCTAATCGATCGGTGAAGCGCGCGAGTGCCGTCATGCTCATGAGCTCTGGATAGCGCTGCGCGCGTTCCTCGACACTGATGCCGTGCAGATCCGCATAGAGATCGAGATTTTCTTGTACGCTCAAGTCTTCGTAGAGACCAAAGCGTTGCGGCATGTAGCCGATGCGATCCTGAATGCTTTGCGCATCCTTGCTGCTATCGAATCCCAATACCGAAAGCGAACCGCTATCGGGACGCAGCAATCCGGCCGCTAAACGAATGAGCGTTGTCTTGCCTGCACCGTCGGGACCGACGAGCGCCGCAAGAACGCCGCGAGGTATGTCGAGAGACACGCCTTGTAACGCTTGCACCGGCGCACGCTCTTTCACTGCAAACGTCTTGCAGAGATCGCGGCCTCTCAGAACAGGTTGCGTATCGCTGGCCATAACGTTAGCGTGCAGCGGTTCTCGTGTCCGCTTGCTGCACGAAACGCACCGTCGCTGGCATCCCCAGCCTCAAATCATCATGCGGATCTTTGACGAATACACGCACCTCGTACACCAAGCTGCTGCGCAACTCCTCGGTCTGTACCGCCTTCGGTGTGAATTCCGCGGTTGGCGAAATAAAACCGACCCAACCGTCGAAACTTCGTCCTGGAAACGAGTCGACCGTGATTGCAGCTTGCATGTTGGGACGAATTTTTCCGAGCGAACCCTCTCCCACATAGGCGCGCACCCACTTTGGATCGACGATTGCCAATGAGAAGGCGGACTTCTGCGGTGAGGCCAGCTCACCAGGCTCCATGAGGCGCGTACGCACGATTGCGTCGAGCGGTGCAAGCAATTCAGCGTCTTTCAATTGCTGGCGCAGCAACGCTAGATTTGCCTGATTGCCACGCAGTCGCGCTTCCGCTTCCGAAATGTCTTCCTTGCGAGCGCCGACGAGCATGAGATCGAGAGATTTTTTCGACACTTCCAACTTGGCGTCGGCTGCCGTCGCAGCCGCTTTCGCTTGATCGCGATCTTGCGAGCTCACCGCGCGGCCCTTTGATTGCTCGAACAACGTTTGCACGCGTTCATACTGGGTGCGTGCTTGCTCTGCATCCGCTCGCGCCGAATCCACGTTAGCGCGTGCTTGCGCAATTTCCTGCGGCCTGTTGCCGTTGTGAAGACGCGCAACCACTTGTTCTTGCGCAAGCATTTGCGCTTCAGCCTCCGCTACTTGCGGCTCGAGCCGGCTGGTATCGAGACGCGCGAGCACTTGGCCTTTCGTGACATGCGCGCCCTCTTCCACGAGCACTTCTGCCACACGCTCGCTCGCATTGAACGGCAATTCCACTTGGCGCAGATCGACATTGCCGTGCGCGGTGAGCTCATCCGTGCGTGAGCGCCCGTGAACGAACCAAACCACGGCAGCGATGATCAGGACGACAGCGACCGCAGCCGCAGGAATGATTCGTTTCATAGTGCGATCTATATTTGCGGTTGTTGCGGTGGAAGGGCATCACCGTGCCGCGGGCAGCGTCGGCGCATTCCTTCGCGGAATTTCCCACGCTCCTCCTCGCTCATATGTTCCCAACGATCGTGCCAGCGCGCGCGCCACCCCGGATGGCCCCAGGGTCTCGGTCCGCGCATGCCGCCGAACAAAATCCTACTGAGCACGAGGAGTCCCAACGCCTGTAGAAAGTCGATGCTCGGCACATGAAACAGTGTCGGCAACAGCCAATTCCAAAGACGCATGACGGCAAGCGACAGCGCGCCGATCAGTAATGGAGCGAGCACGAGCACGTACCCAATTTTTTTGCCTCTATGAGAATGCATTACTGCGTTCCTCCGTAGTCTTGATAAATGGCGAGCAACCGCTGCCGCAAGCGCTTGACTGCCGCATGCTTGCGAGCGAGCAGCGTATTGATGCTCACACCCATTTCATCCGCGAGATCTTTGAACGACTTTCCCTCGAACTCGTGCGCAATGAATATGCGGCGCTGTTCCTGCGGCAACTCGAGAATGGCGAGTTCGAGTTGGTCGAGCAGCACTTCACGCGCAAAAGCCTCTTCCGGACTTGCGTTCTCTGCGGGCAGCAACTCCTCCCAGAGAGGCTGTTCTTCGCCTAGGGTGATTTCCGGAATGGCCGGCGCGCGCGTCGTGCGCCGCCGAAAGCGATCGATAATTCGATTTCTTGCCACACGGGTAAGCCATGCGCCGAGCTGCTCGATCGGCTTCATCAACCGATACGCATCCACCAGCTCGTAGAAGACTTCCTGGAGAATGTCTTCCGCGTCGTCTTCATCGGCCAAATAGCGACGGATGAAACGCAGCAACCGGCCTCGCTCGCGCGCGACGACTTCCGTAAGCAACCGGTCTTGCTCGGTCACGCCAGCCGGAGGGAGGAGAGTGTCCATGCAAAGTACGACGCACGACGCCGAGGAATATTGCCTTTACAGACCACATCCGAGGGGCCTACATTTATCACTAAATGACTCGAAAGTCACTAACAGCAACGCAGCGGGGGCGCCGGCCGGCGCCCCGCTGGCAGCGGCGTAAAGAATCGCGCCCGGATGAAATCGTCGCGGCAGCTTTGGTGTGCTTCACGGAAAAAGGCTTCAGCGCAACGCTGCTGGACGATGTCGCCGCGCAGGCGGGCATCGCCAAAGGCACGTTGTATCGTTATTTTGAGAGCAAAGAAGATCTCTTCCGTGCCGTGGTGCATACGAATCTCGGCACAGCACTCACCGCCGCCGAACACGAAATCGCCGCGTCACACTCTTCAGCCGCCGAACTGATCGCCGGCCTGATCCAACGAATGGCAGAACGCATTGCTTCGCCTGCTGGCGTATTGCCTCACCTCGTGTTTGCCGAAGCAGCGCGATTTCCGGATTTGGCGCGGTTCTATGTCGACACAGTCATCGCGCGCGGCCTTGGTTTGATGGAGCGCGTTATCAAACACGGCATCGCTACAGGTGAATTCCGTCCCGTCGATACACGGTCGGCGGCATTCTGCATCATCGCCCCGCTTGCCCTCGAAACACTCTTTCGCCATGGGCTCGAACCGCATGCGAAGCGCGGCTTGGGCGTGAAGGACCTCAAGGAAACACTCGTCAATGTGAATATTGAGGGGCTGTTGCGGCGGAAGTGAGTGGTGTTGTTTGCCCCCACCTTTGCCCCCCACCCTAACCCTCCCCCGCTTCGCGGAGGAGGGAACCAGATATCGCACATCTTGGCACTGAGCTCGTTGTCTTATCCCCTCCTCCGCGAAGCGGGGGAGGGTTAGGGTGGGGGCAACCGCGTCGCTCCCTGCGCTGCATACAGTTGTCTCACGGTATCGATGGTGTCCGCCTGCTCTGGAGCCTTGTCGTCGCGATAACGCTTCACGCGCGCGAAGCGCAGCGCCAGGCCACCGGGGTAGTGAGGGCTTTCTTGAATATCATTGAAAGCGATTTCGACTACGAGTTCCGGACGCACATACACCGTCCACGCATCGCGACTCACTTCGCACGCGAGCAATTGCTCCGTTTGCCACTCGAGCAATGCATCCGTGAGTCCTTTGAATGTCTTGCCCAACATCACATAGTCGCCGGTGTGAGGATCGCGCGCACCCAAATGCAGATTCGATAGCTTGCCGGTGCGTCGCCCATGACCCCACTCTACGGCGATCACTACGAGATCCAACGTGTGAGCGCGTTTGATCTTGAGCCAGCTTGCGCCGCGATTGCCGGCTTCGTAAGGCGCGTCGAGTGCTTTCGCCATCACGCCTTCGTGCCCGCGCGCGAGCGCTTCTGCATAAAAGTCCGCGGCGAGTTTTCGATCGCGTGTCATTATCCTGGGCACGCGCATCTCTTCCCGCACAATAGTCTCGAGCACTGCGAAGCGCTCACGTGCCGGCGCATCGGCCAAACTGCGGCCGTTGTAGCGCAGGCAATCGAAGAAATAGGCATGCAAGGGCAACTCTTTGCGCAATGTCTCGACATCCAGCTTGCGACCGAAACGGCGCATGGTCACTTGGAACGGCCGTGGATGACCCGCCGAATCGAGCGCGATGACTTCGCCGTCCAGCACTAAATCGTACGCATTCAACTTGGCGATGAGTTCTACGATCTCGGGCACTGCAGCCGTGACATCGTTGAGACTGCGCGTATACACCCGAATGAGGTCGCTCTCCTTGTGCACTTGAATGCGGGCGCCGTCGACTTTCCATTCGAAAGCAATTTCTCCTTCGATTTCATCGAACGCACCGGCAACATCGGCTGCGGTCTGCGCGAGCATGGGTGCGACTGGGGACAACGGCTCGAGCTGAAATGCTGCGAGCCCTTGCTTACCCTCGCCAAGTGCCGCCCGAGCTACATGGCCCAATTGCTTGGCATACATCGCTGCGCGACGCACGTCTTGTATTGACACGTCCGCTGCCTTCGCAATGGCCTCGACCATGAGGCCGGCGAGCGCTCCTTGCCTCAATTCGCCGACCAGCAACCGCACCATGAACTCTTGTTCCCCGCGAGTAGCTCTCGCAAAGAGGGTTTGCACGGCTGCTGCGCGCCGCGAAGCCGAACCCGAGCCGCGAATCGTTGCAATATCCGTGAGCGCGCGATCCACATCGGACAACTGCAGCATGGGTTCGCCGACCGCTTGCACGTCGCGAGCCTCACGTAGAACGTTAAAGCCGACGCCGATCTTTCCCTGTCGAGTTTGACCTGCGAGATAGAGCACGCCGATTTCGATCTCACTCGCACTCAACTGCCGAATGCACTCCGCGAGTTCGCGGATCTTTACGATGCGGCTGCTCGTCTCGGCCACGCGACCCGATACCGCAACAATTTGCGCGAGTAACGTCATTGCGCCTGCAGAACTCCAACCATTACCGAGAGACCTACCCTAACTTTCCCCCGCCTCATCCGCACGCGTTGCACTCAATTCCGCCAAATCGAGTTGCGCTTCCAGCTGGTGAAATGCATCGTCACCGATGACACCTTCCGTACGCAAGGCGAAGAGCGTTTGCCGCTGCTTCTCTATGACTCGAGCGCGTAAATCGTCTTGTGGGGATTTGGGATGCGTGCCGTTTTGTTGCTTGGAGTCTTCCAACATGGCAGCGAACTCGCGGCGCAACGCTTGAGCTTCGAGCGAATCGTTGCCATCGATCATATCGAGTGCAGCCTTATTGATAGCCTGGTGTGCCAACCGTACTTCGCGCAGTACGGAGTCATCGCCGCGCAGCGCCAACCATCGCAACAGAGGCCGCAACGTGAGCCCATGAATGAGCAGCGTGCCCACCACCACACAGAACGCGCAGAGAAGTATGAGATCGCGATACGGAAAGCTCTCCCCACTATTACCGCCCGCGGGCAATGCATATGCTGCGGCAAGTGTGACGACTCCACGCATTCCGCTCCAGGAAGTCACCAACCCGCTTTGCCAAGTCGGCGGACTACTACCTGGCCATCGCTCGGCACCCAGATAATGCACGCTCAATCGCGCTGCGGCGGTATACGTCATCACCCACGCGAAGCGCACGAGAACCACGGTCACGAGTACGGCTGCCGCGATCACCAAGTACTCGATGCGTTGCGAGTATTCGAGTGACAAGAGGATGGGGCGCAACTGCAAGCCGATGAGAACGAACGCGAGCACGTTGAGCACGAATACCACCGTGTCCCAAACCGCATAGGACGGCACACGCAATCGAGCAGCAGTACGCTCTGGCGCGCTGCGTGCAACGATGAAAGCAAAGACGACGATGGTCACGATAGGCGACAGGCCCAATCGCTCCGCCAAGATCCAAACACCGAAAGTGGTGGCAAACTGTATAACGGTGGCGCTTGGCGCATCCTGAATTGCCGAGGTCAGTCGCGGCAGGAGTTGCGCAAATAAATAGCCCGCCACGATGCTGCCGAGAACCCCGAGCGTAAACGCAGGTGCAAACTGACTTGCCGTGAAGCCATCGGCCGCGGCCGCAGTCACGGCAACTCTGTAGATCAACAGTGCGCTCGCATCGTTGAGTAAACTTTCGCCTTCCAAGATCACCATCAAGCGATGCGGAAGTTGCATCTGACGCAGTACTGCGGTCGCCGCCGCTGCATCGGGCGGCGCCACGATTGCGCCGAGTGCAATTGCTGCCGGCCACGAGATGCTTGGTACCAAAGCATGTACGACAGATGCAACCGCCACTGTTGTCACGGCGACCGCGATCAGCACTAGACACGTCACGGGAATCCAATTCGCTTTCAAATCGCGAATCGAAAAATCAAATGCGGCATCCAGCAGTACCGGCGCTACGAATAGCGCCAGCGTAAGCGCGGGATCGAGCCTGAATTCAGGCGCATTCGGGAACAGCGCGAGAGCAGTGCCACCTAACGCGAGCAGCACCGGATAAGGAATATTGATGCGTCGCGCGAGCGCAGTGAGACCCACTGCGCCGACGAGAAGCAACAAGATCCATTCGAAGAGAAGCATGGCTCAGGGCGAGCGGGTCTTCTCTACAAGATCCTGCTGCTCGGGATGCTTGGCGAGCCAGCGCTGCACGTACGGACAGGTCGGCACGAACTTGTAACCGTTTGCACGGATGTACT
>Ga0068856_100005190_pt1 | contig 12859 bp, 7 predicted proteins | sample KBSCornC62_FD_66595 | JGI IMG/M metagenome (GOLD analysis project Ga0068856, IMG submission 66595) | Corn rhizosphere microbial communities from Kellogg Biological Station, Michigan, USA - KBS Corn C6-2 | ecosystem: Host-associated > Plants > Roots > Rhizosphere > Soil ...
TTCGCCGGCTCTTCCTGGACCCAGAGCGCCGGCGTGTGATCCGCGTAAGATTCCAGCGCCTGTTCCAAAAGCCCGGCGGGCAGCGGATACAGCTGTTCCAGCCGGATGATGGCGACATCGTCACGTTTATGTTCGTCGCGATGGGCCGCGAGATCGTAAAAAACCTTGCCCGTGCAAATCAGGATACGTTTTACATGCTGCGGTTTTGAATCGTCCGGCAACACGCGCTGAAATTTTCCACGCGTGCAATCATCGAGCGAGGAAACCACTTTCGGATGACGCAGCAGGCTTTTCGGCGTGAAGATGATCAGCGGTTTCCGCCAGGGTCGGACCGCCTGCCGTCGCAGCACGTGGAAATATTGCGCGGGCGTGGTGGGCTGGACGACTTGGATATTGTCCTCCGCGCAGAGCGTGAGAAAACGTTCCAGCCGCGCGCTCGAATGTTCCGGCCCCATGCCCTCAAATCCGTGCGGCAACAGCAGCACGAGTCCCGACAGCCGGCGCCATTTATCTTCCGCGCTGGTGATGAACTGGTCGAGAATGACCTGCGCGGCGTTCACGAAATCGCCGAACTGTGCCTCCCAAAGCACCAGGCCGTCCGGGCAATCGAGGCTGTAACCGTATTCAAAACCGAGCGCGCCGGTTTCGCAGAGCGGGCTGTTGTAAATCTCCACCGGCGATTGTTCGTCCGCGAGATGTTGCAATGGCACGAACGGAGCGCCGTCCTGCTGGTCATACAGAACCGCGTGCCGCTGGCTGAACGTGCCGCGCCCGGTGTCCTGCCCGGTCAGGCGGATACGCACGCCCGCCGTCGCCAAAGTGGCCAGCGCGAGCGCCTCGGCGGCTGACCAATCGAGCGGATGCTTGCCGTCGCCCATCTCGCGGCGCGCTTCCAGTCCGCGCTCCAATTTGGGATGCACCTGAAACCCGGCGGGCAGTTCGGTGAGTTTGTGGAGGAGCGTGGAAAGTTTTTTAATTTCCACCCCGGTATCGGGTTCGCCGGCTGGCTCGGCCCCGCCGGCGTAATCACGCCAGAGGCCGCGTCGTTCAGGAACGGTTTTGCATTGGCCGGCACTGGCGGCTTGCAACTGTTGTTCCAGTTTCGCGTGGCGCTCGGCCAGGATTTTGTCCGCTTCTTCGCGCGACACATTTTTGTGTTCCAGCAGATGTTCCAGATAACCTTCGCGGACGTTTGGTCGCTCGGCGATTTTGCGGTAAAGCAGCGGTTGCGTGAACGTCGGCTCATCCGTCTCGTTGTGGCCCAGCCGGCGATAGCCATACATGTCAATGAACACGTCGGACTGGAATTCGGCGCGAAAGTCCATCGCCAGTTGCACAACCTGGGCGACGGCTTCCGGGTCTTCGCCGTTCACGTGGAAGATGGGCACCTGCAACAGGCGCGCCACATCGGTCGCGTAAGTGGTCGAACGCCCTTCTTTCGGTGGCGTGGTGAAGCCGATCTGGTTGTTGACGATGATGTGCAGCACGCCGCCGACCGCATAGCCGGAAAGCTTGCTCAAGTTGAGCGATTCTTGAACCACGCCTTCGCCGGCAAAGGCCGCGTCGCCGTGGATGAGCAGGCCCAGCACCTGACGGCACTCGCGGTCGCCGAAACGATCCTGATGCGCGCGCACGCGGCCGAGCACGACCGGATCCACAAATTCCAGATGGCTGGGATTGAAGCAAAGCGAGAGATGGATTTTTTTGCCGTCGCTCGTCGTCCAGTCGCCGCTGTGGCCGAGATGGTGTTTCACGTCGCCGCGCCCCTGCCAGAGTTCCGGCTCGGCATCGGCGAATTCGCGGAAAATGTCGCAAGGGGCTTTGCCGACGATATGGGCCAGCACGTTGAGCCGTCCGCGGTGGCCCATGCCAATGATGATGTTTTTCACGCCTTGATGGCCGGATTTTTCGATGGCGAGGTCGAGCAACGGCAGAAGCGTTTCGCAGCCTTCGAGTGAAAACGTTTTTGCACCGAGAAACTTTGTGCGGAGGAATTGCTCGAAAACCACCGCGTCCGTGAGCCGCGTGAGAATGCGGAGCTGTTCATCGCGCGAAAATTGCAGGCGGTTCTGCGAGCCTTCCATGCGGCGCTGCAGCCATTGCCGCGCTGCGAGATCGTCAATATGCATGAACTGCGCTCCGATGGAACGGCAGTAAGTGTTGCGTAGCCGCTGAAAAATTTCGCGGACGGTCAGCGGCGTTTCGCAATGCAGCGTCGGAAGATTGATGAGCAGGTCGAGTTCACTTTCCGAGAAGCCATAGAAATCCAGTTCCAGTTCCGGCGGGCACGACGGCATTGTGCCCAAGGGATTAACGGCGGCGATGATGTGGCCGCGAACGCGATAATTGCGGACCAACTGGTGCAGTCGCTCGCTCAAGTTTTCCGCGCGCGGGTCGAATTGAAATCCGTTGCGTTTGGCCGGGGCGGTGCCGCCGGGATCGAACACACTGCGCGGTTTGAATGAAGGACCGATTTGTGCGGGTGCAGATGCACCATTCCCGGAAGCGGTAATCCCTTCGCGCCATTCCAACGGCACGGACTCCGGGTCTTGCCGGTGGTCGGCGTAGAGCCGTTCGATATAAGCGAGGTTGTGAATCCCGCCCTTGTTTGCAGGGCCACTCATTTGTCCACTATCGTTCGGAATCGTCATAAGGCAATCGCCGGATTAATCCATGCCAGAACCTTTGCTTCTTGAGTGTGATTTTTTTCCACGCTTTTCATTGCCGAGCACTCACGCTTTAATTCTGACGTGGCGACTTTGCAAATTTTACCGGTTCAATCCCTCGACGCGCCAGAGTTGGCGTTGTATCGCACGCTCAAGCGCGTAGAGGAACACGAGCGGGCAGGGGTGCTCGTGGCCGCGAACTTCAAAACGGTGAAGCGACTGCTGGCGAGTCGCTATACCGTGGTGTCCGCGTTGGTCACGCAGGCGTGGCTGGAAAAATTGGAACCGCAACTGCGGGCACGGACGGAAGCGGAGCTGCCCGTTTACGTCGCCGAACCGAAGTTGCTGGAGACCATCACCGGCTACGTCATGCATCAAGGTGCGCTGGCGGTGGCGAAGATCCCGCCGCTGCCAGATTTCGAGACGCTATTGAACAATTCGCCACGTCCGTTGCTACTGGCGGCGGTGGAGAGCATTGCCAGTGCGGAAAATTTAGGCGCAGTGGTGCGGTGTTGCGCGGCATTTGGGGTGCATTTCCTGATCGTGGGCGAAACGTGTGGGAGTCCCTTCCAGCGTCGCGCGGTGGCGGGTTCGATGGGGACGATCTTTGAGCAGCCGCTGGTGCGGGTGGATAACTTGGTGGCTACATTGACAGCCTTGCGGGCGCGAGGCGTGCGGTGTCTGGCAGCACATCCGCGACCGGGCGCGAAGAATCTGGCGAAGGTGAATTTACGCGGCGACTGTTGTCTGGTATTCGGCGCGGAAGGGCCGGGACTGACGGAAGCGGTGCTGGCGGCGTGCGATGACGCGGTGGAAATCCCGATGCCGAGCCACATGAATTCGCTGAACGTGGCTGTGGCCACAGGCGTATTTCTTTACGAAGCCACCCGGCAACGCGGTTGAATCTGCCGGGGCTGACTCGATTTGCCGATTTTTGGTTTCTGGCAATTTAATTTCACGCCGAGATCAATCATCGAACGATCGCGATTCTTGTTGGTGTTGATTTGTCCCGTTAATGGGCTTCGTCTGTCCTTCTTCGTTCAAGGTTTTGAATCTTTCAACCGGCAGGCTATGGAATAAACAGAATTCGCTTAAAACCTGAAATATTTTGGCCGGAAATCGTGGGCTGTGGCCAAGGCTTTGACTGCAAATTTGTGGCACATTTCATGCGGTCAATTTGGTAGTAAATAGCGTTAGGGGGTGTTTGGGGCACCATCAGAGCCTTCCGCGAATCATCTTAAAAGTATGACAAAGAATTCGCAAATGTCACAATTGTCGAGAATCGTCGTGTATCAAAACCTCGGTTTTCTGGGGGTTATCGTCCTGTGTTTTTTGGACGACCTGTTGCAACTGCCGACGCTGATCTTTTCGGATCATGTGTTTGATTTCCTGTATCGCCGGACCACGCTGGAGATGCTGCTGTTTTTGGCCGTCTGGTTCATGGTGAGCCGCTCGACGCACCGCATCATGGAGCGGATCAGCTATCTGGAAAAATTCATGCGCGTGTGTTCGTGGTGTCGTCGGATCAATTATCATGGCGAGTGGATGCGGCTGGAGGAATTCATGCGGCAAGGCTTTGACACGCCGACTACGCATGGGATCTGCTCGGATTGCCTGCGCCAGCAACAGGAGGCGATTGAGCGGGCGAAGCGGGTCAAGGTCCACGAGCCCGAAGAAATCAAGTTAAAGTGACCGGCGAAGTTTAATTTCCGAGCACTGTGGCAGGCATTTAGCGCGGTTTTAGCGATTCTGGCTGTTGTTGCCGGCAAAGATTTGTCGGATGACGTCCTCGATTGGCACTTCTTGGATATCAATGTCCGTCACCGGCAATTCATCGAGCAGCGATTTGCAGGTCGCAATGACTTGATCGCGTTTCACCTTGAGCGTGATGGAGTTTGGCTTGTTCTCTACGATTTCAACGCCCGGTGCATGCTTTTTAAGCCGGTGATGTTGGTCGGCGTTGGCACACTGAATCGTGACCAGTTTAAAATCGGCAAACCGATCCACAATTTCGCTCAGCTTGCCATCGAAGAAAATTTTGCCGTGATCCACGATGATGACGCGTTCACAAAGTTCCTGGATGTCGGCCATGTAGTGGCTGGTCAGGAGAATGGTGGTCTTCTGCTCGCGATTGTGGCGGCGGATGAATTCGCGGACGGTCTTTTGGGAAATGACGTCGAGTCCGATGGTCGGTTCGTCGAGGAACAGGACTTTCGGCTGATGAATCAACGAAGCGATGAGTTCCATCTTCATCCGTTCGCCCAGAGAAAGCTCGCGGACGCTGACGCCCAACTTGTCTTTGACGTCGAGCAGTTCGGTGAGTTCACCGACAGTGCGCTGGAAACGATCTTTGGGGATGCCGTAAATTTTGGCGTTTAATTCCAGCGATTCGCGGGCGGGCAAATCCCACCAAAGCTGGTTTTTCTGGCCGAGCACGAGAGCGAACTGACGACGGTAGGCATCCTGTCGTTCCCAAGGCGTGTGGCCGAGAACTTTGGCGGAACCGCTGGCGGGATACAGCAAGCCGGCGAGCATCTTGAGAGTGGTGGTTTTGCCCGCGCCATTCGGGCCCAGAAAACCGACCAATTCGCCGGTTTCTATTTTAAAGCTGACATTGTTGACGGCAACCGTTTGCTCGTAGCGCCGCCGCAACAAGCCCTTGACCGCGCCGGCAAAACCCGGCTGTTTCTTATAAGTCCGGAAGGTTTTGGTGAGATGGCTGACTTCGATGGCGGGCATTGCAGTTTTAATTTTGATTTCTCGGTCGCGCCGAAAACTAACCCAAAAATCGAAAATTAAAATTTAAAACTGTTACCGCATCAACTGCTTCTCCAGGTAGTGGACAATCTGGCGAATGTTGGAATCCACTTCCATCCGGTCTTTGACGAGGCGGCAGGCGTGCAGCACGGTGCCGTGATCACGTCCGCCAAACGCTTCGCCGATGGTGTTGAGCGAGCTCTCGGTCAATTGACGGGACAGATACATGGCGATCTGGCGTGGAAAGGCAATGTTCTCGGGTCGGCGCTTGCTGGTCATGTCAGCCAGCCGGATATCGTAGTGTTCGGCCACTTTCTTCTGGATGACTTCGATGCTGATGGTCATCCGGCCTTCTTCGTGCAGAATCTCGCGCAACAGGCCTTCAACAACTTCAATGGTCAGCTTTTTGCCTGTCAGGGAAGCATAGGAGGCAACGCGGATGAGTGCGCCTTCGAGCCGGCGGATATTGGTGCGAATGCGGTTGGCGAGAAAATTAATCACCTCGTCGGGCAGGGTGACGCCCATGTATTGGGCTTTTTTGTGCAGAATCGCCAAGCGTGTTTCGACGTCCGGAGCCTGAACATCGGCGGTTTGACCCCATTCAAAACGGGAGACGAGACGTTGCTCAAGCCCTTGGATTTCGCTGGCCGGCCGATCACAGGTCAGGACGATTTGCTTATGGGCCTCGTGCAGGGCGTTGAAGGTATGAAAAAATTCCTCCTGAATCCGCTCTTTGCCCGCGAGGAATTGAATGTCGTCAATCAACAGCACTTCGCTTTGCCGATATTTTTTGCGGAAGGCGACCAGTTTGTTGTTCTGGATCGCTTCGATGTATTCGTTGGTGAATTTCTCGGACGAAATATAGGCCACGCGGGCATTCTTTTTATTCCCGGCTACATGCTGGCCAATGGCTTGAAGCAAATGCGTTTTTCCAAGGCCGACGCCGCCATACAGAAAAAGTGGGTTGTAAGCTTTGCCCGGGGTTTCCGCCACGGCTTTGGCGGCCGCGTAGGCGAAGTTGTTATTGTTACCGACGACAAAAGTGTCGAAAGTGTTTTTCGGATTGAAATGCAGATCCCCGTTGGTGGAGGCTCGCTCGGCAGGCGGTTCCGCTAGTTTGGGTCTCTGTGGCGCCAAAACTGGTTTTGGAGAACCAGCCGCCACGGAAGTTGGAGCGACCGACGCTTTGAACCGCACTTGCAGTTTGGAACCTGCCGCGACCGCGACCGCGTCTTGCATCAGGCCGATGTAATTGTCCTTGAGCCAGACCTCGCAAAATTCATTAGGAGCTTCGAGGGTAATATGGTGATCATCCAACGCACTGGCACGCAAAGGAGCGAACCACATGTTGAAAGTGTCCTGACTTAACTTGACGCGTAGATGCTCTTGCGCCGAGTGCCAAATATTTTCTGCCGAAATCTGCATGTTTTTTCCGCAATTACCCAAATTTTAGTGTTTTATTCACTTCACCTGACAGGCAGCGTTAACTGCTTGATTTGAACCTCAGTCAAGCGACTAGTGAATTGTTATTCAAGTGAAAACACGAACTGTTTAACCGAAATAACATTCATGAACGCTTTTAAATCCATTTAAACTATTATAAAACAATGCTTTAAGCCAAAAATAAAACCGCTGTCTTTTTATTTTCGACAACAGTTCGATTGTCGCCTAAATGCGATATTGAATAGCGCCATCGTTTTATGGGATTGCTTGAAAACTTACGAGGACAACATATTAACTTTTATTCACGAGTTATTCACAGGCGATAAAAATCAATGGCGCCAATCATTTTTAATGGGTCAAAGAGAAAATAATGCGGTTCATCAAAGATTTGATTGATAATTCTCGCGAAGTCCGCCCGATAATTGCGACAACCCCTGCTGGTTAATGGATCAAAATATCCCTCGTTCCCATGCGACTAATCAGGTCGGCATTTCTGAATTAAATGGTCTTATACTTAGTCTTGTGTGTTGACAGTGATAAGAGTCTGTGATTTAATGTGTGTAGTTGCAGGTGCGGTAAGTCTAACACCTCAAATTGATCTTTGAATTTATACAATTTCGGCCCCGGCTTGAGTGCAGCTGGGGCGCGAGTTCTCCGTAATCTTACGTTGTGCTCATTCTGAATTCCCCGGGTCTTTCGGCCATCCTCTGGCTGACTGACCCGGTTTTTTCTTTTACGGCTGGTCGCCAATGCCCCATCACACTATCCGTCACGTTCGTTGACACTGTTTTTTCCCGCTGCTACCGTCTTTGCCTCATTTTACAATGGAATACAAAGATACCCTGAATCTTCCGCGCACGGACTTCGCCATGAAGGCCGACCTTGTCGCGCGGGAGCCGCAACGCCTTGAAAAATGGCAGACCGCCAAGCTTTACGAAAAAATCCAAGCCGCGCGGGCTAAAGCCGGGAAATTTGTTCTGCACGACGGTCCGCCATTCGCCAATGGGGATGTCCACATCGGCACGGCGCTGAACAAGATTCTCAAGGACATCATCATCAAATATCAGACCCTGCGCGGTAAAAGTGCGCCCTATATTCCCGGTTGGGATTGCCATGGGCTGCCAATCGAATTCAAGGTATCGCAGGACATGCGAAAGGCTGGCGATACCAACTCCGACGCTGCTGCCATCCGCAAGGCTTGCGAAGTTTACGCTCGTAAATACATTGATATCCAGCGCGGTCAGTTCAAGCGACTCGGCGTGCTGGGCGATTGGGAAAATCCCTATCTCACGCTCAACAAGGAATACGAAGCCGATGAGTTGCGTCTTTTCGCAGATATCGTGGCCAAGGGTTTTGTTTATCGCGGCAAGAAGCCGGTGTATTGGAGCATTCCATGCCGCACCGCGCTTGCGGAGGCCGAAGTGGAATATGCCGATCATGTTAGCCAGAGCGTGTTCGTGAAGTTTCCCGTCCTCGGCCAAGCCAAAACCTTCATCGTTATTTGGACCACGACGCCTTGGACGTTGCCCGCGAACCTCGCCGTGGCTTACAACAAGGAGTTTCAATACGTCAAAGCCACGGTTGGCGATGAGAGTTACATCGTCTTTCGTGGATTGTTGCCGGCAGTAGCTGCGAAATGCGGCTGGGCAAATTATACCGAGACGCCGTTTCCGACCGAACAGCTCGCCACGATTCAATACCAGCATCCCTTCTGCAACCGCACGGGTAAGGCCTTTGCCGCTGACTTTGTTACTGCCGACACGGGCACGGGCTTTGTGCACATCGCGCCCGGTCACGGTTTGGACGACTATAATCTCGGCCGCGCGCAGGGCTTGCCGATTTACTCGCCGGTCAATGACGATGGCGCGCTGGCCTACTCTAACGAACTGCCCATCGAGCAGCAGATGCCTGCCGAAATGGTCGGCAAATCCATTCTCGAAAAGCACGGAAAGAGCGATGCCAACGAAGGCGTGCTGCACGAACTCCGCATTCGACACGCGCTGTTGCATCAGGAAAATTATCACCACAGCTATCCGCACTGCTGGCGCAGCAAAACACCCGTCATCTTCCGCGCGATGGACCAATGGTTCATCAAGATTGATCACGACAAATTTCGCGAGCAGGCCGTCGCTGAAATCGACCGCGTCAAATGGATTCCCGACTGGGGCGTGAACCGCATCAAAGGCGCGGTGCAATCCCGTCCCGACTGGTGCATCAGCCGCCAGCGCACCTGGGGCGTGCCGATTCCCGCGTTTTACGACGCCAAAGGTGAAGCCATCCTCGACGCGCAGATCGTTCGCAATGCCGCCGATCTCATCGAGAAACACGGCTCAAACGTGTGGTTCGAGAAATCCGCCAGCGAACTTTGGGCGCTCGTGAAGCCGGCGAATTGGACCGGCGTGGAAGCCGTCGCCAAATCAAACGACACGCTCGATGTGTGGATTGATTCCGGTTCGTCGTCGCGGGCTGTCATCGCGCGGCGCGAGGAGATCCGCGGCAAGGACAAACCGTTTCAAGCCGACGTTTATCTGGAAGGCAGCGACCAGCATCGCGGCTGGTTTCAATCCTCATTGCTACTCTCGCTCGCCGGCAATGGCGCGGCGCCATTCAAGACCGTATTGACGCACGGCTTCATGGTGGACGCCGACCGCGAAAAGATTTCCAAGAGCAAACAGGGCGGATACGAAAAACCGCAAACCGCCGAAGCCTACGTCAAAAAGTATGGCGCGGATGTCGTGCGCCTGTGGGTCGCCTCGCAGGATTACCGCAGCGATATCGTCGTGAGCGAGGAACGCATCAACAAGGTGGGCGAGACATATCGCGGCATTCGCAATGCCTTGCGCTATCAGCTCTCGAACCTTTACGACTTCGATCCGACGAAACACACCGTGGCCGATGACCAACTCACCGGCTTGGATCGCTGGATTCTCGGCGACTTCGCGAAGCTCGAAGCCGAAGTCCTCGCCGCCTACGACGCCTATGAATTCCACGTCGTCTATCAAAAGCTCAGCCAGTTCATCGCGGTGGAACTGTCGTCGGTATATCACGACGTCATTAAAGACCGGCTTTACACCGATCCGGCGAATTCCGCCCGTCGCCGTTCCACGCAGACCGCGCTGCACCGGCTGGTGACCGGCTTGTGCCAGATGCTCGCGCCCATCCTCGCCTTCACGGCGGACGAAGCGTGGGAATTCATTCCCGGCAAGCCGACGGATTCCGTCCACACCGCCACGTTGCAGCCGGTGAATTTCGTCCGCTCGGAAGCGGAAGCCGAATCCTGGAAAAACCTGTTCCTGCTGCGCGAACTGGCGTTGCCTGAGCTGGAAAAAGCCCGGCAAACCAAGCAGATCGGCAAGGCGCTGGAAGCCAAGCTCACCATCAATGGTTCCGGGCCGCTGTCGGCTGAGGCCAAGTTGAATCTGGATTCGCTGCGGGAACTCGTGAATGTATCGCAAGTGGAGCTGACCAATGGCGGGGGCGAGACGGTGTTTGCCACCGTGGGCAAGGCCGATGGCCAGAAATGCGAGCGTTGCTGGCATTGGGAGCTGGACCTTGGCCGGAGCGCGGAACATCCGACTCTTTGCGGGCGCTGCGTGGAGGCGGTGAAACCGTTCACGGCTTAGCCGGAAAATTCCAAAAGCTCGGAGGGCGTGAGCCGTCCGCGCTTTTTTGTTTTGGGAAATCCGTTAAGGGAACGCGCAGCCTATCCTGATATTAGGCCGATGGATACTCATCTGCTGATGATATTCGTGTTACTGGTGACTGTCTCTGGTGCGCGATTTACGGCGTGACCGCTATGTGTGGTAATCTCTGTAATCACATAATCCGAACGCCATCTCGCATTCGTATCGCGCTCGCCACGATGATAGCCAAAGGCGAAACCAATCCAAAGTGCAACCGCTGCGACTGAAACCGTAATCAATGTAGTTTTCATAAACGCGGAATCGGCCTAACAGATAATGGCCGCCCGGTTCGTTGGCCTATCTTTTTCATGAAGCGACCCTAGGTGGGGCGGAAATCGCTGTCCAGCGCAAAGTTAGATCGTTGATGCGCTCGCAAACGGCTTTAGCAAAAGTGGCGCGTTTCCGGTGGTCAGCCCCGTCAGGGGTGAAATCAGTGTAGCCTCGCATTCCCTTAGCATTTCCAAGCTCAGTTAGGAGCGGCATATTCCGCCCAGATGATGCCGCTCCCAAAGGAGTTTGGGGGTTTTCTGAAACGCAAAACCACAAATATGCCGCGCCTAACGGCGCTGGAATCTGAATTTATCGAAAATGGTGCAACAACCTATTTTAAAGCCACTTAAATAGCATTGAAGGGGGACCCCTAGGGGTGGTCATGACCACCCTTGGGGGTGGTTCGTCGAGGCTTTGAGGAGGTCAATCGAACCTTGGAGGTTCGACGGTGAACCTTTAAGCCGCCTCGTCGGAGCAGGGGAGGTTCGGCGGCGAGTCAAAAAGGTTCGTTACCGCGGCTTTTTGCTTCCGTGTTGAATTCTAGCAGGTATGGAATCGAGCCGTTTAAGGTTCGGTGCGGATTCTGGGAGATTCGACTTGGAGGCTGCCAAGGTTCGGCTTGAGACCTTTTAGCGGCGAGCAAGGCCCCAAAAGTTCTGTTGGAATTCCCAATCGTCTCCCGCAAACTCCGGGCATGGAATCGCCCGATTTTCGTTCGGCCCTCATCGCCTACATCCGCGAGCAGGCGAAGCCGGTGGACAAGTTCAGCCATCAGCCGCGGCTTTATGACCTGACGCGCGCCATCGGTGCGGGCGAGGACTGCGATGACGATGTGGTGTTCGCCGCCGTCTGGCTGCATGATCTGGGTGTATTCGTTGGGCATCGGCCGGAAGAGCCGGAGGCTTTGGCGAACTGGGATTTTCTGGGCTATGCGATGCAACGGACGCTGGAAATTCTCACGCGCCTTGGCTTTCCAGCGGAGAAAATTCCCGCCGTGGTGGAAGCCATCCGCACGCATCAGCCAAAGGACCATCCGACGACCATCGAGGGCGTCATTTTGCGCGACGCGGATATGCTGGAGCAATTGGGTGCAGTGACGGTGCTGCGGACCGTTTGTAAAATCGGCCGCGACACGCGTTTTCAAACCTTTCCCGACGCGTTGCGGGTATTGCGGAAGAATGCGGAGACGTTGCCGGGTTTGTTGAAGCTTCCAACTTCGCGGAAACTCGCCGCGCCGCGTTTGGAGGTGCTGAAGGCCTTTATTCAAGCTGCCGAAGCGGAGGGGTGTGCGGCGGAGGATTGACCGGATTGGCCTTCAATCTGCTTAAAATCCCCCCATGACACGCTCCGCGATTGGCTTAAATCCCTTGTTTTATGGGGTAAATATACTGGCTTGCCATGTCGGTGGCAGGTGTTATTTTTTGTGTGGGCGGAAAACTGTCTCAAAATGATATATGCGGGTTAACCAACAACCAGTCAATCAGAGCGGTTCGGGTCGGTGTGAGTCGGGCTATACGCTGGTGGAGGTGATCTGCGCGGTGCTGATCGCCGCGATTGCGGCGAGCGTGCTGTTTGTGGGGTTTGACAATGGCTTTGCTATTTTGCGGACAACCCGGGAAGACCTGCGAGCCACCCAGATTTTGATGCAGAAGACGGAGGCAGTCCGGCTTTATACTTGGCAGCAACTGACGCAGGCAAACACCCCTGGAACGTTTAAGGAATATTATTTCCTCCCCGGCACCGGCACCACCAATCCGGGCACGCTTTACTGGGGCACCATTTCCACCTTGGGCACCGCCACGAATATTCCTCTCAGCACCGGTTACCGGGATAATCTGCACCTCATCACCATCACCGTGAACTGGACGAATTACATTGGCCCAAAAGCGGTGGCGCACTCGCGGCAGATGCAAACGTTGTCCGCCATCAGTGGAATGCAAAATTACCTGGCGCGTGGTAATACCAATTTTTGATGAAATTCCCAACGCACAATTTTGTCTCTGGACGGGCGAAGTTCGGCGGCTTCACGCTGGTTGAAGT
>Ga0068856_100005192_pt1 | contig 12858 bp, 12 predicted proteins | sample KBSCornC62_FD_66595 | JGI IMG/M metagenome (GOLD analysis project Ga0068856, IMG submission 66595) | Corn rhizosphere microbial communities from Kellogg Biological Station, Michigan, USA - KBS Corn C6-2 | ecosystem: Host-associated > Plants > Roots > Rhizosphere > Soil ...
GTTCTTGCGCATCTCGAAGGCTTGGAGCCTAACGGCCGTGGCGATCTTTGATCTGATCTGCGTGCTCCTGGGGATCTGCCTTCGGCTCTACATTATGGTCGCCCCGGGCGCCTAAGCCACTTTTTGATCTGTACGGCGCGTTTTTCGAGAAAAAATCGTTGAGTCTCTCCGGCGCGCTGCCTATTCTGCCTGTTCAAACCACGCTACTTCTACGGAGGGGTGGCCGAGTGGTTTAAGGCACCGGTCTTGAAAACCGGCGAACTCGAAAGGGTTCCGTGAGTTCGAATCTCACCCCCTCCGCCATTAAAATTCAGAGTTCTGTATTCCGAATTCGGTATTCAGAATACAGAATCCCGAATACAGAATTCCGAAGAATACAGAATACGTCCGAATTCCGACCTGAGATTCAGCTCAAGGCTTCATAGCAAGCGTTCGACGCAGGTATTGCTGTTGCAGCTATCTGCGTTCATGAAAATTTTTAGATCGCTTGAACTCGCAAAAGAATTTTATCAACTTTCGCGCAACGTAAAACTGCCGCCTCATTTGAAAGATCAATTTCTTCGCTCATCAGCTTCGGTTGCATTGAATCTTTCTGAGGGAAACGCGAAGCAATCGGAACGAGAAAAATACCGGTTTTATGAGATTGCTCATGGGTCGTTTCGCGAGTCGGTTACGATTTTAGATCTCGAGGGTGTAAACGAGGAAAAAATCCGGGCGACCGCAGATAGGCTGGGTGCGAATTTATATAAGCTGACCAGAGCACTTTCCGCGAAGCAGGAAAAAGCGCCCTGAGAATTAACTCAGATTGTTTAATTCTCCAATTTATCAACTGACAGTGATGCGCTTTGTGTTTGGCCGTGGGTGGTGGGGTGGAAGAAGTCGAGAGCGTGTTCGGCGGCGGCGACCATTTCGGCGCGGTCTTGACGATCGCCTCCGATGTAAGAGTACGAGAGAAGGAAGCATCCGAGAACACCGACCGAGAGCGCGCCAATCGTGAAAGTCTGTAGAATTTTGATGAGCGACGCGCGGATCAGAATCATAAATTCTCTTCGGACGTACGGCTTGCTAGATCGAGGTCTTGCTCGGGAATTTGTGCGATCTTCGTAGTTGTTAGAGGGCTTTCTCAAAATGAGACGCGTGATTTTACCGTAGCAGTTGAGTTTCCGGTCTTGCGAGACCAGCGGCTAGATTGAGTCCGCTTCCATTCTCACGAAAGCGGCTAGATTTTAGACTCAAAGGAGGTCGTAAATTCCTTGGAGTTCTCATAAATGAATCGCGCACACCTCTGGGCCGTTCTTTCCGGCGTCGTTGCACTTTATTCGCTCTCTTCTTGCACGACGAATCAGACAGCGGTGATTCCTCCACTTCCAAAAGTTGAAGCTCATGTCATTTCAGGCGACATGGTTCCGCGAAGAACTATCGCTTCGACGACTGACGACTCGCTCTTAGAAGCCGAGTTCCAACAGATTCTGGCTTCAGAGGATGTTGAAAAAGAGACTCGCGCTTACGTCGACCGTATCGTTCGCGTTTTTTATCGCACGCAAGGTTTGCTGGATGATTATGACGCGAAACTCGACGAGATTTCAAAACAAACAAATGTCTCCGAGACGGCATTGCAAACGGATGATTCGTACGCGCGTTTGATTTCGGCATGGACCGTTCGCGAGCAAACACTTGAAAAAATCCGTTACTTTTATTCGCGCGCGCTCGAAGTTGAAATGCAACGAGGCAATGATTCGAAAGTTGCTCGAGAGCTGCAAGACCGCGCGCTCTTAGTTAATCATGCTTTCCGAAATGCACTTCTCTCTGCGAGCAACTCAACAAACCGTTTGGCGAAGCAAGAATTGCTCGAAAGCATAATCGAGGTGAATCGTGAGTTTCACGACTCTCAAGCGGCGCAGGATGGAAAAGACATCGCTACTTCGAAACGAACTGAAGCGTTGAGCCGGATTCTCGAAAAGCAGGTCATTCGTGATCCCGCGGAGATGCAAAAGTTCTACGAAAGAAACGCAAAACAGCTAAAGCGCGAAACCGAAAATGCACGTAAGGACGTGGAGATCGCGGCGGAGATGGAGAAGCTTGTTCCGGATATGAAGCGCCATTTGAGTGAGCAATTTGAACAACGCTCACCTCAAGCCGTCGGGACAATCAAACCTGGTATAGGTCATCTCGGAATGATGAACGGTTTTGAGTTTCCCGCCGGTGTTTGGGCGCTCACTTATGATGATGGCCCGCACCCACTGTACACAACGCGGGATCTTGCGAATCTCCAGGCAGCGGGCATCAAGGCGACATTCTTCTGGCTTGCGAACAATGTCTCGCGCATGCACTCGATTGTTCACGCGGCTCAAGAAGCCGGAATGACTCTTGGGAATCACTCGTATTCGCATCCTCAGCTCACGAAGCTCGGGCCTGCAGGACTGACGCACGAAATTGATGACGCAATGAAAGTTGATATCGAGGCGGGCTATACGCCTAAGTTCTTCCGCTGCCCATACGGAGCGTGTGGATCGCAGTCGTCACTCGTGAGACAAAGAATCGCGAATTTAGGAATGATCAGCGTGACGTGGAATGTCGACTCACTTGATTGGCAAGATAAGAACCCTGCAAGTGTCTACGCACGAGTCAAAAAGCAAATGGCTGTTCAGAAGCGGGGAATCATTTTGTTCCACGATATTCATCCTCAATCGGTCGTAGCGTCGAAAATGCTGATGGCCGATTTCACCGCTGGACAAAAAACGGGTCGCTACCGCACTGTAACGATTGATCAGGCACTTAAAGAATTGAACAGCGCCGAGGGAATGAAGAAATGAAACTCATCGTTTTAATCGCAGCACTTGTCGGAATGGTTGGTTGCTCAAGCTCGGATAAAAAAGTCGACGCTTCAAAATCCGCACCGGTCGCGCTGATGTCGCACACTCTTTCAGCGAGTGAAGTCTCCGCCAAATATTCGATTCTTGAACTCAACTCAGCTGCGAATCTTTTGAAGGTAATCGTCGATCAAGCGGGCTCAAAACCTTCAACGGATAAAGGGTCGGATTTGATTGGCTGTCCGCTTACGGGAAAGCAAGCCGGAACGATGACGATGCCTCTTAAAGCGTTGATCGATGGCCAGATGAAGAATGAGACGGACGCCTACACGGCTGATCCGAAAAATTACGCGAACGAAAAAGGATTTGAAACTTGCTTCTCGAACTGCGCATGCGGAGTTCTTGGTGACGTGGTCGATGCGGCGAGCGAATCGGCAATGCCCGCGGGAGCAGCGACTCGTCTTCATTCGCGTAACAAGCAACGCCTTTCGTTGAAAGCGAAACATCAAACGGCGGCGGAGTCTCTCGCTTGTGCGCGCAAGCAGGCTTGGTTCTGCACAAGTGACCTGAAAGCTTACTTAGAAAAGGAAGCTAAAGAGAACGCGGCCGAGAACTAAGATGGAAAAGGTCACGACTGAATCCGTCGAAAAAGCTTACCGTCGCTACGCCCGCTATTACGACTTCGTTTTTGGCGCGGTTTTTCACCCAGGGCGACGGACAGCTATCGAGCATCTTCACTGTCGTCCCGGTCAGCGCATTCTTGAAGTCGGTGTTGGAACAGGGCTTTCGCTTTCGATGTATCCGCCAAGCGTTCGCGTGGTGGGTATCGATCTTTCGGCGCCGATGTTAGAGCAAGCGCGCGAACGCGCTGCGAGTCTCCCTCAAGTCGAAGCGCTTCTTGAAATGGATGCGCAAAAGATGACCTTCGAAGACAACTCATTCGATAAAGTCGTCGCGATGTATGTCGCATCGGTCGTTCCCGACGTCGGTGAGCTTTACAAAGAGATCAAGCGCGTCTGTAAGCCGGGCGGCGAGATCATTTTCTTGAACCACTTTCAGAACCAAAATCACGTCATTCGCCGGGCCGAGCACCTGATTCAGCCCTTGGCTAGATACCTCGGGTTTCACCCGGATTTCCCACTAGAAGAGTTCGTGGCCCGAACCGGTTTCGAGGTCACAACCGCTGTTCCCGTGAACATGCTCGATTATTGGACGGTTCTCGTCGGCATTAACGATAAGTAATCGGTCTGGGGCGCTTTTCGGGCCCCACCCGGGGCCTTTTCCTTGACTGGGGGCGCCGTCATGGGCGAAACCAGTGCTCCTGTTGCGGAGAGGTGGCCGAGTGGCTGAAGGCGCACGATTCGAAATCGTGTTTACGCTAATACCGTAACGAGAGTTCGAATCTCTCCCTCTCCGCCAATTTCGCGACTCCGCTCGCTCTAAAATCAGTAGCTTGAGCCGTGCTGAATTTATTGAACAGTCTTCGCAGGGTTTCACAACCCAAACTGATAAAGAACGAATCGGGCGAAGACGAACTCTTCATCGAGATCCAAAGGATCTTCCGGGAGATAGAGGGCCTCGGCGTTAGAGCCGCGGTGCAAGCGAGTCAGTTTGGCTGAGGCTTCGCGCCATGAACGCTCTTGCCACTGCGGATTTGTGATGCGCGTGAACAGCTCGTTCAAATCGAGTGCGCGGTCTACGGCTTCGCGATTCATTTTGCGAGAGCCGGGAAGAACGTAATTGACCGCTTTCAAAACATCTTCGGGGTTCATCAATTCGAGAATGAAGTACGTCGCGCAAAGCATTGACAGTAAATACTCGCGATAAACTTTTCGTGAGGCGCTCCAGCCCTTTGAAGCTCCCCCGGTGCGGTAAATGACTTTCATCCGTTCAAACGCAGGGGAGAGCTTTGAGCCGATCTGATCGCCAAGCGCGAGATCGAGCATGACGACAAGACTTTCAGCAAAATTCAAATAGCGAATGAGATCGCGCTCTTCTTTTGGTGCGGGAGGTAAAATGCGCCATAAGATGCGATGATTTTGTTCGTGAAAAACCGAAATCGTATTGAACCGCTCAAGCGCCAAGACTTCTTCATCGGGGTCGTAAACATCATCAACGTTATTCGCGAACCAGTCGAGTTCAGTTGCAGACGGCGTGTAGTCGATCTCATCGGCGAATAAATCTTGAGCGCTCAGCGAGCGCATCGTCGAAGAGATGCGCGGGGAAAATCGACCGCCGAGCTTCAGATATTGTTTTCGGCTTTCACGGTAGAGTGGGCTCAGGGTTAAGAGCTTTTGATCAAATGGATATTCGTAGAGCTGTAGTTTCGTTAAGCGCTTCTCAGTAGGAATTTTTGAAAGCAGGCGAACGTCTTTGAGAAAATCTGAGACCTTGGTCAAGCGAGACCGCCTACGATACGAACTGAAGATTGAAGAAATTCGCTAAGACCCTCTCGCGTCAAAATGTCGACTTTCAAGATCTGATCAGCCGACATATTTATTCCATTCAGCTTGAGGTGAAACTGAGTGGTGACTGAACGAAAACGCGCATCCAGCGTGAACGCGATTTTTGTGAGTGCCCTTAGTGACTTCAACTGCGGCGCGGGAAGTGGGCTTGCGTCGACTAAGCTCAAAATTCGGTTCCACTGTTTATCATCAAGCCGCTCGTGCAGGTGATTCGAAAACAGATACGCGAGCAAAATCACTTTGAAGACGGTTTCGAAACCGCTTTGGCGAATCGCATTTTTGAGATTGGTCTTTTCCTCGAATAACGCCGTGTAGGAATTCAGCTCTAGAAAAATTCGGAGGCTCACATCTTCAGCGTCGGCAACGGATAAAAGTTCGCACGTATTTGCAAAAGATTCTTCCATCATCATTCGAAATGCTTTTGCTGAGCTCGACTTTTCTCGGGACGCCGGAAAAGAACGAGCAACCGCGTGACAGCTTTCATGAAAGACATAATTTTTCTTCAGGCCATCTGAAACATCATCCCAGACAACGTCGTCTTTCAACTGCGCCACGAGTTTCTCGACGACAGTTACGTTGTTCGTATATGGGATGCGTTTGTTCTTAAGGATATCTTCAAGTTGCGCGAAAGGAAGTGCTTCGTAACCGATGTTTGGCTCGCTGCTGTAGCGGTAGCCGAGCTTAAGCGTTGCCGCTCGAATCTTGGCGTAGAGCTGGTTCGTTTGAACCAAAACTCCGTCACCAAAATTGTCTGAGAGGTCTTGAGGTCCCAGAGCTTTGCGGTGTTTTTCAATCAGGCGCGCGAGTTTCAAGCGAGGTCTCCAGTTTCAAGCGTCCTGAAAATTTGAAAATTACGAAGGCACAGAGCACGGTGGGAATTTCTATCATGCGTTGACGTTTTGTAAACGAAATTAGCGCTTTTGACCGGATTCCAGTAGTGTGCGCGCCTATGAGCCTTTCAAAACTTCTCGCTCCTTTGTCGCTTGATGCGTTTCTCTCTGACACCTGGCCGTCTCAACCCTATGTCACGCATGGCCTCGCCATCGACGAGCTGACTCAGCTTCCTTTTTTGGCGTCAGTCGATCGACTTCTTGAACAGTGGCCGCGCAAAGTTCAAGTCCATTTACCGGATGTTTCAGATGAATCAAGCGCCGTCGATGTGTGCCCGAGAGACGCGAAGAAAATGTTCGCAAACCGCATGGCGCTTTTATTTAACAATGCGCAAACGCAGTCGCGGATTTTAGAGAGTTGGCTCGCTGAGATTCATGCAGAATTGGGTTTGCCGCTTTCGACTTATTCCCGTTGCATGATTTATGCGACGCCTGATGGAAAAGGCACGGCCGCTCACTTCGATCAAAACATCAATTTTGTTTTGCAGATCCAAGGCGAAAAAACGTGGTGGCTTTCGCCGAATGAAACGTTTGAGAATCCGACTGAGCGTTTCACGATTGGTCAGCCTTTGGATTTAGAACTCGCGACCTATGCGATGCAAGAACCGCCAACGTCGATGCCCGAGCCGCAGCAGAAAATTGTATTGAAACCAGGATCGATGTTGTTTGTGCCGCGTGGCTACTGGCACCGAACAGAGGCCTCGGGTGAGGCGCTGGCATTGAACTTCACATTCAGTCAGCCGACCTATATCGATTTATTTTTAACGGCTTTGCGGAGCCGACTCACGCTCTCGCACGAGTGGCGCGCGTTAGCGGATGGCGTGAACGATCCGTCACGCCGCGAACTTGCAACGGCACGGTTTGATGAGCTTCTAGCGAATCTCGTTAATGATCTTCCCAACTGGCGCGCTGAAGACATCCTTGGCGCCACCGAAGGTTAGATCAGGCACGGATGCATTGAGGATGACGGTGTTGGTTCTCAGGTAAAATCGCTTCATCTTTTGCATAATCAATAATAAATCACGTTTCTTATCGTATGCGTGCTATGGTCCCATCAGTTGTTTCACGCAGGTTCAGAGTCTTCGGATAATTTTGTCCCAATCCTCCAGTCCAGCTCCAATGCCTTTAGGAGGTCATAATGGGTAACAAACTATACGTAGGTAATCTTCCATTCACAGCAACAAACGAAGCTCTCTCAGACGCTTTCGCGGAATGCGGAAAAGTTCAGAGCGCGCGTATCATCATGGATCGCGAAAGCGGCCGCAGCAAAGGTTTTGGCTTTGTTGAAATGTCGAACGATGGCGAAGCACAAGCTTCGATTCAACGTTTCAACGGTTGTGACTGGGAAGGTCGCGCGATGACAGTGAATGAAGCTCGTCCAATGGCTCCGCGTGAAGGCGGCGGCCGCGGCGATCGTCGTTAATCTAAGATCAATCCGAAGTTACGCACTCAAAAGACCGGCTTTCGAGCTGGTCTTTTTTTTTGATTCATCAAGGAGACTCAGTGAGCGCTCAAATCATTACTTTCAGCTGCGTACTAAAAGATAAGTACGGAACCTTAATTAGCACTTCCGTGAACCGCAATGTTTTGACCTCTCTTGCAGGTGAGGTGGGCATTCTAAACGGTCTCGCGGCAGGACTTCAGCAGTTATCCGCAGGTGAAAAGCGGACCATCGCGCTTTCGGCGGAAGAAGCTTATGGGTTTTACGACCCTAAGAAAGTGATCTTGTTTCCTCGAAAGAAAGTGTCCAATGCAAATCTGAAGTTGGGTCAGATGATCACTCTGATTGGGAAATCTGGCGAGGCCCGCTCCTATAAATTGGATCAAGTCTATGGAGAGATGCTTTCTCTTGACGGCAATCATCCGCTGGCAGGACAGGATTTGGTTTTTGAGGTTGAGATGATCGAGGTTCGAAGCGCGTCAGAAGACGAAGTCTTTGAAGCTCAGAATTTAATCTCGGCTCAACTTTTACATTAACGCCGCAAGCTGCTTTTTCACGAGCGAGAGTTCTTGCTCGATGTGCGCGTAGTATTTCACGTAGAACGCGGTGAATTCGGGTGATTCGAAGTCGATCGAGGATTCGTCTGGATTGGCGTCCTCGAGTTGGGCGATCGAGCGTTTTGAGGCGAGGGCCTTTTCGTATTTCTTCTTAAAGTATTCGAGATTTGCGCGCGTGTCTGAGTAGCGCGGGTCCGTGTTGATCTGTTTGAAGCGGTGATGCTGGATTTGCAGCGCCGGAAAATCGAGAATCAAGAACTTGCTGTTCGTATCGTAAAGCGAGTTTTCGAAACCGTGCGCAGCGGTGTTTTCAATTAAAACGCCCGGCTGAGTTCCGATCCAATCATGTTCCATCAGCATCTGACGTTTATAGCGGTCGCGATAAAAGCGAACGATGTCGTTGAGCGAGTCGTCGTTTCCGAGGCGAGCAATGCGAATAAAGTTATTCGACGGAATCGCCAGGTTGAACAACTGCACCGGCACTGGCTTATCGGTCGCAAGTGCATGGAAGATTCCCGCGGCCGCGAGCGCGTTGTGAGTCGTGTGCGTGCAGTTATTGTAGATTCCGCTCCAGTTGTATTTCTTCGATCCGCGGTATTCGTCGTTTCGAGAATTCAAGTAGTCGACCATCGGAGAAAGCATCTCTTGTTTGATCGGCAGTTTCACGCAGTAGACGTTTCGGCCGAAGTTCATCGCGAAGTCCGTCGAGATCGCTTCACGCGCGATGTACTCGTCAGTCGGCATCGCCGAAGGTTTTGTCGTCAGATAAGTTTCGTGAACAGAGACTCCGTCTAAAAGACCTTTCTTCAGGACTTCGCTCACGACTTTATCAACCGCAGGCTGATCGACGGGTTGATCGGGCTTCACGCGCCCGTTGATGAGAAATGACTTTCCGTCCATCGCCATCCAGTTCACGTTCTCGAACATCTTGTCGACGCTGATTGAAACTCCAGCGTCGGCGCTGCTCAGGTCGATGGAGCCAGGAGCGCAAACTTTCAAGCGTGGGTAGCCCGCAGAAGTATCGCGGCAGGCGCCCTTTAAAAACAGAACTCCGTGTCCGCCGATTCCGCCGCGGCCTTCGCTGAGTGGATTGAGTTGAGTGACCGCGCAGAATTCAGCGTAGTAGGGATGGAGTTGGTCGTACGTTTGAGCGGAGTCTGCAGCGTGTGCGACCGACAAGAAAGTCGTCAGCAAGCCGAGTTGCCAAAAAAGAGATTTCATCGGTGCTCCGTCCTTGTCGCTTCTCAGAAGCTAAAACCGGGCCAACTAGGGCCGAATTTACAGTGCGTGGGCTATCCTCCATCTTACTGAAAAGTCTGCATATTTCCCGAATCGACGAGCGGGCCGGACGATAGCTAGTCCTTGGGGCTGTCGAGGGCCTAACCACCCATGACAATCTCCGGTCGTTAGCATAGAGTCGCGCGCATGGAAAAGATCGTCTGCCAGACCTGTGTAAGTGAGAAGACAGCGCTACGCTGCGGTCTTTGTGATGAGGCCACCTGTAAGTCGTGTTCGCAATTCCTTGATTCGGACGCATTCTCGTTTTTGCCGGAGATTCCTGCGCCGCTCTCAAAAGAAGTTTACTGCCACGCGTGTTTCGAATCTCAAGTCCGGTCGGCAAAAGAAGACTACGAGCGGACGATGGCGGCCGCCGCAAATATCGACGTCTATTTCAAAGATCAGGGAAAAGAGACGCGGCTCATTCCTCGCTCGAAAACGATTAAGTACGTCATCAATGAATGTGCAGATCGTGACGAGTTGATTTTGCGATTTGCTTTTAGAGCCGTGCTTGATGGATTTAAGACTCTCGTCGACGTTGATATCACGCCAGTCAAAATGCGCGACGGTACATTTCAACGAACGATTTTTAAGGGAACAGCCGTTCCAGCAAATGCCGAAGAGAAGCACATCATTAAAGATAAATCGTTTCGGCATAACCCAAACTAAGGTTCTCCACTCCAGTTATCCGGCAGACCCGTCCGCTATCCCGGACGCCGGACATTAAAAAAGTCGCCAGAACGAAATGACCGCCATTTCGAACACGATTTCTATGTGCACACCTCATGCAAAACAGGCCTGCATCTGACAGCGCACGCGGGAGGGGATTCGCTCCTTCTGTGGGTCATGTCAAAACGAAAGGCCCAAGAAATGAAAGCAACTCAACAGACTCAATCGATCGCGAAGCCGGTTAAAATCACAAAGCGTAAGCCTGCTCCCGCGCGTGTGAATTTCTCGGTTATGTATGGCGGCAAGGCTTCGATCTAACCACAAGACATCAGTTTAAAGCGCCCACGAAGGAGACGGTCCCAAACGTCTCCTTCTTTTTTCGGAGTTAAATATGAAACGTTTTGAATCGTCTGCACTTCACTCGGGACAACCAGCTCGGCAACTTCTCGAGCAAATCGGCTATCGCGCGATGAACGTAGATAATCGAATTACGCTGAGTCTCATCTTCCCAGCGAATGCCGACTCTTTGGTGGCAAGAGCCAATTCACATTTAACAAATTCAACTCCGCAGGACTTTCAAATCCGCTTTCCGCTCCGCGATCGCGTTCGACGGTCGTTGATCAAACTTGCGGACGACGTCGTCCATCACTATGAACATCAAATACCTCAACTTACGGTCTATCTTTCAGACGATGACTTCGTCTCACATTGCTTTTTCAGCCGATTTCCTCAAGTACACATTCGATCTTTCGAACCGAGTTTCAAGCCAGATGAAGCCGATTTCCTAACACGATCAATGGCTTCTCTTACCGATTACGCGCACGCCCGAATTTATGCTGGCGATTACCGAGCGGCGTACAAAACCTTGATATCAATTCAGCAAAGTGATCGTTCGGACTCAATCAACTATATGCTGGGTCTCTGCACTAACTTTTTCGGTCGAACCGAAGAGTCCGAGATTCACTTTCGAAACTTGTTAACGAGCTCCAAACCTCTTGCAAGAATTCAGGCCTCTTACGTTTTGTCCATGCTCTATTTGCGAATGCATGAGCAAAAGCGCAGGGATCTTTTAGTTGCGGAAGATCTTCTCCAAACCGCACATGCGACTCTTCTTGCTCATCCCGACGTTGACGACTCGATTTTTCATCGAGTCTTTAATAGAAACGGGTATGCGCTCTGCCTCTTCCGTCGAGGAAAAGTTGAAGAGGCTTTGGCAATGCTGGAGACCGGAATCGAAGCGCTAAAAGCGGATTCGGCGGGCTCACGCGCCCTTCATCGCTCGGTTCTCGTCTATAATGCGATTCAGTGTTTGAGAACTCTCGGTCGATTTCAGGAATGCGAGAAGAAGTGCGAAGAGCTCTTAGACCTCGATCCGAAGATGCCGGAGTATCTGCTAGAACAGTCTCGCATCTATATTGATCAGAAAAAATTTGAGTCGGCTCTTCAGTCGATTAATCGAGCCGTTAGATTAGACGCCTTTATTCCAGAAGCTCATGCGCTCAAGGGTTACTGCTTCCTTGAATTGGGTCGACTCGAGGAAGCTTCGGAGAGCTACCGTCGTGCGAACAACTTAGACTCAACGAACGTAACTCATATGTTGGATCTTGCTTACTGCCTTTCAGAACTCAATCAAAAAGCGGAGCTGGTTTCGCTGTTGAGCGAGATTGAATCGCTGGCGATGACCGATGAAGAGCGCCAATCTGTTTGGGCTTTGCGCGAAGAGGTGTCGGCATGAGCTCGCTATTCGCCTTTGCGATCGCGCAAACCGCTTTCTTTTCGATGATGTGGATGTCGAAGTCGGCGCACCTGCTTTACTTCGAATCGAATGGCGCCACGATTAACTTCGGTCTTAGCTACTCGGCCATGGCGCTTGCCGGCTACTTTTCGTTTTTTACCGGTCATCTTTGCGACGTGTGGGGATTCAAAAAGTCGCTGGTTATCGGAAGCTTGTTTTATGCAATCGGCCTTGGGCTACGGGTTTTCCCTTCGAGTGCTTGGGTTGCCATCGCGAGTGGACTTGTTGCCGGAGTTGGGGCTTCGATTTGCCTGTCGGCCTTCCGGGTCTGGATGGTTTCGATTTCTAACGATGAGACCCGGGCTCGATTGGTCGGAGTTAAATCATCGACCATGGCGCTAGGAACCGCCCTAGGTTGCTTCTCTCTCTCCTTTTTTGGCTACAAGACTCTTCTTTTATCGTCGGCGACGGGCTTGGGGATCCTTTCGGTTCTTTTTGCTTTCACTCTGCCTTCATTGAGCAACAAACTTGCGATTCAAAAGAAGCCAGAATTTCTGACGATCGTTAAAAGTCTTTACGGAGCCTATCGACCGCTTACGGTCATGACGCTTATCTTAGGAACCACGACGGGATTTTACGTCAGCTTTATCTCTCCTTATCTTACGCTGATCATGAAAGATCGAGGTCTAAGTCTTGCGTCGATTGGCGTATCGACGGGCGCATTTGGATTGATTCGCTTTCTCATTGATCCTCACATCGCAAAATGTGTGGGACGTTATCGGAATCGCGCTCTTGGTATTTTTATTGCGAGCGAGGTTTTCATTGGTCTTGTCACGGCGGCCTTTCTTCTCCCGTTCGGCAAATCTGCCTTTCTTATTTTGCTTTTGTTACGGAGTGGCTCTTTGGGATTTTCGGCGATCTCGGAAGAAATTCTGTGGCTGCGAATTTTTCCGCTTGAGAGCGTGGGCCTCTTTTTTGGAATTAATCAATCCGCCTATTTTCTCGGTGATTTC
>Ga0068856_100005195_pt1 | contig 12857 bp, 12 predicted proteins | sample KBSCornC62_FD_66595 | JGI IMG/M metagenome (GOLD analysis project Ga0068856, IMG submission 66595) | Corn rhizosphere microbial communities from Kellogg Biological Station, Michigan, USA - KBS Corn C6-2 | ecosystem: Host-associated > Plants > Roots > Rhizosphere > Soil ...
GTCATCGGCAACGTCCAAAGTGGCTAGGGGCCAAATCAGGGGTACGTTCCGATAAGATGTGATTTTCTAAGTTAAATCAAGGCGATTTGACGGACTCCGTCTCCGCCAGAATACTGTTTCAGACAGTATCCCCTTGTAGCAAATTACCCAATAAAACCGGCCACAACTTACCGAAACATGACTCTGATTGTTTCTCCTTGCATCACCTCGTTTCATCGTCTAATTAGGGGTAGAAACCGGGGGACAAGCCATGGCGAAAATCGATTTGCTGTCCGCCGCGAAAGTAAAATCGCTCAAGGTGCCAGGCGACTATCTCGACGGTCGCGGCCTGTACCTGCAGGTTCGGAGCGAATCCTCGAAGTCTTGGCTACTGAAATTCTCCCTGCATAAGCGAGCCCGGGAAATGGGACTGGGTTCCGCCCTCGATTTTTCGCTGGCCGAAGCCAGGGATGCGAGGGACAAGTATCGGAAGCTGATCAAGCTTGGCATTGATCCGATCGATCAGCGGAAGGCGGATGAGGCTGCGAAGGCCCTCGATCGCGCAAAGACGATCACGTTCAAGGACGCCTGCACTCGCTACATCGCTGCGAACCGCTCGGGGTGGAAGAACGTCAAACATGCGGCCCAGTGGGAGGCCACCCTCAAAACCTATGCCTATCCAAAGCTCGGCGGCCTGCCCGTTCAAGGAGTCGACGTCGCGCTCGTGATGGCGGTGCTTGAACCGATCTGGTCGACGAAGTCGGAAACGGCCAGCCGCGTGCGCGGTCGGATCGAGTCGGTTCTCGATTGGGCGAAAGCGTTGGGTCTGCGGGATGGGGAAAATCCGGCCCGATGGCGGGGTCATCTGGACATGTTGCTGCCCAAGCCATCAAAGGTCAGCACGGTCAAAAACCATCCCGCCCTGCCCTACGGCGATCTGCCCGCGTTCATGAAAGACCTCCGCGAACGCGAAGGCATTGCCGCGGCTGCCATGGAGTTCCTGATCCTGACGGCGGCCCGAACTGGCGAGGTTCTCAATGCGCCTTGGTCCGAGGTCGATACGAAGAAGGCCGTTTGGACGATCCCGGGTGCGCGGATGAAGAACGGCAAGGAGCACGTCGTGCCGCTCAGCCCCGCAGCGATCGCCGTGCTCGCGCGGATGGAAAAGTTGCGCAGTGGGGATTTTATCTTCACCGGCCAATCGAGCGGGCGGCCGTTGAGCAATATGGCACTTCTGGTGCTGTTGCGCCGAATGAAGCGAACCGAGATTACGTCGCACGGATTCCGATCGACCTTCCGCGATTGGGCGGCCGAGCGCGGCTATCCGGACCCGGTCGCCGAGGCCGCACTGGCGCACTCAGTGCCCGACGCCGTGGTAGCCGCCTACAAGCGCACTACGTTCTTCGAACTGCGGAAGAAGATGATGGACGATTGGGCGACATTCGCGACGAGCGATCCGCTGGAAAAGAGCAATGTGCTCCCAATGCGGGCCTAGCCCCCAGTTAGCTTCGCAGAGCCTTTTCGATATCCGAATCGCGCGTCTGGTTGACTTCCTTGGCATACCGGCGATAGCGCTCCGCGCTCTCGCGCGCGATGCGTTCGCTCTCGGCATCCGTCGGCCGGCTCACGGTGGCGGACTTATCCACGATCGGTTCCCTAAAAGCGGTCTGGGCCATGGGTGCCTCTTAGACTAACCGGGCCTGCTGGCGCAAGGCAAAGCGTGAGTTCAAGCTGATATCGAAGAAATGCTTCCGTTTTGACCAGAGGAGGCCTTCGTTCTTGGTAATAATAGCCACGTCAACTGGGCCGCCGACGGTCTCCGAGTTCTTTGTTACCTTTTCTTTTAACGATTGCAGATTGATTAAGGTTTCCGCCAGTTCTGCCATTTCTTCTACTGGTAGGACGCCCAGGACGCGGCGCAGCGGTATGGCGTGCTCCCGCCGCGCATTCCCCATGATCGAATCGCCCATGGCATCCAGCGTTTTGCTGATGCGATCCTTAATATCGGGAATCTGCCCGGTACCGCCTGCGGCGGCAAAAATTTCATCGGCGAAGCTTCGTAGGCTACCGTTGAAGGTGTTCATAACCGAGATGTACACATCGCGGCTAATCCCCAGTGAAAACGTATCGCTCATATCGGTTTGAGCGAACGAATCCAGCCACGCGGGCACGTCATGAGTTATTGAGACTTGCTTTGTTTCTGTTGCTACGTGGCGGCCAGCCACTATGCCACATGATCGATATTCGGAAAAAGCCGGGAAAATATCGTGGTCGCCAAATCCGGCAAATACTAATCCCGTTGCGCCCATTTGCTTGGCAGGATCTTTAAAAACCTCCATCAGACCGAGTTCGGCGAACGGTCCAATCTCGGTCGGGAAGCTTGCGGAAAAGGCGTCTCTCCATTCTTCGAGCAACCTGATAAGATCGTCTCGCCACGCTGCGATCGTCTGGTCGACGTGCTGCGCGTCGAGATTTGGGAGTAGCGGTTTTGCATTTACCTCCGCGCGTCTAGCAGCGGTGATCGCATCGTTTTCCGCGATCCTATCTTCGAGCGATTGGCCGGGGACGTCCTCCCGAATTGTAAGTCGCAGCGCCGCCGAGCGGGCCGCATCCAAAAAGATTGATTTTTGAATCTCGGCCGGAAAAAGGTGCGGGCTTTGCTCAAGGAAAGAGAAAAATTCAGAAGCATACTCGGCGAGCGTGTTGAATGATTTTTTCTCAAGATTCTGCCGGAACGCTTTTACAACGATTTCCCACGGCACTCTCAAAATGTCAGCTGAATCAAAAATCATCAGCCCGACCGGATGGTGGTCGGAAAGCTGGAAAATCTTGTTGGCGCCCTTGAAATATCGCTGTTCGCTGCCCCGCTCAGTCCAATGAGTGACCGTCGTCGCGCTGTCAGCCGCCAGAACGATGGCAAGCCGGTTCATCAAACAGACTTCTGCCGTCACGGTAGAGAATCCCCAAAAAATCAACCCGAGTGTTCCTCAACCCTAGGGAGCAGGCAAGCGAATTTCCCCCGGCGGGGAATTGCTAATTGAAAATTCAGCAAATCAGGCGCATCGTGTCCGCGGGCGTAGAAACCCGGACCGAGATATCGCCGCACCATGCTTGGTCAGCATGCTTCCCGATTGGCGTCGGGACGATCGCGGCTGAACGTGGGTGGCGCATTGGCGTGCGCTCCAACCTGGCCATTATGGCCGGGAGGGCCGCGCCATGTCCAGAGGGGCAACCCTTAAAAGCGCCGCCGCCAGTCTCTCGGCTGGTTTCTACCTCCCGGCTGCCGGCCGTCCCGGCAATGGCCGTAGAACGCCAAAACCGAGAGTCGTCCTCATGACAACCTTAACGCACGGAAATTCCCCACCGGTCGACGAGACGAGTCTATCTGCGCCCGTTCTCAGTACCCGTAGGAGCTTCCTCATGAATAGCCTTGTTGCACTTCCCATCGCCGGCGCCGTGCCGATCGCTGCACCCTCAATCGCTAGTGAACAATATTCGTTCGATGCCGCCGCCGCGCTCGCGCGCGCCGAGCAAATGATCGAGATCTTCCGGACATCGTATGTCATTTTCGGCTGGAATGTCTTTGAGCCGGCGGCCGAAGCATTCCTTGATTACTTCCGCCGCCGCGCCCGCGGCGAGCAGGAAGGCGAGGCAGAATTTCAGCGCGTGGTCGATTTTTGCGAGGCTCACGGGCAGTCGCTGGATTGGCTTATGCGCGGAGATCCCAGGGGGCTGATCTGCAGCGCCGCTGAATTGCGCGCGCATAAGCGCGGAGAAGCCGACGTATCGCTTGCCAATATGGGCGAGCAATACGATTCCAAGGTTTATCGATACCGTTACTTCGCAAATAGGGTTCGCGAAATCCACGAACAAATAACCTCGGCTGCGGTCGAGGAGCTTAAGGGGCGCATACCCGAAGAGCGAAAGGCATGGACGAGAGGGGACGCACACCTTTTTGGTAACACGATGCGACGGTTTGAGGACGAGATCGGCGGAGAGGAATATAAGTGGCTCACGACCGCACAAGATGAAGCGCTCCCGTCAGATGAGCTTCACAAAGCGATCATGCGCGCGCCTACACGGTCACTTGTCGGTTTCGCTGTCAAAGCGCGCGTCCTAGCCGAAACATTCTCACAGGCTTGGGATGAGCCGGCCGACGACCTTGATTGGCAGCCGCTAATGGTCCGCATGTTGGTGGAAAGCATTTTCGAAGCTGCTGGCGAGCAGACCGTGGAAGAATGGCTGGATATTCAGGCCGCAGCGAGCACGGAGCTTGTAGCGTAGCTGTCTTTTATTTACAGCGGCGCGCGGTCGGTTGCCGCGCGCCATGATATCCTGACTTCGCGCGGGGCCGGCCGGCCAGCCGTCGCATCCGCCTCACCGCCGGATGCTCGCCCCGCGCGATCCTCTGCGGTGCGCGGTGAACTGACATGCCTTACCGAAGCGATCGCGTCGGCGTTGCGCAGATGTTTGATGAGCTCGTGGCTGCTGGGCGCACCCGCCATGCGGCAGCAGTCGAGTTAGGAAATGCCCTTTCCGACCGTGCGATTATTCTGAATTTCGCCGGCGAAGTGGTGATCGAGGAGATTGCCAGCATCGCGCAATGCCTTCGAGATTTTGCGGTCGACCCGACGTACCGGCCGCCGGGCATCGGATCTGCGCGATGGATATTCGTCATGGGACAGGCTGAAGCCGATCGGATGCAATTTGAAGCTGCTTGTCAGCTTCGTCCGTCAGCGCTCGTGACTGCTGAAGCAGCATGCGGCGAGCTGATTTTGCGATTGAGGCAAGGGCCACGGCTAAAAAAGGAGGAACTGCGCTTCAAGGCCAAGACGGAAATCCGCGGACTCTCTGATAAGGAATTTGATCGGGCTTGGCGCGCGCACGCCGGAGAATGGGCAGCCCAGGGCAGGCCAAAAAAAACCGTCCAGTAAACCCCGTCGAAAAACCTCCCTTTCTTGCCTCCTTTTTTGAATCACCGAGTTTGGTTTCCATCCGTTCCAGCACGCACCCAGTCGTTGCTGTTTGAACCGAGGTGAAAATGAAACCGGCAGTCAACAAACCCAAACGTTCCTGCGTTCTGCTGTCGACCACCGTCGAAACCCGTCGGCTGATCGACAACCAATCCTTCCACAATGTGATCCTCAACCGGGATCCGCCCGAAGGCGCTCCGCTCACCATCACCGTCAAGGAAGCTCAGCGTCTGAGCGGCCTTTCTCGCGTGACCATCTGGCGTCTCGTGAAGGCCGGAGAGGCCACCGAAGCCGCATAGCAAAGGGCCGCCCTGGCAGGGGCGACCCTTTTTTCATTTCGAAAGGACCTTGGAAGATGACCCTTGAAGCAGAACTGACCGATGCCCGCAACGTCCTGGGCTCCACAGCCAAGCGGGAGCTCATTGAAACCGAACTCCGCAAGGACGCCGGCCGATCAGATCGCGAAATTGCCCGCATCGTTGGCTGCGATCATAAAACCGTCGGCTGCGCGCGGGCGCGTCTCCGCCTCCCCTCCCCGCTGGGGAATTCCGGCGCGCCGATCCCGACCGAATTTCGCTCCAGCGTCGTGAAGTGCCCTCCGCCTCCCAGCGTCGTTGACGAGCCGGAGTATGACCCCTTCGACCCAAGGGACGGCGACGTGGTAATTCCCCACCAACCTGCCATTGCGGTTTACGAAAACACGTCCGGTGCCGTCGTCATCCGACAGGAGATGTCTGCCCGTGAGGACGAGGATCCGGTTATCTTGGTGCGGCCGGAGCATGTCGAGAAGCTGGTCGCGCGGCTGCGCCAGGTTGCGAAGGAGGTCCTGTCGTGACCAGAGCCTACGTCGCCCCGTCGGGGTGCTCGAGGCCCGCTCTGGCGACCTTGATCAGGGCCATGGAGCGGCTTTCGGAACTCCAGCGCAACGAGATCGCGCGAATGGGCCGGAGGGCGAGGGCCGCCAAACATCCGCGGATCCGCCGCCTGACGTCGGCCGCGGCCGCGGAGGCCCGGCGTCTCGCGGCCGAACGGGGATAGGTCACCAATGGGCCGGCGCAAGCGCAACCAGATCGACGGGCAGTTCAATGCCCGTCCGATCGAGATGATGGAAAGCCCTGCCTATCGCGTGCTGAGCCTGTCCGCCCACCGCGTCATGGACCGAATATGCATCGAGCTCGCTCAGCACGGTGGCAATGACAATGGTTCTCTGCCGGTGACTTACGAGCATCTGACAGAATACGGGATCCACCGGCACGCGATCGCTCCTGCCATCCGTGAGCTCGAGGCTTTGGGATTTGTCGAGGTCACCATGAGAGGCCGTCACAGCGCCGGCGAGCAGCGGTGGCCCAACCTTTTCCGCATCACCTGGGTCAACAGCAAGAGCAGCACGGCTCCGACTCACGAGTGGCGCCAAATCCAGACAGTCGAGCAAGCCGAATTGGTTGCGGCCGGGGCCCGGAAAGCCAGCGCGAAACCTCGCCGGGTACAGTTCCCCAACGTCATACCGCTGCGCGCGGCTCCCTGAAAACAAAACCCCAGTGTCGAAAACCGTCACTGTCACGGTGCCGAAAACCGTCACCGTCGGACGAGTTTTCCAGTGATGGTTTCCATCACTACCGTCCAGTGCCGGAAACCATCACTACCTCTATATCTAGGGTAGGTAGGCCATCCCGGAATATCGACCGGCCAAAAAATCCGAGGGCGCCGGGGCATTTCGGAGGTCAACCGGGATGGCGGGAAGCCAGCCGGCTCTGGCGCTCTCGGTTTTTCCCTGGCCCTCCTTTGAGGCTCAAAATCCGGATCGAAGGCCGGCGGCCCCTTCAAATCCGGGGTAAGAGCGCGGGCAATGGGCTGATCATGCCGCAAACCATTGATATTGCTTGTTGTAAGGCGGATGCTGGTGGAGTCGAACCCGGTCGCGCCAGCCCGATTGCGAACGTTTTGGCCTCGATAGAGCGCGATGGACTCCCCTTCCGTGACCCCTTCCCCTGATCCTTCCGTGTCGTCATTCCCCGGTTTTGTTGGTTTTGTTGATGTCGGACGCGGATGATGGCTGCCTCACGTCGGCGCATCAATCTGTGACGATTGTGCTCCATTTATCGCTGTTCGGGCGGTGAAACGTCGATGATGGGCTGTTCGTCGGGGTCGGGCCGAAGGTCGATAATGTAGCCGCTCGCCACGCCGACGCTGATGTTCACCGTGGGGTTCTGCTGGGGCGCGACGCCGATCATTCCCAGCACAAAGCTGGTGGCGCGGTCCCTGACGATGGCGTTGTCGGATTCCATCAGGTCGATCTTGATCGCTGATGCGCGTCCGGCCGCCATGGCGAGCGATTTCATCACCTTCGTGCGCATCTGCTCTGCGACGTCGGGACGCGAGAGATTGCGGCTCAAAGTCTCCCGGGCGATGCCTACCTGCTCGGCCGCCTCCGTGATGTTCTTGGCTTTGCCGCCAAGCATGAGATCGATAGCGCGAATAACCTTCTTGGATATCGGCCGGCGGCGCGGTTTGGTCAGCTTCTCGGTCGTGTCCACGGTCATTGCCTCGTGATGCTTGGGGCGCGGTCAGGAGCGGTCTCGCCCGGGTGCCACCAATAGGATTGCCCGTAGGCCTTCTGCGCGGCCTGCTCGCGGCGCTGGAAGCTCCGCAGGTAGTTTGGGTCGATCGCCCGCTGGATCTGATCGAAGATCAATCGATCGGACGCGAGGCGGCTGAACCAAAGGTTCTGGCCGGGCGTGATGTGGCGCAGGAGGTCTATACCCTTGCTCATGGCGCCGGGCTGGCGGTTGACGGCGTCGTTGACGAACTGGGCGCTGTCGTCGATCAAGCCGCCGATCGGGCCCGAAAACTTGCCGGTGACGGATCGCTGATCGGCCGCACCACCGGCGATTCCGCCGACGATGTCGCCGAGATAGCCCAGGCCGCCACCCTGCAAAGCAGCCTGCCACCAGAATTTTGGACTGCTGAAGGTGATGGGGTCTTTGCCCTGCAGGATCTGGCGGGCCTCCACGATGGCGGCGCCGGCCATGATGTGGGCGGTATAGAACAGCGCATTGTTCATTGCCCGGTTGCCGCCGACGCCGTCCCTGATCGCCAGCGCAGTCATGTGGGTGTTGACCATCGTCAGACTGAAACTCTGGAACATGGTCAGGGAACGCGCCACCTCGCCTAGGAATGTGCCGCTGCGCGCGCCCTGCGTGGTGACGCCACGGACACGGGCGTCGGGCTCGAGAACGGCCAATGCGCGTTCCTGCAGAATGCCCTCGTACAGCTTGCGGGCCAACGGATCTTCGGCTGCGCGGCTGCTATCGAAAAACTTGGCTCCCCGGAAGTCGTGCTGGGGAAGTGCGCGGAGCGTGTCCCACTCGGCAGGGGAAATTTGATACCGATCGAGGAACATGCGGAACGGTTCCTCGAGGTCGGCCATCGCCTTGTCCGCTGAGCGCGCGACAAAGCCAAGAAATTCCATCGTAAAGGCCTTTTTGATGCCCTCGGTCCATGCCGTCAGTCCCGACGAACGAATGACAAAATCGGACACCTTCTTCATGAGCTCGGGCGTCACGGCCTGGTCGGCGTAGCGCAGCGTCGAAATGGCATGGTCGCTCATGGCGTGCCCGGTCACCAACAGCCTCGCAGCGTCGGCCTGGGCGTGGTGGTCGTCGGCGAAGATCGTCTCGACGGCGCGGGCCAGCACGCGGGCTGCCGGAATACCGTTGTAGCCGGATGCCAGCGCCATGGTGACGCTGTCGCCGATGGTTGCCGGAATAACGGATGATCCGAGCGAGGACGCGGACATAAGCGAGCGAGCGCTCCCCAGGATGCCTCCCAACATGGCGTTTTCCACGCCGTTCGCCGCGCCGTTCAAAACCTTGTAGGTCCGATCGATCGCGCTGGCGGACTCCATGCCGAGCATCCGCGCCGGCCTGAAACCGCTCTGACCGGGCTTTCCCAATGCTTCCCATTGCCGCGCATTCTTGATCAGCGTGGCGGCCGTGGCGGCATGCTGCGGGCCCAGCACGTCGACCAAGGCCATTTCCTGCGCCATCGAGCCGAGATGGTTTGTCAGGGTCGAAAGGATGTCTTGGCCGGCGCCGTACTTGGTCTGCAACTGCAGGAAGGCGTCGAGTCCGGGCCTGCCGTCCTGGAAGTGAAAGGTCCGCATTTCGTTGGAAAACGTCGGCGCGGAGCCGGCCTCGGTGATGATATCGCGGGCCGCCTTGTCGACCAGCACGCGGATGCGCGCCGGGTCGGTGGCGAATTCGAGCTTTTCCTTGTCCCAGATTTTCAGGCCGCCGCTCTGAATCGCGTTGTGCACGTCAGTCTTGAATTCGTCGCCCATGCCAAACCGCCGGACACGGTCGGCATTCCATGGCTGCGGCAGCCGCCAATTCTCCATTTCCTCAAAAATCTTGCCGGCGGATTGAACGTATTTCGCGGCCCACTCGGTGGCGTTTTTCCAGCCCTGCGCCGCGCCCTTGGCGATCGGGCTGCCACTGTCGACGCCAAAGATTTCGCTGATCATGTCGCGCGCGCCGGCGACGTCCTTCTTCAGGCCGGCAAACTGCGATTTATAGGCCTCGATGCCCTCGTTGAATTTCGACATCAGGGTTTCGCGGAGCGTCTGGACGCGGGTGTCCACGTTGATGCCGCCCTTGCGGTAGATGTCGCGGGTCAAGACTCCCATGCCGCCTGCCGCCGGCCCCCAGGGGTGTGCCATCTGCTCGCGCTCGGCTGCGGTCTGGCGCTGAACCTGCATTGCGACCGAATTCTTGCGAGCCCGGCTCGCGGCCATCATCTCGCGCGCCGCCTGTAATGCCGCCGCGGCTTCCGCCTGGGCGGGCGGAAGGTCGAGCGAGAACTTGTTCTGGTATCGGCGCCAAAGTGCATCAGCGGCGTCGGCAGCGGCCCGGGTGACGGTGCCAGACTTGACCAGCTTGTCGAGACAATCGCGCACGCTCATCGGGTTACTCCGCTGCCATCATGCCGGTGGCGCATGCCAACAGCTCTTTGCCGGTCTCGTGCATCCCGTCGATCTCGTCGAGCACGTCTTCCAGCCTGCGGGTCACAAGCTGATAGCTGCCGTCGGGCTGGCGCACCTGGGTCGAGAATTCTGCGTCGGGATTTTCCAGCCTGATCCGGTCAAGGTTTCGCTGCACGGCGTCGTAGGTGGACGGCTCCGCGGCGAGGACTGCGGTGTCCTTCGGTGAGAGGTCCGTGGGCGTGATACGTCCAGAAACATCACTGGCGGGCTTAGGAGCTTCGCTGGTGAGAGTTTCGGCAGGCCGCGCCTCGGGCTGGACTGGAACGTCTGTCGCGCCGACGGCTGCGCGCTCCTCGGGCGTGGCGCGCTCAAGGTACCTATCCCAATAGCCAGCGGTGTCCTCACCTGCGATTGGCATGGTGGCAAGGTGTTCAACCTCGGGCAACTCGCCGAAGGTGATCGGCCTCAGCGCCCGGTCTCCCGCTTGCGCCAGCGCCTCGGGATCGTGGGCGCCGACGGAATCTGCGAAGGCCTGAACATGTGCGGTGTCAAAGTCGCGGCCGGCTGTTACCGGCTCGCCCTTGGCAGCCTGGGTGACGGCTTGCACGGTGGCGTCGCGGCCGGCGATCTCGCCTTCAGCCGTCGGGAATACGTTGGTCGCGTTTAGCTGCGCTTCCGACGCTCCGACGTTGACCTCGTCCCGCACCGATGTCGGAAGCGGGCGCTCCCCGGCTTTCAAAAATTTCCCCAGCGTCCCGAATGCACCGCCCAGAAGGAATCCCGCGCCGGTGGCTGTGGCAATCTCGCCTGGAATTTCCTTGGATGATCCTGGGACGGCCCGCTCGCGCTCTACCGCGGTGAGGCCCGCAATAGTGGCTTCCGTGCCGCCGGAGATTGCAGCGAATTCCAGCCCGCGAGCGAGGATTCCGAGTTCGCCGGCTCCGCCGAGCGGCAGCGTCACCGCTGCAACCGGATCGGCCAGGCCGCCGCCGAACGTTCCCAGCAAATTCCCAAGCGTGCCGCCCCACGTCTTTTCGCGGCCCGCCATAGCCTCGCTATCGGATTTTGCCTTGGCCATACGCTGCAGGGCCATGCGGTCGATATCGTCGGCGGACAGCGTGGGGAGGTTAACGGGATATTTCTCATTGACCTTCTGAATTTCGGCGTTGAAATCGTCCGGAGAAATCAGGTCCTCGCCGAGCGCGGTGGTCGGCAGTCGTTCGCCCGTTCGCTGGTAAATGTCATCTCCATAAACGGCGAGCGCTTCGGATCGCGACGCCTGATAGGCCACGGAGGAATGCCAGTCGGTCATTCCCCGCCAGCTTGTCGACAATGCTTCCGAGAATTCGGCCGGCAAATCCGGCGCTAGGCGGGTCGAGGCGTCCGCCAGCGCGGCTGTCGCGTCGTCCTGGAACATGTCCAGGCTCATGGGAGCACCACGCCTTCCAACGTCTGTGTCGGCGGCGGAAGGGCGCCCATCGGCCGATTGCGAAGGTCCAGCACGTACGGCTTTCCGCCGGGTCCAGCCGCGTATTGCGGTTTGGTGTCGTCCGCATTGACCTGCACCAGGTAACGGCCGGCCGTCAGCGAATGGAGCTTCGCCGAATTGCGCAGATAATCCGCGCTGATCTGTTTTCCGTTCGCTGTGGTCATGCCGGCCAAGTCGGCGTCGGTAATTCCTGCCATCACTCGTTCAAGCTGGGTCTGCGACATGCCGCGCACCGGGGCGATGATCGGCGATCCCCCCTGATACAGAATACCGCCGGTTACATCATCGGCCGCTTTCTTCAGGCGCGCCCGGTCAAGTGTTCCGGATGTATCGCCCGCTTCTGCTGATCGCGACGCATAGAGGGCGTCGATCGCATTCGACATGGTTGCGAACGAGCCTGTCGGGTTTTGTCTCGCCGCGAGATTGAAGGCCGAAACGGGAAGGACGGCGTCTTTCGCGATCTTATAGGCCTTGCCGTTGTTGTCGGCGCCGTTCGGAACATAGCGTTTGTCGGCGTCCTGCGCCTTGAGACCATTCAAAATGCCGGCCGCGACGTTGTCGTTCTGGGAAAGCAACGAGCCCGCAAATACTTCGGTTGACGAAGTGATGCCGTTGTCACCAATCTTCGCCAGCGTCGCTCCGCGCACGTCCTCCGGGAGGGCACCAAGCGCTCTGAAAACTCGAAGTTTGGTCGCGATATCCGGGCTCGCGAGAATAGCCTGCACCTGCTTTACTTCCGGCGCGTCCAGGGCCGAGACCGGGCCGGGCGTTTTCCAGGCAGTGGCCGCGAATTGAGCGATGGATCCGCGGGCCTTCAGCGACGCGGCCAGATTGGCGTCGTCTGAAAAATCGAGCGGCGGCACATCCTTGATCTTCAGGTTGTCCGACCAGTTCGTGACCGTGGTCGCCATGGGGTTTTTGTCGAGCCCGTCGACAATGGCATCCCGGCGGCGCATCACGCCTTTAAGGATATCGGCGTCTCCCGGGGCGGATGCGCCAGTCTGCGCCGCTGTCTGCATCGAAGTGATGTCGGAATTCTGCCGGTCGAGCGGATGCATTCCGCTGCTGCGCACCGCGTCCATGCGCTCGGCGTCGTGGGCGATGGTGTCGAGCAGGTCATTGTTTTTGGTGAGACGCGCTGCCTGGACGATGTCGTTTACAGTTTGGATCGACGGGAGACTTCCCTCCGTGTTGAAGTCCTTCACGATCGTTTGCCACTGCGTCGTCGCGGCGCTGCTCAACACGCGGGCGTGGTTGGCCTGCAACCACAGGCTCCCCGCCGGACCCATTGATTGATCGGGCAACTTCCCTTCATAGATCGCCCGCGCGAGGCTGGCGCGACTCTGAACGTCCTTTACTCCCGAAATGTCGCCTGGCTTCCATCCGGCGGGCCGCTCGTAATCGTAGATTGCGGCGCTGGCTTCCTCTGGCGTCT
>Ga0068856_100005197_pt1 | contig 12853 bp, 7 predicted proteins | sample KBSCornC62_FD_66595 | JGI IMG/M metagenome (GOLD analysis project Ga0068856, IMG submission 66595) | Corn rhizosphere microbial communities from Kellogg Biological Station, Michigan, USA - KBS Corn C6-2 | ecosystem: Host-associated > Plants > Roots > Rhizosphere > Soil ...
AATGTATCCCTGCATACCGGCGACACACGCGAAATCGAAACGCTGAAAGAGCCTTTTAAAGGAGCGAAATTCATCTTTCATCTTGCGGCGAAACTGTTGGTGCCAACGCGACATGATTTCGACGAGACCAATGTTAGTGGTACAAAGAATGTATTGGAAGCGGCGACTCTGCATGCTAAAGATACGCTGGAACGCCTGGTGTTTGTGTCGAGCCTGGCTGCGGCCGGTCCTAACCAGACCGAGGTGCCTTATATCGAGACTGATCCTTTGCATCCCATTTCGTGGTACGGAAAATCGAAAAAGATGTGTGAGGAAATGGTGCATACTTATTTTGACAAGATACCAATTACTATTGTGCGTCCTGCTATTGTTTATGGCGAGCGTGAACAGGATCTGAGCCAAACTTTCCCGATAGTGGAATACCGGATACAGCCCAAACTTGGCCTTACTACCAAATATTCAAATGCGATCTACGCAGGCGACCTCGTGGAGGGTTTCGTAGCTGCGGCTGAGAGCAAAAACGCGGTGAATCAAACCTATTTTTTGAACAATGCTGAACTACTTACCTCCAAATCAATCGTAAAGAAGATCGGTATTGCTATGAACAAATCGGCCGGTTTATCCATCGCGGTGCCTGATTTTTTTGTCAAGATGTCCGCACCATTTGCCGAACTGGAATATTATTTCAACAGCCGGCGACCTAAAATGACCAAGGACAAGGCGCTTGAGGTGACGCAGAAATACTGGCTCGCCAACCCTTCAAAGGCTGAACGCGATTTTGGCTGGGTCGCCAGGCATAACATGGTCGAGGGTTTGCGGAAGACGGTGGTACCCTACTTCGCACAGAAAAAGGCATTGCGCGATATGTCCCTTGAAAGCAGCGGAGTATTATGGATCAAATATTTTGTGACAGCGCTTTTGTTGGGGTGTGTTGTTGAGGCTATTGCCCACATTGGCGCCTTTTATGAATTTACTCCCTGGTGGCTCATCTTCGTGATCATCGTTGGAGCGTTCGGTTTGTTGTTTGGCTCGCTGGCAAAGGCGCTCAGGAAGCAAAGCTCAATGGTTCAATTTATTGTAGGAGCACTGTGCGCGGGCACGATCGAATTGATCAACAAACTGGGCATCATTCATGATTACTACTGGGTATTTGCTCCGAATTGGCCATTAGGCATATCAAATGCCTGGGTCAGGACAGCGGTGCTTGGGCTGCCGGGTGGACTTTTTATCGTGATATTAAACTTCCTGATGGCGCTTAGCTATAAAACCAGGCTCGATGTAGAAGGCGATCGCAAGTAACGCTATTCCACCGATTTGTATATCCAGGTATACAGAATAGGCATCCCAACGATTTCGGCTAGTAAAGAGCCTATAATAAATTTACCGAAAGTAATTTCGGGGTGGGCTTGGAACAACCTCGATATGCCGCCTATAAATATGAGTATGCATGCCAAAAGTAATTGCTTTTTGTACCTGTTAATGTCAGTTACCGAGAGCAGGAAAAACAAGCCGACCCCCATCCAAACACCACCCACAAAGCGGATATGACTATCCTGGATCAGGTAGGGCTGCATATTGGTTACTTCGAAGAAATCCTTTTGCCCGCCCAGTCCAAGAGTCGGCATGCCACCAACGGCAATGTTGATACCACTTAAAACAATATAGACGCCAGCCAGGCCAAGTATGATCCGTAATGCGATATGTTTCTTCTTTTTCATAAGGCCAAATAGTTAAAAAAGGATATGAAGATGATGAAGTATCAAACTGTCGAGCAGGATATTTAGCGTCCAGTGCGCAAATGTTACCGGCCAAATCGACTTTAAATGGTAAGTCATAATACCCGTTGCAAGACCCCAGACCGGTGTGCCCCAAAGTTCAGGAATTGGTTTGCCCATATGCCACATGGTGTAGGCCAGCATTTGAATAATAAGTCCAAAGCCAATGAAATGGATATTCTTCTCGCGATTATCATGCACATAAGTGTCGTGCATATCGTCTAACCCGAACAGCAGGTACCCGCGGAAAATGAACTCTATCGTTATGAAAAAGGGGAAATAAGCGATCTCATAAATGACGAACTGGTTGACCGATGTGAAGTTCTTGAAAAAAGGATATACGCCTTGCATCGATGCGTTGCTGCTGGTAAAATAGAAAACAGGACTAAGCACAATCACCAGGAAAAGAAAAGTAAGTAAACCAGTTAGTCTTTTGCCTTTTGCGGGTAGGAGAATGCCATAACGACTCAGCCTTTCCTTCAGAATAAACTTGATGATAAGCAGCGGAATTACCACCAGCAAAATGGCGCCGCCAATGAAGGAGATCAGTTCCCTGTCCCATGGCAAACCCGGAATAATCGCCGGGCGGCAGCAAACATTTTCACCCGGCGGCGACCACTTTGGAAGTATGTTTTTAAGCAGATCGAGGTTCCCATGATACCCATAGATCATCAGCAGTAAAAATGCCGAGAACATGATCACGAAGTGCTTATTCTTAAAATAAGTTTTTAAGGTTTCGTATACCAGTTTTAATAGATGCGGGAAGGTCATAACAGTCGGGGTTAAGGTTGACAAATTGTTATAGCAGCGATTCCCGTCAATGCAGGATTGCTTGATATCGATATTGGTCTTTTGAATCGACTGGGTCTTAGTAATTTAAGTTACAATTAATTTAAATATAACCCAAATAATATGTTAATTAATTATCAGTATTCGCTTTAATATTTACGTTAATTTTTGCCCTGCCTGCTAATTGATCCCCTGTTTTACGAGTACCTTACGCAGCAATGGTTCCAGGTTTTCGTCCTGGGCATGTTTCTTTATTCGATGGGTTAGATCATCGTAGGCATTTAGGTTCCCATCTGGCATTTTATCGATCTCGTAAGTAAGAATTTGCGTCAGGCGAGCATACCTTCTTCGCTCGTACCAAACAAAGGCGATGATGCCGATCACAACGATGCCAATAGCTAAAACTAGTTCAATGGCCTGTTTCTTCATAAATGGTACGTTCTTTTGAACCAACGTATTTGCGTCTTTCGACAGCGAGTCCAGCGTTGGTTTCATCGCGCTCGAAACCAGGTCCCTGACCTTTGCCCTGGTATTCGAATCCAGCAAGTTGGACAAAATAGAATCCATCTTCGCGTGCGATTTTTTCGAGCTCAGCGTATCCAGCGCGTTAGCGATCAAGAGACCAGGTATATTTTTTACCTGGTTCTTTAGCCGGCTCACCAGTTTGTCAACGGTGGAGCTGATTGATTTAATATCGCCGCTTATCCGTCCTATTTGCCAGTGGACGCTATCGCCCATTTTATTTATTTGGATCCTGGTGGTATCGCCTATGGTATTGATAGCATGCACCAGCTTTGCCAATTCCGGATCAACTTTGCCGTTCAGGTTCTTAAAGATGGTGTCCAGCGCTTTGTGTGAGCTATCGGCTATACCCATAAGCAGGCTGCCAGACAGACTGTTCATCAATGAATCGCCCGGCGTTTTAATGTTTTTTGCGGCCTTGGAGTAAGTTATACCGTCAACCATTTTCTGAAGCTTTTGCTGCAGGTTGCAGGACAGCAGGCACAGGACCATTCCAAATAAAAGAAACAGGATAATTTTTCTTGTAACGAGGTAACGTTTCATAGCTAAGGTATTAAAGAATGATCAGAAAATAGAGCGGCAGGACGTAGCCCTGTCAATAGCTTGTTAGGGTCGGTATATCAGGATATAATTCTGCACCTTTCGGTGAAGTCGTTTTGAAAAGTTCCACAGGGGCATAGGTCCCGGTAGTTTTTCAGCCATTTGTTAAAATTTGGGTAGAGTTTTTCCAGCGTCTGGTCACCAATGCCGGCATGATTATATTGCCCCCAATGGGGGATGCCGCCATATTTATACATTTCTGATTCGACACGCGTCAGCATTTCTTCTCCGCCGATGGTGCCGTTAAGTACCGGGAACTCCATCATGCACACAAAACCGGGCTTGTCTCCATATTGCATCGCCAGGTAATGATCGGATGTTTTGACGAAGCGCAGCGAAAAAGGGGATGTGATGTACTGCTGCCCATCGCGCTTTGTTTTCTCAAAAAAATGGAGCAAGGCTTCAACCGCCTCCAGATATTTATCGGAGGTGAAGGCAATTTCGGTCGAATAGGCCGACAGGTGATTGGCCGAGCCCAGGTCAAGCACCTTAAAGCTTTTGCCGATATAGCACGCATCGCGGAGTGTTTTCAAAGAGAACCGCAATATGCCGGGCGTCCATTTGGGGAAATTATTAAAGATGACCCGCAAAATTTCATGTAGTAAAAAAGGCGGTAAAAACCAGCTTGCAATGGTATAGCCCACAGATCTGTGCAGCCGGAACCAATTGGTACGTGTACCCGGCGGGCAAATATCGCGCTCAGTGATTAAACAACTATGTGATTTGCCACTATTAACGCTGTAAGGGTCAATCAATACTTCAAGGTGGCGGTGGTTATGGAGAATATCACCAGCTGCCAGTTTGGATTTTACTTCATTCCAGGTACAAAATGTCCGCTTCTCGCGCAGCAGATAACTATCGCAAACTCGTAGCACGACGGCGTAAATTACGCCCAGGCAACCCATATTTACTACGCTCGAAAGGAAAACGTCGTCGCTCTGAACTAATTCGACTGGTATGTGATCCAGTTCTATTGGGGCACTGGAAATACCATTCGTCCGTTCAATATGAAGCACCCGGCCTTTTTCGGTTACCAATACGATGGCTTCAACAAAGCCGGCCAGTCCGTCGAGCGTAATTCCTGAGCCATGTGTGGCTGTGGAGATAGCGCCGATGATGGTTTGCCCGGTATATGCGCCCATATTGATCAACGCCTTGCCCTGGTCGTCCAGTGCGGCATTGAGCGCATGGATTCGGATGCCGCATTCGGTGAGGAATAAGTTATCAGCGTCTTCACTGCTTTTCAAAGAGAGCCGGTCAGTGCGCAACACTTTATTAAGACTGTGGGTGTTGATCAGGTAATCGCGCGTAAGTGCGACATCTGAAAAAGAATGCCCCGAGCCAACCGCCTTTACCTTATAATTTTTGTTTTCAGCTTCCTTAATGATCGCAATCACCTCATGGATGGTCGATGGCTTGAAATAGCCCAGCGGGTGTGCTACCTGCAGGTCGACACAATTCTTCCATACCTTTTTGATTTTTGGCGAAATGCGCATGGTTTGTCGGTGGCTATACGGTCATAGGAAATATTGTAACAGGAAATACAAGCCACTTTAACAGGGGCGGCGATATTATGATGGGCCAGATTAAGCTAATATAACGTTTTAAAACGTGATTATCAACCCGTTAAAACACGGTATTATTGATAAGCGAGTGAATGGCATAAAAACAAAAAAAGCAGATAACACATCGGTTACCCGCTTTACTAATCTCGCCGCATTAACGGCATCTCACATAGAATTTATCTTTTCAGTTCATCGATTGCCACTTGTGGAGCCAAAGCTTTGTGTACCTTCTCCACGGTGATCGATTTTGCCAGGCTGAACGTTTTCACCAGTTTGATATCCTCGCTTGATGCACCAACCTTCACCTCGTACTTGCCGGCATCTGCAATCCAGGCCAGTTGACTTGTATTAAATGAGGCCAAATCTTTAGTACTAATTGTAAAAGTTAAGGTTTGCGACTCGCCCGGTTGCAACAACTTGGTTTTGGCAAAGCCCTTAAGCTCTTCCGATGGCTTGTCGAGTTGGCCTTTAGGCGCGGTCAAATAAAGCTGCGCCACTTCTCGGCCTGCAACTTTCCCGGTATTGGTAATGGTTACAGATGCGGTCAGCTTGCCGTTAAACATAGCACTGCTCAGGGCCAGGTTGCTGTATGAGAAATTGGTGTATGAAAGGCCATAACCAAATTCGTAAGCCGGCTTTACTTTAAAGCTGTTAAAGTAACGATAGCCTACATAAATACCTTCCGAATAAGTTGCCTCGGCCGGCACCGACCTGCCAATCACCGAAGTTGTAGCTTTTTCAGGAAACTCCTTGCCCGGAAAACTTTTAGCCGAAGGCACATCACTGTAAGCAGCGGGGAAAGTGGTGGCCAATTTGCCCGACGGGTTAACTTTTCCGCTCAGTACATCAGCGATGGCGTTACCGCCTTCTTCGCCTGGCTGCCACGCCAGCAGGATTGCATCAACCTTGTCGCGGAAAGCGGTTACATCAATCACACCACCAATGTTCAATACCGCAATTACCGGTTTGTGCTTCGCATGGAAGGCATCACTCACCTGAGCGATCATGCCTTTTTCAAGGTCAGTCAGCTGATAATCGTTTGGTACTTTACGGTCATTACCTTCACCCGCATTCCTGCCGATGTAAATAATGGCCACATCAGATGCATCTACTTTAATGCTGCTCTCGTCCAATTTATATTCCGGTGCAAACGGGGTAGGGTTCATGATCTCTTGCAGCAATGGTTTTTTAGGGTGTTTCGCTGCATAATCCTTCAGGTAGCTTTTGTAGCTCTGCGCCAGATCGCCATCGGTTTTGTAACCAGCGTTGCTCAGACCCTCGTCCAGCGAAATAGCGTACAACTTGTTCACGTCGCCGCTTCCTGTACCACCCGCTATCAGGTCATATCCATGATTACCGAACAATGCAACAGTGGCGCCTGCCTTACTGATTGGCAGTGCATTTGCGCTGTTCTTCAGCAAAATCATACTTTCTGCAGCAGCATTCCGTGATATTTGTGCATGACCTTTCAGGTCGGCTTTGTTGGGGTAATCGTAACCTTTTGCGGTAAGGGTGTGTACCGTTACCCGTAAAATATCTTCAACATTTTTATCCAGTTGCGCTTCCGAAAGTTGCCCGTTTTTAACGGCTTCTACAATGGCTTTTACCTGGCTGGGATTGCCGGGCATCAGCAGGTCGTTGCCGGCCTTCATTTGTGCCACAGCGTCTTTGCCGCCAAACCAGTCAGTCATTACCAGGCCTTTAAAACCCCATTCATCTCTTAAGATCGTGGTGATCAGATCATGACTTTCGGAAGTATAAGTTCCGTTGATCAGGTTGTAAGAGCTCATCACCGCCCATGGCTGAGAACGCTTGATGGCGATTTCAAAGTTTTTCAGGTAAATTTCCCTTAAGGCGCGTTCGCTGATAATCTCGTTTACCGAGTTGCGATCTGTTTCCTGGTTATTTGCCACGAAGTGTTTGATAGTGGCGCCTACGCCCTGCGACTGGATGCCATTAATTATAGCTGCAGCCGTTGTGCCCGATACCAGCGGGTCTTCAGAATAGTATTCAAAGTTTCGGCCACCCAGCGGGTTACGGTGAATATTTACGCCCGGGCCGAGGATAAAGTCGATGCCATAAGCTTTGATCTCTTCACCAAAAGCTACGCCCACTTTTCGTACCATCGCCGTATCCCAGCTCGATGCCAGCAATGTTCCCACGGGCCATGCGGTCGAAAACAAGTTGTCGGCCGAATCTTTCGCAGTCATCATAAACCTGTGGATACCGGCAGGGCCATCCGCCATACCTATTGACGGTATGCCATATTTCGGAATAGGAATGGTATGACCTGATATAGCAGCCTGCTTGTCGGGCGTATTGTCATTGGCGCCCATATTTAAGCCGGGTACCGAGAAACCTTTTCCTACCACCACTTTCACTTTCTCCTCCACCGTCATCTTTTTGACGATCTCCTTAATAGGATCTTTCCCGAATTGAGGCTCTTTTTCCTGGGCAAAGGATGCCTGGCTGCCAGCCAAAAATATAGCAGCGGCAGCTATGCCGAGTGATAATTTCTTCATGTCAGTTTTAATGATGTGTGCTTATTTGTTTTCTTTTACACGGACGCCTTTCGCATCAAACATACCCATCAGACTCCCTTTCACGTGGTCATCGTCAACTGGTTCCATCGTAAGCGTTACATCATAGCTTTGGATGGTAAAAGCTGCGGTAATGGTTTTGTCTTTTTCCTCTATCGAGGTGATCTTGGTCATTTCCTTGCCGGTAGTATCCTGAACGGCGCCGGCTAATTTGCCATCCTTTCTTTCGAGAACAAAGGTCATTTTGGCATCGCCGTTAGGAGTACCCATAACAACGACGTTCCATTTGCCTGGAAAATAATCTGCGGTTTGTGCTTTTGCGTTAAGGCCGAAAAGCAGGCCGATAGCTACTGTAAGAATGAAACTTAACTTTTTCATAATGAAATCTTTGATTTAATAAATTGGATTGATTGAACGTGTTAGAATTTTTTATTCCGTAAATTGAACGGAATAAAGATATATCACTATTTTTACATATCCAAATTTCATTGCGTATTTTTTACGCAATGATAAAGTCATAAATTTGAAACCCATGACGGAAGAAATATCTGACCACCTTTTTGACCACGCTAATGAGTACCTGCGCAATGTCTCTGTCGACAATGTGATCTTCGGTTATCACGAAAAAGAGCTCAAAGTTTTGCTGCAGCAACCGTTCGCCAATGAAAAGTGGACCGTTACCGGCGGCTATATCAAAAAAACTGAATCGTTAGAAGAAGCGGCAAAACGCATTGCGTTCTGGAGGACGGGTTTGAAAGGATTGTTTCTGCAGCAATTTCACTCCTTTGGTAATCCTCAGCGGTCGGTCGACAACGGATTCACACCCAAACAAATCTCTGCACTCACCGGCCTTGATATACCTGCCGACGCCTGGATATTTGATTATTTTGTGTCGGTAGCCTTTTATACGCTGACGGAGTTTTCGAAGGTGGAGGTAAAAAAATCTGATCCGGAGAACGACTGCGCCTGGTGGCCGGTAAATGATCTGCCGGCGATGATGTTTGATCACGAATTGATCATCAAAGAGGCGCTGAAAGCTATGCGGCTCCATATCGCACATTTCCCTATTGGCTATGAACTACTGGAAGAAAAATTTACCCTGCCCGAAATCCATAGCCTTTATGAAACTATCCTGGGCAAAACGCTGGATGATCGCAACTTTTCCAAAAAGCTGATGGCTACGGGCATTATCATTAAACTAAACGAAACCAAAAAGATCGGGGCCCATCGCTCGCCCTTCCTCTATAAATTTAATAAGGAAAAATATGAGGAAGGGCTGAGGAGCGGGGTGGAACTGGCTTTTTAGTTAGCTCAGTTAAAAAAAGCTGCCCCACTTTTGAGACAGCTCTTGTTATTTTTTGTGGAAAGTTGATCAGAATTATAACTTCACAAAGGAGCCCCTTCCAACAAAACTATTGTCGCTATTATTATAGACCTGGATCACATAGGTTCCCGGTAAGAGATTTCGTACATCCGTATGCCAGTCGGTAGTATTAGTTGATGCGGTTTGAATGATTAAGCCCGAAGGGTTAAATATTTGAATATTGTAAACTGTGTTATCAGTGCTCACCGTTTGACCGATTTTGCTGCTTGTTACCATGCTTGCCACGGTTGATACCGGGTTTATTTTTAATGTGATGTTGTTTTGCGTCGGATTTGGATAGATTGATACAATGCTTGTTAAATTATCAGTAGTTGAATAGGTTAATGTAACAACATTTGAATAGGTGATAGTACCGTTGATATCCTCCATCTTCAGCCTGTACATGTTAGCCGCAAATACTGGGGTTTTATCAAGCAAGCTATAGTTGCCTGCTCCTGTTGAAGGCATTCCGCCTATCACATCGAAGGTATTACCTCCGTCGATACTTCTTTCGACGGTAAAATGGGTATAATTTGCTTCATTTTTTGTCGTCCAAACTAATTGCGACCCATTAGCCGTTTTGGCACCGGTAAAAGACAAAAGCCGCAGACTTAAGACCGGGTTTTGGCGGATAACCACACTGAAACGGTTAGTGCCGAAACTGGCAGTGTCTGCCAAATTGATACCAAAAGCATAGCTTGCGCTATTTCTAAGATTCACGGAATCTTTTTTATACTTGTCCATAAGCCATACTTCGTAAAGCTCCGGTATTGCATCGAGCGCAGTTCTGTTCATTGTGTAGCTTCCGCTTTGGCGGGCTGTTACAAATAACTTTATCTCACGGCTTACCTGGTTGGGAAGCGGCAAGGTGTTGACTGAAAGTTGCACGTTGTCAGACGAAATACTTGCCAAACCGACCGCGGCACCGATACCGGGTAAATAGGCTGCATCTTCATTGTAGTTGTAATTAGGGGATGCCGACGAATTAAAACCAATAAAGATGTCATCGAAGCTTATCGAATCGAGAGACATTTTTAAGCGAAGCGATTGCGGAACCGCGTCATATATAGGTGCTTTGCTCATCAACAAGTACGCTCCAGTCGGATTTGCGCCGGCCGGCACACTCACTTTGCCTACTGATCCATTGTTATTTTGCGTCGTTTTAGCGTATTCATCAATAGTTAAACTCGCACCCGTAGCGGTGGCTTGAACGATAAAACCTTGTCCGGCGGCTATATATCTCGATCCGTTACCTGTGGCCGTGCCTCCGGATGTGGAAGTTAACATGTAGGTATCGTATTGATAGGTGACAGGATTAAAGACCCATATGGTAGGACCGATATTGGTGCGTATGAAGCCGCTGGTTCCGGACCAGGCAGTTTGCCAGTCAAGGCCGGACGGGTAAGGATTGCCGAGCATATTGAAACCACGAACTGCATAGTTGGTGCCGGTACCAGTACCGGTATAGGCCAGGTTTGAAGAAGTAGATGTATAATAGTCTTTGAAGGTAATCGGCCCGGTATTCAAATTGCCTGCCGATGTCAGCGTTACATCCTCAGGTGCTACATACGGGTAATGCGTACGGGCTGTCCAATTGGTTGCGGCCCCCCTGAAAAAGAACAGTATCCCTGTGCCAATCGGAACGCTGTAAGTACCTCCATCGCTTGTGCTTATGGTACCTCCCGTGGTCGAGTTGGTAATATTGGTTAGCCCCAGGAAATTTCCGCTTATATAAGTAGCATCGCTGGGTGTGTATTTCTCGTTATATACATATACGGAAGGGTTGCCAGCACTGGTACTACCGCCTGTACATCCGGTAATAAACGCATTAGTAAGACTGTTAGCTGTGGTAGTTTGACCGGCAGTTGATCCAACGATATAATTCAAACCAAAAACAGAATTCCCGTTAACCGGTGTGCCGTTGTTTATAGGGGATGATATGATGCGATAGGCTCGCTCCACCCACCTGCCTCCGGAGTAAGTGGTGCCACCCTGGAAATATCTTTCAAAAGTAAATATTCCTGTATACACATCATTTAGTCCTTGCGGAATCTCGCCAATAGTTGCTGAACCCGTAGAATCTGATCGTAGCACAAACGTTGCACCGGCTTGGTTATTTATGATGACATTTTGAGATCTGTCATTATAATAATACATCTGCGATGTTGGCCCCAGGTAAAATTTGCCTGCATTTTCTACGGACCCATAGTCGTCCATTTCGATATAGCAGGGTGAGCCTGAGGTCCCGGCATAAAAAGTTCCTGCATTGGTTATCGCGTGTAAAATATTGCTGCCACCCTGTAAATACAGAATGACGCTGTTGCCCGCATTAAAGGTACCCGAATTGTAAATAAATGAACCGGTATTGTCAACCTGTAAAATGCCGTTGCCGCCCACGGTAAAATTGGAATAGTTGGTTAAAATAGCGTCTTTTAATTCAAAGATCGTATTGGGGGAGTTACCGGTAAAAGTGAGGTTAACTGAAGTTAACCCGGGATTTATGTTCACACCGCTGCCTATAACGAGTTTATTGTTCCCGGTCAATGAAAGGGTGTTATTCCCGGTAAATGTTATCGTATTTACAGACGTATTTTTGCTTACAAGCGGTGCATTGGTGGTAGCCGGTATACTTACGTTATCTGTAGTAGAAGGTACGCCGTTTGGCGACCAGTTGGTACTTGTAGCCCAATCAGTATTTGTTGCACCCGTCCATACGTAACTGTAGCCGGCTACTACACCGTTATATACCTTATAGGTTATAGTATAATTGCTTGCCAGGTATCCGTTTGCCCCAACTGCGGCCGACGGTGTAACAGTATAAGTTGAACCCGTGGTTTGTGCTGTTGTAGGATTTGGCGCCGTAGTCAGGTTGGTTATAGTCTCGCCGTTTACCGTGCCGTAATAAGTAAAGTCTGTTGAGTCGCTTACGTTAACCGGCGAACTGAACCCATTAACCTTAAGCGGACCGGTGGCCACGATAACCAGGGGGGCTGTCGTTATATTGGCAGTAAAGCCCGAGGGCTGCGTCAATATATAATTCCCTGCGCTTGTGCCGCTGATAGCATATCCTGATATAGTTACAGAAATGCCAGTTCCAACATTCTGCGTTGCGAATACAGCTGTCGGCGTTCCACCAAGGGTAATAGCGTCGCTGCCTATTATGCCATTCAATACCGCCGAGCCTGATATTGAAGCGGTGGTTGTTCCATCATAGCTTTTGTTACTAATAGTAATTCCGGTCAATGTTAAAGTTGCCGGGGTAATATTGGCCGTAAGACCTGCTGGTTGAGCCAGTGTATAATTGCCCGCATCGGCGCCGCTCAGGGTACTTGTTGAGGTAACCGCTATGCCTGTGCCGACATTTTTGGTTGCAAAAACACCGCTTTGAGTCAGTGTGACGACGTCTGAGCCGATAATGCCGCTCAATGTGCCGCCTGAAATTGTTGCGGTAGCAGTGGCATCATAAACCTTATTGCTGGCTGTTGCGCCCATGATCGTTAAAGTAGCTGGGGTAATGTTGGCTGTTAAGCCGGCAGGTTGGCTAAGGGTATAGTTGCCGGCATTTGCTCCGCTGATGGTATACCCGCTTACCGTTATAGCGATCCCGGTTCCAACATTTTTAATGGCAAATACGGCGGTCGGCGTGCCACCAATGGTGACCACATCACCCGCCGCGACGCCGCTTAATGTTGCAGTCCC
>Ga0068856_100005198_pt1 | contig 12852 bp, 13 predicted proteins | sample KBSCornC62_FD_66595 | JGI IMG/M metagenome (GOLD analysis project Ga0068856, IMG submission 66595) | Corn rhizosphere microbial communities from Kellogg Biological Station, Michigan, USA - KBS Corn C6-2 | ecosystem: Host-associated > Plants > Roots > Rhizosphere > Soil ...
GAACAGACGGTCTTCGTCTGGGACGGTGGCGAAAGCCGCATGGCGACACGCAAGAACGACGACGGCACCATCTCGTTCATCAACGCTGACCCGCCGCTGAGCGGCTTTGAGTTCGTCAGAAGCGAAAAGGATGGAAAGCGCGCCCTCATCGTTCGCGACGCCCAACACGAATACGTGTTTATCGAAGTAAGTTAGCTTCTATGTACACATCGCTTAGGGCAGCTCCTATTTCGCACACACCGCCGCACTGGCGATGATGATCATATATTCCGTAATCTGCGGAGGCACCCGATGACCGCAGCAGACTTTTGCAGGATTGCACGGAGCCTGGAGGGGGTGGAAGAGTACTCCCACGCAGGATTGCCAGCTTTTCGTGTAGGGGGCAGAAAATTTGCCTCGCTGGCCTCGCAGGCGGAGGGGTACGGAAATCTGATGCTTACGCTGGAGCAGCAGGCGGCGTTTGTGGAGGAGGCTCCCGAGATTTTCCTGCCGATTCCCGGAGGCTGGGGAAAGATGGGACACACACATATTCGCCTGGCGGCGGCGAGCGAGGATGTACTGACGGGTGCACTCCGAACAGCGTGGAGACTGCGAATGGATAAGAACGCAAAGACAAGCCGGCCCTCTATAGCGGAGCGCAGAGGAACAGGAGTAATCGATAAGAAACGCGGGAAGCGACGAGAGCGCGAGAGATGAATAGCAATAAGAAGAACTTGTCACCAGAACAATGTGAAGAACTACTCAGAGCATTGAAAGCCCGTTTTGAGAGAAACATGAACCGCCACAAAGGTCTTGAATGGGCTCAAGTACAAGCAAAGCTGGAAGCTCATGCTGAAAAACTGCGGTCACTCAATGAAATGGAAAGAACGGGCGGTGAACCGGACTTTGTCGGCCAGGACAAAAAGACGGGTGAATACATTTATTACGATTGTTCAGCGGAAAGTCCTAAAGGTCGCAGAAGTGTTTGCTACGACCGTGAAGCGCTGGAGTCAAGGAAAGAACATAAACCAGAAGATAACGCTATTGATATGGCAGCGGGCATGGGCATTGAGCTTTTAACGGAAGAACAATATCGAGGATTGCAGAAACTCGGAAATTTCGACACGAAAACGTCGAGCTGGGTGAAAACACCTTCCGATATCAGAAAGCTCGGCGGCGCGCTCTTTTGCGATCGCCGCTACGACACTGTTTTCGTGTATCACAACGGCGCGGAATCTTACTATGCCGCAAGAGGGTTCCGTGGCTCGCTAAGGGTCTAAATTTCGATCAGGCTGCTTGTCGTCATCAATCCGAGCGCGCCAATGGACACGAATGTTCGGATCGCACGATAAAACTCCCAGCGGTCACGAAGTTCTTTCCAATCAGACGGCAGTGTGGCGACGGTCCACTGTTCAATCTGCCGATCGATCGGCACTTCGATACCAAGCGTCACGACCAAGGCGACAATCATCAGAAGAAAACCGGCCAGCGCCAGTGCGAAGACTTTCGATCGTTTAGGCGCCAGCAGTAGAACAACAATCGCGGACACCAGCGATAGCGGCATCAAAATGCTCATTGGAACGCCGAGATTCCGGATGGTGGTATGATCGATATCCAAAAAGTTTGCTCGCGCAGCACGCCAATGCTCCGGCTAACGCAAACCACGTACCCAGAACACGCCCATGACGAGCGCGAACGATACGTTGGTTGAAAATTGTGCCAGTTTCAGTTTCATACTTTAGAACGTGACCTGGGTTGATATGGGCATAGCCCGGAAGCTCTAAACACACGCGATCAGGTGGTGGCCTCCGGGCTATAGGCACGGCTAACCGCCAGGGTGTCCACGTATTCGCGCATGTAGCTGATTTTGCCTTCATCTACTTTCCAGACGTGTACCCATTGGGAGTGGGAAAGTTTGCCGGTGGCTTTTACGCGCATTGTGAAATGCCCTAAGACAACCACCTTCTCGCGCTTTGCAATAAACTCTTCCGGCTCGAACTCAACGACGTCCTGCACTTCGACCATTCGACGGAAGAATTGTCCAACCTGCTCACGCCCTTGCCAAGTTCCGGCAAATGGTACGTTCGCGATGTCGGGCAGGATCCAGAGAACATTTTCGGCAAGTACGTTCAAGAAAGAGGGGATATCGCCCGTATTAACACTTTGGTATGCCTGTTGTATCAATTTGGCGTTCGTTTCTTCGTTCAAGTTTTCTCCTTTCGGCATAGAAGACGATTCGAGGAGGCCGATTGCCAATTGGCCGTGGCTTAGCAAGCCGCCCCACATGGCAAAGGTCTCAAACCTTCAGGGGACGAGATCTCGAGTTTAAAAGTTCAGGTTTGTTTAGCGCGGGATTCGGGCTGACAAACAGCTGCCCCTTGCGTCACGCTACGCGCGCGCAGCTTTTAGCGCGGCGAGCACGCGCGCATCTCGAAAAGGAACCCTTCGGATTCGAACTCCGGTCGCGTCGTAAATCGCATTCGCAATCGCGGCAAGCATGGGTTTGAGCGCCGCCTCTCCGGCTCCATACGGCCGCAGGTCGGCGCGGTTCGGATTCGGATCGCCGTTCACAAACACGACATCGATCTGCTCCGGAACGTCGGCGTGACGAAGACTTGGATGCGACATCCAGTCCATGCTCGTGACTTTCTCCGTGTCGAACTGGACCTCTTCGTGAATCGCGCGGCTCAGCCCGTGCAGCGTGGCGCATTCCAGCGTGCGGCGCAAACTCTCCGGATTGACGATCAGCCCGCAATCGTGCGCGCACACCACTCGCTTTGCCCACACATGGCCAGTCTCGCGATTCACTTCTACCTCGGCGATCTGCGCAACCACTGTCTCGCCGCGGAAGGTGTACGCCACACCGCGCCCGGTCAGGATCTTACTCTTGCCGAGCGGCTGGGGCGAAGGCCTCGGATTCCAGCCGTAAGCTTTGGCAGCGGCTTGCAACACCGCAATGGAGCGCGCCCTTCGAAATCCTGCATCATCGCTCGTCTCGGCCATCAGCAGTTTCATGCGGAATTCCAGCGGATCGGTTTTCGCCGCGACCGCCAATTCGTCAATGAATGACTCCGAAGCGAACGTCGATTGAGGACCGTTCGGATCGCGCAGATTTCCCGTGCGCAGCGGCGTCTCCCATACCAAAGGCAGACTCACTACTTCTCGCATCATCCGGCGATGCGGAATAGCGTACACGTCAGAAGGTATTTCGGAGCTGCCCTTGGCCGGCTTGGCCCCCCGCGATCCCATCAACTGGGCGATCAATACCGAATCGGGCTCGTTATATCCGACATGATTATGGTCGCAGGACCGTGCCCTGTACTCATATCCCAATAGGCGTCCCGCGTCGTCCAGGCCTCCCCGCATCTTCACCACAAATGCCGGACCCTTCGTGTCCCATGCCGTCTCCTCGTGCCGCATCCACTGAATGCGCACGGGACGTCCGATTTCACGCGCAATCCAGGCAGCCTCAAAACCTGCATCGTCCGCCGCCGTGCGGCCGAAGCATTGCGGTCCCTGCATCCAGATGACCCGAACCTTTTCCCGCGGCATGCCGAGAAACTCCGCCACGCCGGTTCGCATCCCATACGCCTTCATATCGTTCGTATAGATCGTCATCTGGCCGTTCGACGGGTCCGCCATCGCATGCGCTCCCGCAATCGCGGTATGGCCTTGAAACGGGATTTCGTACTCCGCTTCAATGGTCTTCGCCGCGCCCGAAAGCGCCCCATCCGGATCTCCCTTAACGATCGGCTCGGAGGTCGAGGTAGGTGTTGCGTCGCGCATGTAATCGAACAAATGCTCCGAGGCGGGGAACGGCGCCGTCGCCGGCTTTTCCCATGTCGTCTTGAGCTCGCGCGCGGCGCGGATCGCCTGTTCCTCTCGCTCGCACACCACCGCAACGTAATTCCCTTTGCGCATCACCCGGATAAAGCCCGGCAGATTGCGCACCGTCGAATCGTCGATGCCGGTCAGCTTCGCGCAGGCGTAAGGAGGTTTGATGTTGCGCGCGTGAACCATTCCAGGCAGCTTCACATCCACCGCCCATTTCAGAGAACCATCCACTTTCCCCGGAATGTCGTCGCGCTGCAGCGGCTGCCCCGTATATTTCAGCTCCTGTACCGGCTTTACTTTGGCAACGCCGCTGACGGCATTTACATTAGCGCCGGTCAGCGTAACGTTAAATTTCTTTTCCGCTATCAGCTCTCCGTAAGTAATGCGCTTGGAAGGGTCCGCTTTCACTGTGATTACCGCGTTGCTGACTGCAAGTTGATCCACTGGCGCTCCCAGGTGCGTCGCTGCCATTTCCAGCAGTACCCGTCGCGCCTCGGCCGCGGCGCGCCGCATCGGCCAGGAGTCTCTCTCCATAGCCGAGGATCCGCCTGAGCCGCCCTGATTCACCGTAATATCCGTGCTGCCCATGATGCACGTCGTCCGCTCGAACGCAATATCGAGCTCATCCGACATCAGTTGGCGGAAACCTGTTCCGGTGCCTTGGCCAAGGTCCGTCTTGCCCACATAAAACGTGGCCGTGTTGTTCTCGTGAATAACGATCCACGAATCGAGTTGCCGGAAGTCGGGATCGGAATAAGGTCCCGCGGCACTCTTCTGGTCAGCCGCCTCCGCAGTCAAAGCGCCGCCGCCTGCTGCGAAGCCAACGACCAGCAAGCCCGCGCTCTTGAGAAAGCCTCTGCGATTTGTGCGGAGAGCTTCTTCGACGTGTTGCGGAATTCCGCTGGAGAGTGTCATGCCCGCACCTCCCCTTCCGAAGGTTGCCGCGCCTCGGCCATGGCTTGCGCCGCGCGTTTGATGGCGGCCTGAATGCGGTAATAGGTCATGCAGCGGCACAATGTCGTATTCATGGTTTCGCGGATCTGCGCCTCGGTGGGATGCGGAACCTTGTCCAGCATCGCCTTCGCGGTCATTATCTGTCCGTTCTGGCAAAATCCGCACTGCGGCACCTGTTCGTCGATCCAGGCTTGCTGCACTGGATGCAATTTGCCGTTTGTGGAAAGTCCTTCGAGTGTCGTGATTTCGCCCTTGACCGCCGATGCGGGCAGAATGCAGGAGCGAACCGCCGCGCCGTTGATAATCACGGTGCATGCCCCGCACTGGCCTAGCCCGCAGCCAAATCGCGGGCCTTGCAGTCCGATGTCGTTCCGCAGAATATAGAGCAGCGGCGTGCCTAGCTCGACGTCCAGGCTATGCGTTCTGCCATTCACCTTAAGTGTGATCTTGCTCATTGCTCCGTGCTCCTTGCCGATTGCGCGCCAGTGTCCTGATGCCTGCTATTTTATCGATTCTTGGAATCCCGCCACACTTGTCACTCCCACGCATTCGATTTTTCGGGTTAAATTTATCTCGTGACCGACAACATGGACAAGAACAATGCGAAAGACATGCAGCATCGCAAAGGAAATCTCGGAATGAACACACCTCCGATCGTGTCCCGCGAGGAGTGGGAGTCCGCGCACCAGCAGCTCCTCCTGAAGGAGAAATCTATAACTCGGGCGCGTGATGCGCTGGCCGCCGAGCGTCGACGGATGCCGTGGACAGCGGTGGAGAAGAACTACGAGTTCGACGGGCCCAAGGGTAAGGTTAGCCTGCTCGACCTGTTCGAGGGCCGCAGGCAGTTGGTCGTCTATCGCGCCTTCTTCGAGCCCGGGGTGTTCGGCTGGCCCGAGCACGCCTGCCGCGGCTGCTCTCTGGGCGCCGATCAGGTGGCCCACCTGGCCCATTTGAACGCGCGCGACACCACGCTCACCTACGCCTCACGCGCGCCGCAGGCAGATATTGCACGCCTGAAGGCGCGAATGGGCTGGGAGATGCCCTGGTACACCATCACCGACAGCTTCGACGCGGACTTCGGCGTCGATGAATGGCACGGCCACAACGTGTTCTTCCGCGACGGCGAGCGGGTGTTCCGCACATACTTCATCAACAATCGCGGCGACGAGGCGATGGGGAGCACCTGGAGCTACCTCGATATCACGCCGCTCGGACGTCAGGAGATTTGGGAGGACTCGCCGGAGGGTTACCCCCAAACCCCGCCATACAAGTGGTGGAACTGGCACGACAACTACGACGCCGAAGCCTCACCCGACCCGAAGTGGATCGACATAATAACCGACCCTCAAGAAGCCGCCCGAAAGCGCGAGGCAGAGGCGAAAACATGACCGAGGCCCAAATCCCGTCCGCTCGACCGTTGAGCTACTTTCGCTCCCACGCGATCTTGCCGCCGATCATCGTTATGACCGGTTCGATTCGGCGGATCTCGTCCTCCGGACACGTCAGATAGTCGCGATCGATGACCACAAGATCAGCGAACTTGCCGGGTTCGATCGAACCGCGCTTGTCCTCGGCGAACTGCAGCCAGGCGGCCCAGATGGTGTGGGTTTTCAGAGCTTCTTCGCGGGTGATCTTTTGCTCGGAGTGGAGCACGCGGCCGTCGGTCATCTTGCGCGAAACTTCGGTCCACATACTCACGAAAGGGTTGTACGGATTTACCGCGCGGTTCTTGTCGTGGCCGATCATGTGGTCGCTACCCGCGGCGACCTTGATCCCGGCGTCCAGATAGGATCGCAGCGGGAAGAACCAGCGCATGCCATCGTTGCCGAAAACCTTTTCGAGCGCAGGGCCGTCGAGGTAGAGCCATTGCGATTGCGTATCGGCGGCGATGCCCATCTTCTTCATACGGGCAATGGCTTGCGGGCTCTGAAAACTCGCGTGCATCACGAACGAACGGGTAGGCGCGATGGGCTTTTCGCGATCGAGCGCGGCAAGCGTATCCAGCCAGGCGTCAACGGCGCCCCCGCCCTGGTCGTGGGTGGTGAGCTGCCATCCGCGGTTGCGAGCGACGCGCATGACGGCGAGCAGCTTTGCGGGTGCGATGAAGAGCTGGCCGCGATCGTCCGGGTCCGTCTTGGCGTACAGTTGCTTTCCAAATGGTCCATAAGGTTGCCGCTGATACGCTGTGCCGATGGTCATGCCGCCATCGAGCGTCAGCTTGAACGCGCTGAAGCGAAGCCAGTCGTCGCCGGAGCCCCGGGTGTAGCGAGCGGTCTCGATCGCATGGATCAGTTCCTCGATTGGCCGCGATGCATCCGGCCTCCAGGTCATCGAGACGCGTAAAGGCAGTTTTCCTGAGTCGTGAAGCCTTTCGTATAGCCCAATCTGCTCCTGATTGACGGCTCGGTCGCCGACTCCGGTCAGCCCGGCGGCGACGTAGCGCTTCAGTTGGTCTTCGAGCGCGCGGAGTTTTTCCTCGTCGGTGAAATGGCCGCCGAGGCTGACTCCTTTGAGGAGCGCTTGCCCGTTTTTCAGGATTCCGTTGGGCTCCCCATTCGCATCCTTGCCGATTTCGCCGCCGGGCGGATTGGGTGTGTTCCGATCGATGCCGCACTTCTGCAAGGCAGCGCTGTTCAGGATCACGAGGTAGCTCGCATCGAAAACTACGGGATGATCGGTAACAACGTCGAGCACCTCTTTCGTCGGCATCCGCAGTTCTTTGAGTCTCGTGGGGAACGTACGAGGCACGACGATCCATTCGCCTTTCGGAGTGGTCTTCGCCTTTTCGCGCAGAAAGTGCTGGACCGCGGCGTACGAATCGAGCGGGGGCAGCGGCGCGCGGAACTCGCTAAGTCCGGCTTCGACCGCATGCACGTGACTATCGATGAGTCCAGGCAACACGGTCCGGCCGTGCAGGTCGATCATCTTTGTACTCGCCGCTCGCATTTTGACAATTGCCTCGTCGGCGCCCACAGCGAGCACGCGTTCTCCGCTGACCGCCACTGCCTGCGAGATCGAGAACCGAGGATCGACGGTCAGGATCTTGCCGTTGTACAGGATGACGTCCGGATCGGCCGCAAGCAGCGCGGAGGAGAACAGAATGATGGGAACAATCTTCGTGAAGATGGGAGTTATTCTACTACGGCGAGGCAGCGCTCCAGGCGCTGCCTCTTTTACAGAACATTCCCTTAGCGGTGAAAATCGTGCCGGGAATCATTCCGGTGATCATCGTGCCGGAAATCATTCCGGTGGTCATCATTCCGGTAGTCATTGTTTCGGCGGTCATAGGTAAAGGAATGCGGCGCTACAACCCGGGGCGCTGCGACTACGGCAGGCCTTCTCCAGAATCCCGGCACCCAGGCGTGGTTCCGGCCGTAATATCCATCCACCCAGGCGTAACCGGGTCCCGGACAGGCGGGCCGCACCATCGCCAGCGGCGCGGGGGCGCCGAAACCGATACCTATTGATATGCGAGGGCCCGCCAAAGCGGAGCCCGCCAGAAGAACCATTGCTAACAGAGCTTTTTTCATCTGCTTGCTCCTTTCGCCATAAGGGAAGGCATGTCGCATGCCAAACGGCATCTCTCGCATTTCGAGCTAGTTACGGCGATGCGCCCGTAACAGAGGATGAAGCGGTGGTGGTCGCCTGGCGGCGATTTGGTGCTTTGCAGCCAAAGCAAAGAAATCGGCCGACTAAGCTGATCGGCGGCAATCGCACAGACCTACTTGCTACAACAGACCAATGCGCCTACAGGACTACGCACCCCGGCCCGCGCACTTCAAATGGCTCCTCGATTCTGACCCGGCTATTCGTTGGCAAGTCATGAAGGACCTCACCGGTGAAGCCCCCAACGCGATCGCAGCCGAGCGGTCTCGCATCGCAACCGAAGGCTGGGGAGCGCAGCTTCTGGCCCTCCAATCTCCTGCCGGCAACTGGGGCGAGCCCCCGGCTCACTTCCGTCCTGATCTGCCGAAGGACGACCGAGGCTTGCTCATTACTCTCTACACTCTCACCGTCTTGAAGGACCTCGGTCTTGACCCCGCCAGCAAGGAAGCTCGCAAAATGCTCGACCGCGTCGAGAAGCGGCTCGTGTTTAAGCGGCTCAACAATCGGCCTTTCCTTCATGGCGAAACGGAGCCCTGCATCAACGGAAGAATCCTCGGCATCGGCTCGTATTTCAAAGAACCCAACGACGCACTGGCCAATCAACTCCTGAACGAGCAGCTCGAAGATGGCGGTTGGAACTGCGAAGCCCCCAAGAGCCGTCGATCTTCGTTTCATACCACCATCTGCGTGCTCGAAGGACTGCTCGATTACGAACGAGCCGGGCGCAAATCGGCGGCCGTCACCAGGGCGCGCAAAAGGGCGGAAAACTATCTGCTCGAACGCCGCTTGTTCCGCTCGCTTCGAACCGGCGAAGTTATCGACAAACGCTGGCTCCGCTTCTCATTCCCAACGTTCTGGCATTACGACGCCTTGCGCGGACTCGATTATCTGCGGAATGCAGGAATCAAACCCGATAGCCGCGTCCGTGAGGCCATCGAAACTGTGATCGAACGCCGCCACCAGAACGGACGTTGGCCGCTCAACCTCCTTCATCCCGAACACATTCCATTGCAGATGGAGACTGCTGTCGGTAGCGCGAGCCGCTGGAATACATTGCGCGCGCTCCGCGTCTTGCGTTGGTACAACAACGCAAAGTCGTGTTGAAACTGCGGGCGCAACGGCAAGAGCTGAGAATAAATTGCTTAGGCGAAGCTTTGCGCTGCCCATCCGAGGCGCTGGATATTGTGCTACGATACCCTTCCTCACCCAACTCCTCCCATGACACGGCCATCGTTTCGAAATAAACGCGAGTCGATCAGCGGCCTTCTGCCTATTGTGGCCGCCAGCATGCTTTGCGTGCTGAATGCCCAGCAGCTGATCGCCGCTGAGCCGGGCAAGCCCAACCCGAAAATCGAACAAAGCATTAAGGAGCTTGCCCCGAAGCTGGAGGCCTATGTCGCGAACGGCATGAAAGCCTTCGACGTTCCCGGTGTGGCCATCGGAATCGTTGCCGGTGACAAGCTCGTCTACAGCAAGGGACTGGGCTTCTGCAGCAAAGGAGGCCAGCCTGTGGACGCCGAGACCATTTTCCAGATCGGTTCCACCACCAAGGCGTTCCTTGCCACAACCATGGGCATTGCGGTGGATCACCGCCAGCTTCGCTGGGACGATCGGGTCGTCGATCTCGATCCAAATTTTCAGCTCAAAGACCCTTGGGTAACGCGCGAGTTCCGCTTTTTCGACCTGATAGCGCAGCGCTCCGGCCTGCCGCCCTATGCCAACGACATGCTGGGAATCCTGGGCTTCGACGAAAACACGATGATCCATTCACTGCGATACGTCGAACCCGTGTCGAGTTTCCGCACGACGTTTGCCTACACGAACATTACGCATATGATCGCCGGCCGCGTTGTGGCGAAGGCCGAAGGCGAGGCGGACTGGAATGCGGTGCTCCGCAAAGAACTGCTCGACCCGTTGAGGATGAAACATTCCTCCTACTCGGCCGAAGCGATCAAAGCCGCTCCTAATCATGCGGAAGGGTATCGCTATGCCCGCAACGGCAGCGTCGAAGTGCCTTTCGACCAGTGGTTCCCTTACGATTTCGGAGGCGCCGGCGATATCAACTCCAATATCGAGGACATGGCGCCTTGGGTACGCCTGCAACTCGGCAACGGCAGCTTCGAGGGGAAACCAATTATCTCGCCGGAGAATCTTGCGGTCACTCGAACTCCCAAAGTGGCGATAAACGACAAGATCTCCTACGCGCTTGGGTGGGTCATCGCTCAAACGCCGAACGGCAACATCGTCTGGCACAACGGAGGCACGAACGGCTTTGGCGCCTATGTCGGTCTTGAACTCGACAAGCATATCGGCGTGATCGTGCTAACCAATCAAGGCAATGTTGGGTTCCCCGACGCCGTTGGACCGTGGATTTTCGATCAGCTGCTGGGGAATGCGCCGGTCGACCATGTCGCCGAGACCCTGAAGCAGCTCAAAAAGAGATTTGCAGAGGCGGAAAAGACGTTTGCCAAGCCGGCAAATCCACGGCCGTTCCCTCCGCTTGGGCCGCTGGCCGGCAATTTTGTCAATCCGAGTTTTGGCAAGGCCACGCTCCAGCACGATGGCGACGCGCTGGTTCTCGAGTTCAAAAACGACCTCCAATTTAAGTTGGCGCCCTGGGATGGCGATGTCTTCACAGCGCAACTTGCGCCGAACGGCCGCTATGCAACAGTCGCCCAGAATCTGGGGTCGGAGCCGAGTGGTTTCGTGCAATTTCAAATCGATAAGGCGGGCAAGCTCAATCAGCTCCGGCTCTCGTTCGAAGACGGCCAAGCTTACGAATTTCGCCGCGAATCACAACCTCCTTCACCTTGAGGCGTTGCTGCAGCCGTAAGGTTTGCTGCCGATGGCAGATCAGGCACAGAGTGCGAAGATTCTCGAGATCGCATTCGCCGCCCCCTTCCGCAACAGGCACAATATGGTCCGCGTCCCATAGACTGCGGCGCGACATTCGTTTCAGACCCCAGCGTTCGAGCAGAACACGGCGTCCACGGCCGCGCGAGCGGAGCAGGTCGCGGTAAGCGGCATCGCCGTCAATGTGGCAGAGGGCGCAGATTGCGCGGTCTCGCCGATACACTTGGTCCCGGAGGTAGCCGGGATCTGTACGGAGGCGCCATTCGTGAACGCACCACTCCGAGCAGAAGGTGAAGCGCCGCGGCGGCACTTCGAGATTGCACCACCGGCAAAGCACTCTCTGGTTTTCGCCGCGTGGAAGAGCGTTGCGATCGGCAATGCCGCCTGCCATAGTTCGCGAGTTACTCATAAATGAGAATGGCGGATATGTACGGGTCTCTTCGAACAGTTTATGAGAATCTTCATGGCCGCGTCTCAAGCTTCAGGCATTTCACGCTTAAGTCAATGACATGGCGCAAAGGTTCTGGAGCAAAATGGAAGTGAAGGAGGTCACATGAACTTCTCAGATTTGCAGCGACGGGAATTCCTGGGTAGTCTGGCGAGTTTATCCATAGCGGCGGCTTTAGAGGGAGAAACGCGCGATGGAGTGATTTATCGCAACCTCGGTTCGACTGGGGAGCGCGTATCGGCGCTTGGTCTTGGCGGGTATCACATCGGCGTACCGAGCGAAGCGGAGAGCATCCGCATCATCCGGACGGCCTTGGACCGCGGCATTACTTTTCTCGATAATTCCTGGGACTACCATGACGGCGGCAGCGAAGTTTATATGGGGAAGGCGTTGCGCGACGGCTATCGCAAACGGGCTTTCTTAATGACGAAATACAACGGGCGTACACGCACGTCAGCCGCGCAACAGATTGACGAGTCTCTGCGGCGATTGCAAACCGACCACATCGACCTGATCCAATTTCATGAGAATATCCGCATGACCGATGCGGATAAGTACTTCGCACTGGGCGGAGCGCACGAAGCAGTGATGGCGGCAAAGAAGGCGGGGAAGGTTCGTTATGTGGGCTTTACCGGCCATAAGGACCCGCGCATTCATTTGCACATGCTCGATATGGCTGCCAAGAACGGATTTCATTTTGATAGCTGCCAGATGCCGTTGAACGTGCTGGATTATCACTTCCGGAGCTTCGCGCATCAAGTGGTACCGCGGCTGGTAGAGGAGAAGACTGCGGTGCTCGGGATGAAGCCGCTTGCCTCCGGCTTGATGTTCCAGTTGAGCCAGGTGAATGCGATTGACTGTTTGCACTATGCGCTCAATCTGCCTACATCGGTAGTCATCAACGGCTGCGACTCGCTCGCGCGCCTGGAGCAGGCGTTTCAGGCAATGAAAACGTTCCAGCCGATGAGCACGGCGCAAGTGGGAGCTTTGACCGCAAAGACCAAGGAGGCGGCGCTAAGCGGGCGCATCGAACGCTTTAAGACATCGGAGGATTTTGACGGGACCACCCATAATCCGTCTTCGATGGGTTGATCGGCATGGGACTTTCAGCCGCGCCATGAAATTTGCACGCTGGGTGTTTTACATCGCGGGCGCTTACGGACTGATTTCAGTGGCGC
>Ga0068856_100005203_pt1 | contig 12843 bp, 10 predicted proteins | sample KBSCornC62_FD_66595 | JGI IMG/M metagenome (GOLD analysis project Ga0068856, IMG submission 66595) | Corn rhizosphere microbial communities from Kellogg Biological Station, Michigan, USA - KBS Corn C6-2 | ecosystem: Host-associated > Plants > Roots > Rhizosphere > Soil ...
CCCGACGCCGCGATGGCGCTCCTCACCCAGCTCGGCGCGCCCGCGTTCGCCAAGGCGCGCCGTGAAGCGGCGAAGATGCAGGCGATCATCGACGCCGATGGTGGCGCGTTCGCGCTCGCGCCGTGGGATTGGCAGCTCTACGCCGAGCGCGTGCGCAAGTCGGACTACGACCTCGACGAGTCGGAGATCAAGCAGTACTTCCCGCTCGAGCGCGTCGTCCGCGACGGCGTGTTCTTCGCCGCGAGTGAGCTCTACGGACTGCGCTTCGAACCGCGCCACGACCTGCCGGTCTATCATCCCGACGTTCGCGTCTTCGAGGTGTTCGATGCCGACGGATCGCCCCTCGCACTCTTTTATGCTGATTTCTTCAAACGCGACAACAAGAGCGGCGGCGCATGGATGGACAGCTTCGTCGATCAATCGCGCCTGCTCGCCGCGAAGGCCGTCGTCTACAATGTCTGCAACTTCAACAAGCCGGCCGGCGACCAACCGGCCCTGCTGACGTTCGACGAGGTCGCCACACTCTTTCACGAGTTCGGGCACACGCTGCACGGCATCCTCTCGAACGTGCACTTCCCGATGCTCTCCGGCACCGCGGTGCCGCGCGACTTCGTCGAGTTCCCGTCGCAATTCAACGAGCACTGGGCCCTCGAGCCCAAGGTGTTCGCGAGCTACGCACGCCATCATCGCACCGGCGAGCCGATGCCCCAGGCATTGTACGAGAAGATCAAGCGCGCGCGCACGTTCAATCAAGGCTACGCGCTGAGCGAGTACATCGCCTCCGCGGTCATCGACATGGCGTGGCATTCGCTGCCGCCGGGAGCACCGCCGACCGACGTGCGCGCGTTCGAGGAGCACGCGCTTCGCACGCGCAACATGCTGATGCCCGAAGTCCCGCCGCGCTACCACACGCCATACTTCGCGCACATCTGGGACGGCGGTTACGACGCCGGCTACTACGCGTATCTTTGGGCCGAAGTGCTCGACCACGACGCCTTCGCCTGGTTCATGGAGCAGGGAGGCATGACGCGCGCGAACGGCGACCGCTTTCGGGAGATGATTCTCTCGCGCGGCGGCACCGCGGACCCGGCCGAGCTCTATCGCGCGTTCCGCGGGCGTGAGCCGCGGATCGAGCCGCTCGTGGCGCAGCGCGGACTCACACTTCCCGAACCTGGCACCTGATCGAGGCACCCAACGATGAGAAAACCCGGAACGATCGCCGCCGGAATTATAGTTCTCGTCATCGCCGCCGCGGCATGCTTCTACTACGTGCGAAATCCGGAGCGTCAGACCCTGGACGCTGCCGCGCGCACGGGCGTGCCGGGCAAATTCGTCGCCTTGCACGACGGCGTCACGCACTACCTGCTCGACGGTCCGGATACCGGCCGCGCGGTCGTGCTCGTGCACGGGTTCTCCGTTCCCGCATACATCTGGGATTCCACGGCGTCGTTTCTCGCCGCCCAGGGCTATCGCGTCGTGCGCTACGATGAATACGGCCGCGGATGGTCCGATCGGCCGAACATCGACTACACCGCCGATCTCTACGATCGCCAGCTTGGCGAGCTACTCGATTCACTTCGGATCCAACAGCCGGTCGATCTCGCCGGCGTCTCGATGGGCGGCTGGGTCACGGCGACGTTCGCGGGCCGGCATCCATCGCGCGTTCACTCGTTGATCCTCGTCGACCCCGTCGCCGGCACCGCGTCGCGCGACCTCGGCGCGATGTCGTATCCTCTCATCGGATCGTACCTCTGGCAGACGACCGCGGTGCCGAAGATGGCGGAAGGGCAGGCGTCCGATTTCCTGCACCCGGAACACTTTCCTGATTGGGCGGATCGCTACCGCCCGCAGATGCGGTTCAAGGGGTTCGGCCATGCGCTCCTCTCCACGCGGCGCGCCGAAGCGGGCGTCGCGATGGATTCGGTCTATCGCGCGGTCGCGCGCGGCGGCGTGCCGGTGCTCCTGCTCTGGGGCACGTCCGACCAGACGGTGCCGTTCGCGCGCAACGCGAGCGTACGCGCCGCGATCCCGTCGGCCGAGTTCCATCCGATCGACGGCGCCGCGCACCTGCCGATTCTCGAGCGGGCGGCGCGCACGGATTCGCTCGTTCTACAATTTTTGAAAGCGCGCGGCTGAGCGCCGGCGCGCGCGGGGCGCACGCGGCGCCCGGGATTCACGTGTCTTGACATTCAGTGTTATAACACGTATTATCCCAGGCATGGCATCCGCGCTCCGCGAGGAGATCAAACAGCAGAAGCCGTTCAAGAGCCTCGAGCAGGAGGCCTACTTGAGCATCGAGCGAACGGCGGCGGTGCTCACGCACGCGTTCGCCGAGGTCCTGAAGCCGCACGACATCACGCCGACGCAGTACAACGTGCTGCGAATCTTGCGAGGTGCCGGCCGTTCGGGGCTCTGCCGCAACGAAGTGCGGGACCGGCTCGTCGCCCAGGTGCCCGATGTCACACGACTGCTCGATCGCTTGGAGGAGTCCGGTTTGATCGAACGCGAGCGCAGCGCCGCCGACCGGCGGCTCGTCACCACCCGGATCACCGCCAAGGGCAGCGCGCTGCTCCGCTCGCTCGATGGCCCGATCACCCGGCACGAGAAGCGCCTCGGCCACATGACGCGGGCACAGCTCGCGTCGCTGATCGAGCTGCTGGCCCTCGCCCGCGGCGGCGCCTGAACGACCGGCTCAATAGGTGTTATCACACTGGTACGCACGACATCGAAGCAGAGAGGAAGATCACATGAATACCACGCCTTCATCCAGACAGATCGACACGGCCCTGCTCGTCCTTCGGCTCGCGCTCGGCGCGATCTTCATCGCGCATGGCGCGCAGAAGCTCTTCGTCTTCGGCATCGCCGGCGTGACGAGCGGCTTCGCCCAGATGGGCATTCCGATCCCCGCCGTCACCGCACCGCTCGTCGCGGTCGTCGAGTTCGCCGCCGGATTCGGGGTGCTCTTCGGGCTCCTCACCCGCCTCGCCGCGCTCGGGCTGGCGATCGACATGCTCGGCGCGATCACCTTCGTCCATGGCAAGAACGGATTCTTCCTGCCGACCGGAGCGGAGTTCGCGCTCGCCTGTCTGACTCTCGCGCTCGCGGTGCTCATCGCCGGGGCGGGAGCGTGGTCGCTCGACGCGGTGATCGGCGGCAAATTGCGGACGTCCAGGGCTGACCGGGACGGGACCTTTCGCCGCGCGGCGTGAATGACCCGCGCGACCACGGAGGAGATCGCATGACGAACGTGGAAATGGTGGATCTCGCGTACGGTGTCGCTCCGTCCGGCTTCCGCCTGCCGTCGGCGACGCATCTGGGACGCGTGCGCCTGCAAGTCGCGGATCTCGCGAGATCGATCGCGTATTATGAAACTGTGATTGGATTGCGCGTCTTGCGGCGCGACGCGCAACACGCATCGCTCGCTCCGCACGACGATGACGCGGTCATCGTCGAGCTTCACGAGAAGCCCGGCGTCAACGCCGTCCCGCGCCGCGGCCGGATTGGCCTCTATCACTTCGCGATCCTGCTCCCCGATCGCGCCGCGCTCGGCCGATTCGTGCGGCACCTGAGCGAGCTCGGAGCGTACGCGGGCATGTCGGACCACCTCGTGAGCGAAGCGGTGTATCTCACCGATCCCGACGGACTCGGCATCGAGGTCTACGCGGATCGCCCGCGGAGTGCCTGGCGGCACGAAGACCGGCAGCTCGCGATGACCACGGCGCCGCTCGACGTGCAGAATCTGCTCGCGGCGGCGGGCGACGCGCCGTGGACCGGCGCGCCGGCGAGCACGCGGATTGGACACGTGCATCTCTACGTGCGCGACATCGATGCGGCCGCGGCGTTCTATCATACCGCGCTTGGCTTCGACAAAGTCGTATGGAGCTACCCGGGCGCGCTGTTTCTATCGGCGGGCGGGTATCACCATCACCTCGGCACCAACACGTGGGCCGCGGGCGCGCCGACCGCGAGCGACGACGACGCGCGGCTGCTCGAGTGGGAGATCGTGGTGCCCGATGCCGCGGCGGTCGACGCCGCGGCCGCGAGTCTCGAGAACGCCGGCTACTCGGTGGATCGAGAGGGCGAAGGGGACAACGCGACCGCCGCGGTCCGTGATCCGTGGGGCACGCGGGTGCGGCTCGTGGCGCCGGCGCGCGGATGACGCGCTCGGCGCACGAGCCGCGTGCGACTCAGCGCTGCGTCAACGAGTCGAGCGACACGCGAATCGTGCCGTCGGACGCCGTCTTCACGCTGTAGTACGTCGGGTAGCGTCCCGCGGTCTGGAACTGCTGCGGCTGCTTGACCGGCGCGGTCACGTCGGGATGGCCGGCCAGAAAGGTCCGCGTGACCATCGGCTCGATGAACATCATCTTGCCGTGATAGAATCCGTAAATGAGCGTATGGTCAAACGTCTGGCCGTGGAACTCCGCCGACGTCGTGTCGACCCAGTGGACGCCCATGTCCGGCACGGCCTCCACGCCCGAGATGTAGTCCGTCGGCACGTTTGCCGCCGGCACGGTGACCGTGTCGGGTCCCGGCTGGACCGATGCCTGCTCGCTGCGGCTCACGGAGTAGAAGTGGAAGTCGAAGTGCGGTAGCATGTACATCGCCGGCGGATGGCCCTGCACGTTCCAGTTGATCTCCACGTGATCCCATGGTGCCGCCGCCGAGCCAGCGGGGAGCGGCAAGTCCCACATGCTGTCGACGGACGGCAAGCCGTTGAGCGCGCTGGGCGAGAGCGCGACGCCAATGCTCGACATGCCGCCCGGCGCCGTCACGACGAACGCGTGCGCGGTGCCGTTGCCAACCGTGACGGGAGCGCCGCTGACCTCGACCGTCCCCTCGGGTCCCGTATCCGAGCTGCACGCTGCGGCAAACGCGATGACCGCGACTGCCGCCGGGATGGTGAGCGCGCCGGAGCGGCGGACGCGGCTCCCAATCCGCCAAACTGCATCCAACATTCGATCCTCCACTGATACTGAACGGATTCATGGCGCCGTGCGTCCGGCGCAGGACGGAGGATCGAGAATCGAGCACCGCTGCGGTATCCCGATTTCTAGGGACACGCCGCGCGGTCAGTCGCTCCGGAGCGCGATGGCCGGGTCGAGACGCGATGCCCGGCGGGCCGGAATCCAGCTCGCCGCGATGGCGGTGATGAGGAGGACGACCGCTGCCGCGCCGAGCATCGACGGGTCGGACGGACTCACATTGCTGAGCGTCGCCCGCAACGCGCGTGACAGCGCCAACGCGCCGACCACGCCGATCGCGACGCCGGTCGCGGCATCGACGAGCGCCTGCCGGGTCACCATCAACCGCACGTCGTTCGCTTCGGCGCCGAGCGCGAGCCGGACGCCGATCTCGCGCGTCCGGAGGCTCACCAGATACGAGATGACGCCATAGATGCCGCACGCGCCGACGATCATCGCGACGACCGCGGCGATTCCCAATAACAGAATCGTAAACGTCGTCCGTGCCGTCGCGCCGGCGAGGAGGTCGCGCAGCGCCATCACGCGATAGAGCGGCAGACCGGGGTCGATCGCCGCCATCGCGCGCTCGGCGCGGACGACGACGCCGGGTTGCTCGGCGTCGGTGCGTACGACGAACGCGAGCTCCCGCGGGATCCATGGCGCGCCGGCGGCGTTCAGCGTCACGAGCGGGCAGTACACGTCGGAGGTAACCGGCTGATCGAGCCCGTCGCCACGCACATCGCCAACGACGCCGACGATGGTATGCCACGGGTCCGTCTGATTCATGCGCACGCGCCGGCCGATCGCGTTCGTCGCGGGGCCGGGCCAATAGCGCGCCGCGAACGCGGCGCTCACGACCACTTCGGGCGGTCCTTTGTCTGGATTGCCGCTGGGGTCGGGGGCGGCGAACAATCGGCCCGCCCGCAGCGGAATTCCCATCGCGACGAAATACGACGGCGTCGCGAATTCGATCTCGTGCAGATCGGGGATCGAGCCTTTTCTAATTGGATGATCCTCGATGAACACGGCGCTGTCCTGCCGCGCTTCTGCGTCGAGCGGGAGCTTCGTGATCGCACCGGCCGATCGCACGCCTGGGATCGAGCGCAGCGCGCCGAGCGAGCGCACGACGAGCGCCGCGGCGTTGCGTGTGGTCGGATAGCTGACGGACGGCAGCGCGACGCGAAAGCTCACAGCCCGGCGCGCGTCGAAGCCGGGATCCACGTCGCGGAGCCGGGCGAAGCTGCGTACGAACAGACCGGCCGTGAACACGAGCACGAGCGCGATCGCGACCTGTACCATCACGAGCGACCTCCGCGCACGGTGCCTCGATCGCGTCGTCGCCGTGCGTCCGCTCGACACGAGCGCCTGGGCGAGCGAGCCGCGATCCAGCCGGGCGAGCGGCAGTGCGCTCACGACCAGCGCGCAGACGGCCGCGATCGCCACCGTCACCGCGCACACCGGTGCGTCCACGTGCACGTCTGAAAGGCGAGGTATCGCGGATGCCGCGGCCAGCGATTTCAACGCGCGAACGCCCATGACGGCGCCGGCGAGTCCGAGCGCGCCACCCGCTGCGGCGACGATGGCTCCGTCGGCGAGAAGCTCGGCGAGCAAGCGGCTGTGCGCGGCGCCGAGGGCACTTCGCACCGCGAGCTCGCGGTGGCGCGACTCCGCGCGAGCCAGGAAGAGATTCGCGACGTTCGCGCACGCAATGGCGAGGAGAAGCGCCACGGCGCCGAGCACGAGCCAGAGCACGCGGCCCACGTCGCCGATGATCACGTCGCGGAGTGCGCGAACCTCGGGATGCATGTGGGTCGCGGCAATCGCGCCGGCGGTGAGCCGGCCGGGAAAGACCTCGGGGACGTGCGGCAAGATGCGATCGAGATCGGCGGCCGCGCTCGAGAGCGGAACGCCATCGCGAAGCCTCCCGATCCCCTTGTAGTCGAACGCCGCCGACCGGGTGTTCGCGGGGTCGAGCTGCAGCGGCAGCCACAACCGCGCGGCATCAGGAAACTCGAAATCGCCCGGCATCACCCCGACGATGCGTCGTTGCACGCCGTCGACGGTCATGGTGCGATCGAGGATTCGATCGTCGCGACCAAATTGCCGTTGCCAGAGTGCATCGCTGATCACGGCGACGGCCGGCGCGCCGAGCTCGGCGTCGGCTTCCGACAACAGCCGTCCACGCTGCGCATGCGCGCGCAGCACTCGAAACAGACTGGGCGTCGTCACGGCCGCGTCGATGCGTCTCGCGCTCGTTCCGGAGCTCGACGCGGAGGCTGCGTTGACCGCGGTCGAGCGATACGCCGCGATGTCGACGAACGCGCGATTGTCGCGACGGTACAACAGATAGGTCGCGTCCGACTGGTCCACGCTGAGGAGGCCGGACACGGCGAGAGTGTGCGTGATCTCGACCAGCCGGTCCGACGCGGGGAAGGGCAGCGGTTCCAGGAGCACGCCGCGCACTACCGTGAACACGGCGGCCGTGCCGCCGATGCCAAGCGCCAGTGTGGCGACGGCCGCGGCGGTAAAACTACGTGCTCGGAGGAGACCGCGAACGGCGTGTCGCAGCATGAGCATTCACTCGAGTCGAAGGGGGGCTGCCGGTTCGATTCGAGAATACTCGACATCGCGCCGCGCGTCTGCGCCGCGAATGTCAGAATCATGTGAGAGCCAGCTTACATCAATGCGCTGCCAGCGCCGCGGTCGCGAGGTGCGTTGACGCGATGAATTGAATCGGGTCCACCGCTTTGCCGTGCACGAGCACCTCGAAGTGCAGGTGCGGCGCGGTCGCGAGCCCCGTCGCGCCAACCAGGCCGATCGTCTGGCCCATCGCGATCGTATCGCCGCGTTGGACGAGCGCGGCACGGCAGTGTGCATAGCGCGTGACGACCCCGCCCGAGTGCGCGAGCTCGATCGTCATCCCGTAGCCGATGCGCCAACCCACGGACCTGACCACTCCCTCAGCCGGCGCGCGGATCCGCGTCCCCGCCGCCGCGGCGAGATCGACGCCAAGGTGCGGGCGAAAGATCTGCAGGATCGGATGGAAGCGAGACCGGGAAAACCGGCTCGTGATCTCGCCGTGAATCGGCATCATCATGCCGACGGGCGGCAGGTTCCGCGCGTGTTCGGCCAGCGATGCCGCCCGGAGCGACTGCACGGTATCGTTGAGGGCGATCGTGAGGCGCTGCTGTGCGGCCAGACGATCGGCCATGAACGCCGTCGCCCTGGAAGCGGACATCGTCCACGCCCATGGCGCGGCGGCGATGGCGACCAGCAGCAACGCGCAGACTGGCAGCGTTCGCTTGCGCAGTCCAACGCGCCGCGGCGATCCGCCCGGTGCGGACGGGACGATGATCAACGTCCACGCGGGCGTGAGTGTGTTCCGGAATCCCATCGTCGGAGACCCTAGCCTTGCGATAACGCCGCGGCGGCATGACTCGGCGTGAGCGCAATTCGCCGCTCCGGCTCGACCACGGCCTCGTGCTGCCGCGGCCACACGACAAGATGCCCATGGACCGTGCCGCCGTCCTCGAGCATCACCGCGGCGGCGTTGATGTCGCCGTTCACGGTCGCGGTGCGCTTCACCTCCACGCGGCCGTCCACGCGCAGATCTCCCGAGAGCGTGCCGGCGATGATCACCTCATGCGCTTCGATCTCGCCGACCACCGTGGCATTCGCGCCGATGATCAGTTTGCCGGCGCGATGCTGCGTCCCCTCGAGCCGGCCCTCGACCCGGACGGTGCCGTCGGTCGACACGTTGCCAACGACGGCGAGCTGGTGATCGACGAGCGAGTAGCCATCACCGATGCGCTTGGCCGATCGACGCGTGAACCACTTCATCACGACTGCTCCTGAGGCGGGTGCGACAGAACTCGATACACAGACGCCTCAGGATGGCGAACGGCACATGCCGGCGCGTGTGCGCCAGCGCACAAAAGGATCGTGGTGTTTGCCCGCACTCCCGGCGCGCGGCGCGGTCGGTGACGCGCGCCGAATCAACGAGAGTCAATTATAAATGGCAAATGAGTAAATACTGTCCATCGACTCCGGCCAGCCGTAGCTGATTGGCGCGACGACGAGGAACCCGATGAATGCCGCGCCAAGAATGCACCAGTACATGGCGGCCGATCGGCGCGACGGGAACGCGAACGGGCGCTCGGTATCATCTGTCCAATGAAACATCACGCCGGCCCCGTACGACGCGAGCGCAATCGCGAGGAGTAGAGCGGGAAGGTACGAGTACAGAAACAGCTCGCGTCGCACGAATGCGAACGGCGCATAGTTGATCGCCAGCCCCGCACCGAGGAATGCAAGTGCCCAGCGACGACCCCGAAATCCCTCGGCGCTCCGCATCCACGTCGCGAGCGTCGCGATAGTGCCGACGATCGCGCCGTACCATACGACCGGATTGCCGAATAGATGCACGTTGGCGACGCGCCCGTTCGCGAGCGGTGGGCTGTGCCAGTAGTGCAGCGGACGAAACATGAACGGCCACGTGTACCAGCGCGATGCGAACGCGAGGTGCGCCGGCGGGATCGACCGCTGCGCGAGCGCCATGCTTCGGTTGAGCGCGATAGCGCTCGCCACCAACGAATAGCGAGCGGACGAGTCGAAGCGCGGGTTGCCGCGCAGCGTTGCTTGAAACGCCGCCGGCATCCATGCATCCCCCGAACCGCTGGTGCGGAGCAGTGCGAAATGAATGGCGAAGCTCGCGACGTACACGCCGAGCGCGGGCAGCACGACGACGAGCGTATCGAGAGCGGCACGTCGCAACGCACGCCGCTCGTGAATGCCCTCGGCGACAAGAGCGAGCACAACGAGTCCGAGCGCCGCGAGGCCGGTCCACTTGATGCTCGTCGATGCGCCGGCACACATGCCGCACGCGGCGAGCAGCACGACGCGCGCGGCGCCCGCTCGCGGCCTCGCCGCCAGGAACAACGTGATCGCGCCGAGGCTGAATGCCATCAACAGCGAATCGAGTAGAATGAATCGCGACTGAACCAGCAGCGCGTTGTCGAGCAGCACGAGCGAGGCAGCCAGCGTGGCAACCGTTCGGCCTGCGCCAAGCTGGCGCAACATCGACCACGTGAGCGGCACGAGCATCGCGCCCGCGAGCGCCGGCAAGATGCGCAATGCGACCGCTGGCTCTGCGTGCACGAGCGTGCTCCCCGAGACGCCGAGCAGCTTCGCCGCCGCGGCGATGAGGAGCTTTCCCAACGGCGGGTGAACGTCGAAGTAGAATCGACCGGTGAAATACGATCCTGCGTACACCTCGAACAGCCGCTCGTCGAAGATCACGCGATGCGGGCGGAACAGATCCCAGCAGCGCGTGAGCGCGGCGAGCGCCGCGAGGATCCAGAGCTCGGGAGTGCGAAGATGTCTGAACCGCTGTGCCAGGGACATCAGTGCTCTGAAATGGTGAACACCAACGGTATCGCTCGCCATCGCGCGAGAGGAAGTAGGTTGCCTCGCGCTGTCGACCACCCTATCGTGGAGCATGCGCTTCGGGGCGCGCCCGTCCGCGGAAAGGACTCAGTCCACCCGTAGGCCGTCGAAGTCACAACGACCTTCTTTCAGCCCGAACACGCGGACGACGGGCATACACGAAAGGAGGTTTCATGTCCGCGCTCATCGTTCCGGCGCATCCCAGCCTCGAGCATCTCGAGCACGAGGCCAAGGTGCTCCACAGATCGCGGGGGGCGGCGATCCGAACGCGCGGGAGGCGACGTACGGACTCCCCGCGCTGTTCGCGGTCACGGGCCAGCGCAGTGTGCTGCCGATCGCGCGGCTCCTCCTCGACGCCGGCGCCAATCCGACGGACGGCGAGTCGCTGCATCACTCGGCGGAACGATTCCACGAGGACGCATTGGAACTGCTGCTCGAAGCAGGCGCGGATCTCAATGCGAAGGGCGACTGGGAAAATACACCGCTCTATTTCCTGATTCGATGGTACCATCTGGAGCGGCACGAGACCACGAAGCGCGGCGTCGTCTGGCTCCTCGAGCACGGCGCCGATCCCAACGTGCGCTGCGGGCGCGAGAACGAGACCGCGCTGCACCTCGCGGCGCGCCTCGGTCAGAAGCCGTTCGTCATTCGACTCCTCCTCGATCACGGCGCGGACGTGCGCGCGGGGCGCGGCGATGGTCTCACGGCGTGGCATCTCGCCGCGCGCGGTGGTTTCGACGACGTCGCGTCGGTGCTCGAGGATGCGGGTGCGCCGCCCGAGCCGCTCACGCCGGCCGACGCGCTGCTCGCGGCCTGCGGCCGCGGCGACGCCGATGCGGCGCGGGCGCTCTCGTCGCCTGAGCTGATCGGCTCACTCTCCGCCGACGACCGCGCGCTCGCCGTGTTCGCCGCCGCGACCGAGCGCGACGCGACCGTCGTCGCGTGTCTCGCGGCCGGCTTCCCGGTCGACGCGCTCGATCCGGGCGGCGCGACGGCGCTGCACTACGCCGCGCTCCGCGGCCGGAGCGATCTGGTGCGCGCGCTGCTCGACGCGGGCGCCGATTACAATATCGTAGATAAAGAACACTCATCAGGACCGCTCGGCTGGGCGTGCTGGGCCGCGGAGTTCAAGCGGGATCCGGCGGGCGACTACGCCGGCACCGTGCGCGCGCTCGCTCGAGCGGGCGCACGGCTCATCGACAACGGCTGGCTGCCGGAGAGCCCCGACGTGCGGGCGGAGCTCGAACGCGTCGGGCGCGCGCGCGGCTGACCGAGCCGCGGCGCCGCCGAGCGCCGTTCGGTCACCCGATCGGCGTTCCCGGCGGCAGCGGAATCACCTCCGTCGGACGCGGCGGCGCGATGCGGCGATCGAGCCAGTTCCGCACGTCGCGAACGACTTCGGCATTCGCCGAGCGGTCTTCCGCGTTGTCGGCGGTCGTCATCGAGAGCCGGACCGCCAGGCGGTTCAGGGCGTCGTCCGCCGCGGATCGCACGTCGTCCGTCGCGCGTTGATCGGTCGCGAGCGCGAACAGCGCGTCCACGACCGCACGCCGCGCCTGCCGGCGCACGCCTCGCTCGTACGCGCTCGCCGCTTGCGCGTTGTACACTCCATTGATCAACTCGCCGATCACCTCGTCCGCCGACGGCGACGCCGCGTCGCGCGCGTGAAACGAGAACACACGCTCGATCCGGTCCGGCTGCAGAATGCCCTCCGCGACATTGCTCGCGAGCGAGCGCGCGACCGCGAGCGGATCGTACACGATGCCCGCCGGTGTCGTTGCGAAGCCCCACCCGCCGCTGTATCCGTACGGCGACGGCGGAATCATCTTCACGATGCGCTCCGGAACGGCGAGCTCTTTCGGCTGGATCGCCGCGATCAGCTCGTGCAATGCGGCCCGCTGCTTCGCCGGCGCAATCACCGTCGCCGGCGTCTGTCCATCGCCGCGCAGCGCAAACGTGTACTCCATGCCGCCGATCGCCTTCGTCGCCGCCTCGATCGCGTAGCGATGGTGCAGGTACACCGGCACGAAGCGCTCGTTGATCTCCCACATCGGATCGCCCGGCCGAATGACGGTTTCATTGAACTTTGAAATCAGCACGTCGCGCACGGCGCTCTGGCGCGCGAGCTCCTTCACCGCATCGTTGCCGTTCAACCAGCGCGTCACCTCGGGGATCACGCCCGCGGATGCATCGCGATCCGTGAGAAAGCGCGCGCCGCCGGCGATCGCCTGGTGCACCAGCGAATCCCGCCCCGCGCGCTCGGCGGCGTCGTTGGGGTACTGGGTGTACGCGAAGCGAATGGCCAACGTGTCGTACCCGCCGGTGCCTGTCGCCCACGCGTGCGACACGTCGAGCGTGCCGTTGGGACGGAGCGTCACCAGCGGACCCGGATAATCCATCACACTGGCACGGCCGTACGCGTGCGAGATGTAGT
>Ga0068856_100005204_pt1 | contig 12838 bp, 7 predicted proteins | sample KBSCornC62_FD_66595 | JGI IMG/M metagenome (GOLD analysis project Ga0068856, IMG submission 66595) | Corn rhizosphere microbial communities from Kellogg Biological Station, Michigan, USA - KBS Corn C6-2 | ecosystem: Host-associated > Plants > Roots > Rhizosphere > Soil ...
TCACCAAGGTATTTTTGCAGTAATAACAGGTTTTCAACGATTGATTCGGGGCGCTGAAAAACGTCGGTATTGATCCTCTGGAGGATGTAATCCTGTTCACCATGGACCTTCCAGGTGCGGTTGATCAAACCGGAACCATATTCTTCCATTCGGTGGCTTGATGGGTTTATTCCAAACTTTTCAAGGATTTGATTTAGCATTTGTGAATCTTATTTCAACCAAACGTATGTAAACGGAGGCGAATAAAATTACGCAAACGTTTGACCCTTTTAGCGTGTGGAGGGAAAATCGCTCATAGTATGCCTTATCCTAACACCCTGTTACTAAAAAGAAATGTCATTTCGACGAACAGCTAGGGATGTGAAATGGTGTGAGGAGAAATCTTTTCGAACATTGCATGGTGGTTAAGATTTCTCCTCGCCCTTACACTCACTCCCATGCCTCTGCTCGTCGAAATGACATGGGTTTTTAATTAGAGAGGAGAAAGGTACTTTGCCTTATTGCTTAATATTCTTAACCAACTGCGATTCAACAATGCTATTGTAATAAGCGCTCTGCTCCTTAATTGCATTTTCCTTGCGACCAAGCAGATCAAGCAAAATCTCGGCGGCTTTTTGGGCTTGCAGATGTGGAAACTGCTCAACCGAAGCGATTGGAATATGATCCATATAGTTGATAAGCGGCAAATTGGCGTAGCTTACAAACTCGATGTCTTTATTGATCTCCAAATTGAGATCGCGGGCATGTTTGATGGCGAACAGGGCCACATAGTCGTTAAAAGTAACGACAGCGGTAGGTCTTCTTTTGTTATTCATTAACTCATCAAGTGCGGCGCAGGTGCCCTCCTCAGTCAAATCACAATTAACAATTAATGAAGGATCAAATTTGAGCCTGTTTTTAACCATCGCTTTGATATAACCTTCACGGCGTTCATTAGTGGCGAATAAGGTAGTAGGCCCATTGATCATGCCAATTGCGCGATGTCCTCTTTTGAGCAGATAGCTTACCGCCTCGATGGTACCAGTCTCCATATTACAGGCCACGTAATGGATATCATGAATTGGCGGAATGCGATCAAAAAATACAACGGGGATATTGTATTTCTTCAGCATATCGAAATGATCGTATTTCGATGTGTTTTTGGCGACCGAAACCAGCAAGCCATCCACCCGGTTATTTTTCATTTTCTCGATCAGCTGGCGTTCGCGCTGTTCATCGTCGTGCGATTGACCGAGTATTACTGTATAATTTTTCTGGTAGGCGGTATCCTCGATGGCACTAATCGCAACTGAAAAGAAAGTTTCTGTCAGTTCGGGAAGTATTACGCCGATGGTAAACGTCTTCCCTTTCTGGAAGAAGATGGCGCTTTGATTCGGCTCATAGTTAAGCTCACGCGCAAGCTTTTTGATCTTTTCGCGGGTGACGATGCCGATGCTCGGATGGTCATGCAGCGCCCTGGAAACCGTCGACACGGAAAAATTCAAAATACGCGCTATTTCCTTAATGGTAACCTGTCCCGACATGCTAATCAATTTGCTTATTGGACCGCTGGGGTCGATCCGGATCAAAAATCCTTTATTGCCCTGACAAATATAGGGTTGTACTGTGTTTTTGCAAACGTTTGCGCGGTATTATGGGTTAATATGGCACCACGCTCTGCGTATAAATCTATAATTTCATCGACAGACCCTCATACTAAAATGAAAGAAAAAATATTGATCATCGGCGCCAATGGACAGATCGGCACGGCGCTGGTTCCCCGTTTGCAGCAAATATTCGGTGAACACCAGGTTGTTGCCTCAGATATAAATGATTCTTTTAATGAGCATTGCATCTTTGAACGACTTGATGCTACAGACCGGGCAAGCTTATCGGATGTGATCCGGAAACATGGTATTACGCAGATTTATCATCTGGCAGCCATCCTATCCGCCCGCGGCGAGAATGACCCATTGTGGGCCTGGAACATCAACATGCTAACCATGTTGAATGTACTCGATGCTGCCCGTGGCTTTAGACTGAATAAAGTTTTTATACCTAGCTCGATCGCCGTCTTTGGACCATCATCGGGTAAATATATGACGCCGCAGTTTACTACACTTGAGCCATCGACAGTTTACGGCGTAAGCAAAGTTGCTGCTGAAAATTGGTGCTCTTACTATCACAAAAAATACGGGGTTGATGTTCGATCGGTCAGGTACCCGGGGGTCATCAGTCACCAGTCGATGCCGGGTGGTGGCACTACCGACTATGCGGTTGACATTTTTCACAAAGCTGTGGACGATGGGCATTACACCTGTTACCTGAAACCCGACACCATGCTGCCAATGATCTATATCGATGACACTTTGCAGGCCACCATCCAGTTAATGGAGGCGCCGGCAGACAGCATTTCCGTTAGAACCTCTTACAACCTGGCCGGACTCAGCTTTACACCTGACGATCTTTGCAAAGCTATCCAGCAAAAATTGCCGAATTTCAGAATGGGATATCAGCCCGATTCCAGGCAAAATATTGCCGATTCATGGCCCGCCAGTATCGATGATACTTTAGCGCAATATGATTGGGGTTGGGAGCCGCAATTCGATCTGAAGAAAGTAACCAACGACATGCTTTTGCATTTAATGTACCCTAAAACTGTATCTTGTTAAATCATTAACTGAAACTCTATGGCACAAGAAAACCCGACCACAGCCACCGGCACTATTACATTACCTAAAAAAGAAGATACTTCCATTTCAAAAAACAGCCTGGGCCCGATTTTTATCATAGGCATCCTGTTTTTCATTTTCGGGTTTGTAACCTGGACAAATTCCATCCTGATACCTTACCTGAAAATTGCCTGCGAGCTTAACTACACCGAAGCATACTTCGTTACCACGGCATTTTATATCGCCTATCTTATTATGGGTGTGCCTTCGGCGATGCTATTGAAGAAAACGGGATTTAAAAATGGCATGTCGATTGGTTTGCTGATCATCGCTGTCGGAGCAGTTATTTTTATACCGGCTGCGCTTACCAGGCAATACGCTGTTTTCCTTGGTGGTCTTTTTATACAGGGCACGGGTTTAGCCGTTCTTCAAACTGCATCCAACCCATATATCACGATTGTTGGACCGCTGGAAAGCGCTGCAAAACGCATCAGCATCATGGGTATTTGCAACAAGGCAGCGGGTGCCCTTGCTCCGATCATTTTGGGTTCTATTATGCTCAAAGACGCCGATGCACTTGACGCACGCGTTAAAACCATGAACTCCGTTGATAAGGCGAACGAACTGGATACGCTGGCTCACCAGGTAATTGTTCCATACCTGGTTATCATGGCCGTGCTGATCTTGCTGGCTATCTTTATTTATTTTACCCATTTACCCGAAATTGAAGCAGAGGGGGGCGATACCAGTCAATCCGATTCAAACAGCAAAACCAGCATTTTTCAGTTCCCGCATTTGATGATGGGTGTACTGGCCTTGTTTGTTTATGTGGGCGTTGAAGTAATTGCAGGTGATTCCATTGTGAGCTACGGCAAAAGCCTGGGTGTTAGTTTGACTATTTCGAAGTTTTTTACGGCTTGTACCATGGGCAGCATGGTTGTCGGGTATATCATCGGTATTATATGTATTCCAAAATACTTTAAGCAGGATAAAGCGCTGACAGTATCAGCCGTATTAGGTGTGATATTCTCAATCATGGCACTAATCACCCACGGCTACGCTTCTATTGCCTGTATTGCCCTGCTCGGACTCGCTAACGCTTTAATGTGGCCGGCACTCTGGCCGCTCTCCATCAAAGGGCTGGGCAGTTTTACAAAAACCGGGTCGGCGTTGTTGGTGATGGGCATTGCGGGCGCGGCAGTAATACCGCCGTTATATGGCACACTGGCGCAAAAATGGGGCACGCATGATGCATATGTGATCCTGCTTCCGTGCTATGTTATTATCGGCTACTTCTCTATCTGGGGGCATAACCTGAAGGCTCGTACAGCAAAATAATTGACATAAAAAAGGAGGCGCCACACACAGCGCCTCCCATCGTCAATCAACCAATTAATCAACCAGATCTCAACCTCCGGAAGTTCTTTAAACCATAGCCACAGCTATTTATTTTCTAACGATATGCTGCCGCCCTTAGTGAAAGCGACCGCCAGCACATCGCCATTATATTTTAATTCAATTACCCCTTGTTTATTTGCCGCTTTCCAGCCTTTGCCATCGAGCTTTATTTTGGCTACGCCGCCTTTCTCCGAACGAATGTTTATCGTCCTGGTGATGCCATTTGCACGATTCGCAGTTACAAGGAATGCACCTTCAGTACGCAGATCCCGGAAGGAAACATTTGCCCAGCTTGCCGGAATTGCAGGGAAAACTTCGATCACACCCGTATAGCTTTGCAACAACATCTCGTGTACGCCCTGGGCAAATGCGAAATTTCCTTCCAATGTGAATGGGCGGTAAGTGTAAGCTGAGTATTGCCCGCCCTTCTGATCGCCGTTCAAATGGAAGCTATTAACTGAACAAAAATTAGTGCTGAATATTCGCAGGTTTTCCGCTGCTTTTTCACCGTCTTTCGACCGGGCGTAGAGGGATGCGGCCCAGCTGAACGAATATCCGCACCATTCTCTTGTGCCGGTGTGTTCGAGCCAGCGGAGTGATGAATCAATAATCATTTTATCTGCCGGTTTCTCAGGGTTCAATAGCCCAAGCGGATATATCGACATCAGGTTAGAATGATGCCTGTGCGACTCTTTCCTGTCCTCACCGGGCGCCATCATTAACCCGGTTCCGTCGGTGGCGAGATCGGGTAATTGCTTTTCAGCTTGGGACCATCTTAAAGACTCTTCCGGTTTTCCCATCGCCAATGCTGCTTCCGACGCCGCTTTATAAGCAAAATGCATTAACGATACATCGTAATTGGTGTTACCGGCGGTGTACCATGCCTGCATGCTGTTGTCATGATATTCGGGTGTGGTGCTTAAGGGCAAAACTCTTTTGCCATCCTTTAAAACGGCTACATCTGATAAAAAAACAGCAACATCGTGCAGGAATGGATAGGCCCTTTGCTGAAGGAAATTTTGATCCATGGAATATTTCCACTGCCAATAAAAGTGCTGCGCCAACCAGGCTCCTGCCGTCGGCGACAACGAATATTGGATCCAGCCGCCCATGGGTTTACCTGATATGGTTGTTACGCCCGGCACATCTATTCCCTTTGCCTGGAAATATTGTTTAGTGAATTTTTTGCTTTCGTTGCTGGTCGCCCAAAGCCAGTCGGTAAAAGAAGAAGCCTCCCGGAGGTGGTTTGATGCATAAGCCGGCCAATAGCTGAGCTGGGTATTCAGATCGTTATGGAAATCTCCATGCCAGGGCGGCAACAAGCCATTATCCGCGGTCCATACGGCTTGGAGCGTAATTGGAGGTGCTCCCTTGCGGGCTACACCCCCAAATTTATACATTTCCAGCTCATATTGCCGCTGTAGCAAAGTATCCGGCAGTGATACCGACGATTGGGCCCAATACTTTGTCCACCATTGTTTATGCGAAACCAGTTGCTGCTCGTAGTTCTGGTGGCTTTTGTTTTTGCAAACTGTCTCTGCATCAATTCCTGCTTTTCCGCCTTTGTGATGCGAGGTGATGCTCCATACTCCTTCTATCGCATCACCCTTTTTCTGCCAGCAGATGCTTACTTCATAGCTGAAACCCAGGCTTCCGGGCTGCGCATAGGTTATGCTATTTGTCCCTTTTTTGATTGTACCTTTGGTGTAGCCAAGTTTTACCAGCGCCTGCCCGCTATGCGAGGGATCAGCTTTTTCAACTTCGCTTATGGTATAGGCTGGCGGGATCAAAACCGGTAATACATCGTTTGCGCCGGTCAGCTTAAAAGCACCATAGGGCTCTGTTGCGTGAACAAAAGTTTCGAGCTTAGCGCCATTTAGCCACACAATTTTTGCTGTTGCGGTATGAACGTCGAGCGTGGCGCTTTTAACTTTTCCTAAAGCAGCAATATCAAATTCCAATGCTGCTGCCGGTATCTTGGTTGGATATGGAATGTTATCATATGGATCGTCACCTATCTTCTGAACAGGCCCTTCATATTGCTTCGTTAGAACCGCATCTGTCACCCGCTTATAAGTGAGGTGAGACAGATCAAGCGCAGGGCGATCATCCCACAAATCGGCTCTATCTAGTGAAAACCTTAAATGGCTATCTTTTTGCCAGATCAGCACGCCCAGCATCCCATTGCCAAGCGGCAATGCTTCATCCCATTTTTGAGGCAGGTTGTCGTATTGCAAATTTCCCGACAGCTTGGTTTGGGCGGACGAAACAACAAACAAACAACCTAACAGCAAAAACAGGATAGCTTTTTTCATATATGATCTATGTGATATTCAAATCAAATATCGTCATCAAAACGATCAAAAGCCGGGGTCTTTGCCTTTGTCCTTCCAATAGTCGACAATCGGTTTATAAGGCCCGTATTTATGCTGCTGTTCAGAAAACGAGTCTTTAAATGGCCCGCGGTCATAATCATAAGCCTTTTCTTCAGGATTAGGGTATTGGAATTCCTTCACAGGCGGGCGCTGATGAATTTTGTCATCATTAATAAAGGCCGCCAGGTCAAGTGCCTGTGCCGAGGTAAGGTACGGCTGATCGTGTGTTGCCTTGTCATAAGGCATATTAGATACCAGCCACTGTGCTAGCTTCACGATGCGATGCATGCTTGATCCGGGTTGGTAAGCTTTCATTCCCCAAAGCGGTGGATATTGATAAGCAACGTTATCCAGCGCCATTTTACCCTGACCGTTATCACCATGACAACGGGCACAATCAGCAACATATAATTTGGCGCCATTAACTGAGGATGCCGCTACCTCGGGCAGATCGATGTTTACATTTTTCAGGCCCTTAGTGCTTTGGCTCACGCTGGTCGAATCATTTAGCCATTTGAGGTACGACATGATACTGACCATTTCCTTACTGTCAAGCGGCAGCGGCGTGCCCAGATGGGGGTGCATGATGCAGTTGTTGATCCGCTCGGCCAATGTCAATACCTTTCCTTCACGGGCGCGGTACGACGGATAATTGCGAAATGCCATCACCAGGTTTAAGGAGTATGGCTTGGTACCCGCATCCTGGTGGCAGTTGGAACAGTTCATCTTATTTTTGGTGTAGTGGCCGTTGACGCCATCGGGGCCGATATAATAAGCCGTATGGAGCAACAACTGCCTGCCATACCTAACGGCATCGCCATATTTGCCCGAGGGCATTTTAGTCGTATCGACCGTTACGATCGAGTCGGTTTTGGCAACGCCCTGCTGTGTCTCAGGCAGCGTATCACCCTTGCTTTCGCTGCACGATGCATAAAACTGCATTGCGCCTACGGCAACTAACAAATAAACAATGTACAGATAGCTCTTTTTCATCTTCCTCATTTTGTCTGTTCTCTATTATGGCTCCAGGTATGGGGCAAGCTGGTTGTATTTTACAAACTCGGCCCGGTAGGTTGGCATGGCTGTTTCCATGGTCCACAGCAACATACCTTTCCTGTTGGTCAGCACGACGATATGCCGCTTGGAACAGCACACCAGCACTGATGTATCATTGATCATATAAGCGCTGCCCATCCTGCCGTTGAATACTTCTTTGGGCAGTTTGATGTGCATATCGATCTGCGCGTTTTGATTCTTTTCGTCCATCTTCAGGGTAAATACACCCGATTGCTGTTTCTCGACGCCATTGTCAAAAAACATCAGGTTACCCTCCTGGTTAATATGCACGGCGTGTGCCTGGGTAAAGTCGCACTCGGCAGGTTTATTGATGGTTCCGCCTTTGCCGAGTTTCCATATCACTTTACCGGTATGGGCGTCCACTTTCCATATCTGCCCCTTGTTGTAGAATGAGATGATATAATTGCCATCCTTGTCAAAATTCAGGCTGTTGGCATGCATCCAGTCTTTCCTGGTTTTCAGCAGGTTTTTGTCCTTTAACGGGTCGATCACATCGAACACGCTCCAACTCCAAATCTTCTTCCCTGTATTGTCCATCACCAGGATACCGTCGCCGCTTACAGTATCTTTCTTTGTGCCACCAATGGAACTAAGGTCCATGATGCGCTTGTCGACCACGATGGTTGCCAGTTGGCCCTTATCGTTCCGGATGATCTCGTGATGTATGCTTTGTTTGAAATCATTTTGCCCTTTCTTTAAATGCAAAATGGTATCACCCTGCAGGTTGATCTCCAGAATTTCGTGCCCGTAGCTGGTTGGCTCGTCGTTGCCGCCCATGATGCACAGTATCGTGTGCTCTTTTGTAAAATGGATCACCTTAAATCCAAGCCCATCCACCATATGGTACCAGCGAATGTTTCCTTTTTTATCGGTTAAATAAGCGACACCGGGCGCATAACGTTTGTTGATGAGCATCAATCCGTCAGCAAAATCTGCGGGTAATTTGACCGACTTATTGCTATCAGCCTTAAATTGTTCCTGCAAAAACATAGGCAGGGCACGGGTTTTGAAAGTGTAGGTTTTGCTGATGCTTTTTGCACCGTTCTTTACCGTGATGACATGATAGGCGTAATCCGTTTGAGGCGCAACATTGCAAAGGATGAAGGTATGCTTTTGACTATTGCCTGATAACGCCGAACGATGCCGTTCCTTTCCCGACTGCTCCCAATATTCCACATAGGTATCGGCAGCCTGATCTGTTTTAACATCGATCTGGATCTTCAGTTCGTTGTTGTTATGCAAACCTACGTTGATCTCCTCCAAATACACCTTACCATCGCCTGCACATCCGGCAAACATGGTTATGGTGATCAGTAAGACCATATATTTTGTAAAGCATTTTATCATTTCAGCCCCTTGCTTGTTTTTAGCTCTCTTAAACAATTCATCAAGACGAGGGGCTTTGTGCGCCCCTCTGTCTTGATGAATTAACTTTCAATTGTTATGTTACTGTCTTCTGCCTGCGTTACTTAGGTTCGGGTTGATCTGAACCTGGTTAAGCGGGTACGGGAAAAACTGATCCCTTGGCATCACAATGCTTGGCGACTGGCCTATTCTTGTCAGATAAGCATTCACCACCACATCGTATTTGCCCATGCGGATCAGGTCGGCGCGGCGTTTGCCTTCGTAGAAGAATTCCCAACCACGCTCCTGCAGCAATGCATCTCTCAATGTTGACTGAGTTTGACCAACCAGGGTGATCAGCGGCGCATGAGACCTGTTTTTAACCTGATTGATCAGGTCTATACTTTCCTGGTTGGGGCCATTCAGCTCGTTCAACGCCTCAGCGCGGCACAACAGTACATCGGCATAACGCAAAATATCTACACTGTGACCGTCGTAATAGCCGGTAGAACCGTTAGGGTCAGCATATTTCATCGTGGCTACGTCGGGCATATAAAATATACCAGCCGGAGGTGTAGCGCCAGCGCTCGGCGGTTGCTCGTGCACCAGGTTATCAGTACCCGTATAGTTTGGAAAGAATTATTGTTTACGATCGTCGTTGTTATCAAAGCTGTTATAAAAATCCCACGTAACAGCATAGTACTGCCACCTGTTCAGGATGATCGGGTGATTCAGCGGACCGAAGTGGTTCAGCAGTTCTGTACCGTTCACGTTCGCATCACTTAATACCGAAAAAATATTTTCGGAACAGAACTTATTTGCTTCGGCAAACAAACCCTTGTATGATGGATACAATTGATAAATGCCCAGGTTCATGATCTGCTGCGTCAAATCAGCAGCTTTCTGCCATTGATGCTGACGCATGTATAACTTCATCAGCAAAGTCATGGCTGCACCTTTGGTGGCGCGACCGGGATCGTTAGACGAATAGATACCGTTGTTCTGATAACTGGCCGGCAAGGCAGCGATGCAAGCCGTCAGATCATTGATCATAAATGTTTCCACGTCGGCCAATGGCGTTACATTCGGCTTAGAAGTAAAATTGGCCGCGGCGACGTCCTTCTCGGTAGCCAGTATAACCGGCCCCCATGCATCTGTAAGGTCCATATAAGCCACGCAACGTAAAAATTTTACTTCCGAAAGAAACTGGGTTTTCTGCGCATCGGTAAGCGATGTCATGGGTGTAATGTTGTAGATCGCGTTGTTCGCGTCGGCTATCAATTTGTATATCTGGCGATAGTCCTCAGCGATCAACCCGTTGGCCGAGTTCCACTGAACATTAGAGAGCTGCCCCGGGTCGCCGCCGTAGCTGCAATGACCGAGATCCGTTGTCAAATCGGTCAGAGCGAAGTGGCGTACTGTCCAGTAATCATAGTTATCACCTACCGAAGGTCCTTTCAAACGGGCATACACAGCGGTCACCGCAGCCATCGCATCCGATTCGGTTTTGAACGCGTTGGCATTGGTAAGCGAACTGTACACTTTCGGGTCCAGGTTCTTATTACAGCTAACCTGCGTTAACGCCGCAGCTGCGATTAAAAGAATAATATATTTTTTCATTTTCTTCTGATTTATGTTGATCCGTTAATCGTCTTAATTACTGTAGCGAAAGCTTTAAACCAACAGCAACAGTTCTGAATGCCGGGAATCCTGCGAAGTCGAGACCACCGCCAGTGTTTGTTGTGTGCACGTTTGTCTCCGGGTCGGTGCCTTTGTAACCGGTTATGGTAAACAGGTTTTGTGCCTCACCATAGATTCTTAAGCCCTGGATATGATTGATGTGCGCAAAAATCGACTTAGGCAAAGTGTAGCTTAACGAAAGGGTTTTTAAACGCAGGTATGAAGCGTTCTCAACAAACCTTGAGTTTACATAACTGCCATACTGGCTCAAGTAATAGCCCTCGCGTGGAACGGACGTATTCTCATTAACACCGGGAACAAAACGATTAAGTGCGTCGGCCGAAGTGGTTGATTCCAACACCAGGCGGTTCATATCGTACAGTTTATAACCGAATGCTCCCTGGAAGAATATGTTCAGGTCGAACCCACGGTATTGGAAATTGTTGCCAAAACCTCCGATAAAGCGAGGTGTTGTATTGCCCAGGTTGGTACGGTCGGAAGGGGTAATCTGGCCGTCACCGTTTACATCCTTGTATTTCGGATCGCCGGGTTTTGCGTTAGGCTCGGGAGCATAGTTTTCACCGGTCTTTATAACACCTTCATAAACGTATCCATATAATTCGCCCAATGGCTGACCGGGTACCGCTTTAGTAAACTGTTGTCCGGATACGGTGCCGCTTGGGTTAGCCGTGTTTCCGTCGATCTCACTAATACCGGGGGCAAGTGTCAGAAGGACCTGGCTGTTATAAGCAAAGTTGAAAGTGGTGTTCCAGCCAAAATTGTTGGTGCGGATATTAACCGTGTTAATACCCAGCTCGATACCTTCGTTACGGATCGAGCCTCCATTTACAAACTCATTGCTTTGGCCCGTCTGTTGACCGATAGGTATTTGAGTCAACAAGTCGCTGGTAACTTTGCGGTAAAAATCGATTGTAGCTTGTATCCTGTCATTTGAGAAACCCATATCTAAGCCTGCGTCAAGCTGAGCAGTGCTTTCCCACTTCAGGTTTGGATTAGGCAATGAGCCCGGTTCAACACCCGGCAGCAAAATACCGTTAGTGCCAACAACCGTGTTGTAGTTGGTAAACGTACCCAAATACAGGTAGTTAGGAATACGGTCGTTACCAGTTACACCATAGCTCACGCGGGCCTTAAGGTTTGAGAATGTATTCAGATTTTTGATGAAATCCTCATCAGTCAAACGATATGCAATCGCTCCGGACGGGAACAGACCGTAACGATGATTAGGGCCAAATTTCGATGAACCGTCGTCACGTAATGTTGCGGTAACCAGGAGCTTATCCTTGTAACCATAGTTTACCCTGCCGAAGTAGTCGGTATTGGTTGATTGTGTTTTACTGCTGCCGTAGCCGTTGGTTAAAGCACCTGCGCCCAGGTTGTAATAAAGGAAATCGTCTGTCGAAAAACCTTTAGATGCAGCCGATAATGATTCGCTCACGTCTTTCTGGTTAGACACGCCGGCAAGAACCGTGAAGTCGTGATCTTTGTTGACCTTGAACTTATAAGTCAAATAGTTTTCAACCAACCACCTGAACGAATAGAATGATTGCTCAGATGCCATCGCCCCGTTTGCCTGGCCTGCGGGCAGGGTGCTTGGAGTATACTGACCATCCACCGTGTTGCTGTATTCGCTACCTGCATTTAGGTGGTAGGTAAGGTTTTTAATCAGTTGGTAATCCAATGTCACATTACCGTTTATCAGCTTATTGCCGGCATTGTTTGTTGGCTCAACCAAATTGGCCAATGCGTTCTGCAAACCGCTGCCACCCGGAGGTGTGTAGAAGTTATAAGTACCATCAGCTTTATAGATAGCGGCGCTTGGCGGTGCTGTCAGGATGCTGAACATAGGCGCGAGAATATTTCCCGGATAGGTTTGCAGGGTCGAGTTGGTGCTGGCACCATAAAAGTTGGCGCTGATCTTGATATCGTCGTTCAGATTCTTTTCCGTACCAATGCGTGCCGAATACCTTTCCATGCTGGTGTTTTTCAAAACGCCAAGTTGGTTGATGTAATTACCGGAAACGTATAGCTTTGACGATTGATCGCCACTGCTGATGCTAACGCCCCTGTTGGTTACGTTGGCGTTTTGGGTTGCTGCAGCCAGCCAATTGGTATTGGCTATAGGTGTGCCTGCACCGAACGGAGCGGGTTTGCCATCTTCGATTGCTGTTGCGTTCTGAATTGAAGCAAATTCCTGACCAGTCAGCAGCGATGGCTTATAATTATTAAACTGGCGGCCGTTCGAGACGTCAGCGTCAATCGCGACCTTCCCGTTTTTGCCTTTTTTAGTGG
>Ga0068856_100005208_pt1 | contig 12838 bp, 14 predicted proteins | sample KBSCornC62_FD_66595 | JGI IMG/M metagenome (GOLD analysis project Ga0068856, IMG submission 66595) | Corn rhizosphere microbial communities from Kellogg Biological Station, Michigan, USA - KBS Corn C6-2 | ecosystem: Host-associated > Plants > Roots > Rhizosphere > Soil ...
CGGTGCGCCGTTCTTATTTGTGGGCAGCGTAATCGGCAGCGCCCGTCATGTGGACAGAGACATAGGGCTCGTCGCCAATGACCCAGCTGTCATGGCCGGGTTCAATATAGAAGATATCGCCAGCGCTCATCTCAATGATGCGACTGTCATCCATCGCCGCTGTTGCACGGCCGGAGATAACCATGCCCACGTGGGAAACGTCGCAGCTCTTTTTCCCGAGTGCCCTGCCCACGTGTTCCGACCACTTCCAGCCGGGCTCATACGTGGCTCGCCCGATGGTCATGCCGCCCAGATGGACAAGCTCGAACTTCCCCTTCTCAAAGGTGCGGACCTCGTCGGGTTTTTCGAAGCGCTTAAGGATGACTTCGTACATGATGATCTCCCGGTTAAGCCGGCTGGATTATCCCATTTCTCGCATCGATGATCGTTGTGAAGCTCGGGACAGGCAAATGACACTCGCCTATTGGACTCGAAGCTGCCGGATGTGGTCACAAACAACGGTCCGATGATTCGGGTGACCAGCTTGATATGCGGGTGAGGCATGGACGAAGGTTACGAAGAGCAGTCCAAGGATCATTCCGACGAGCAGGGCGTCTATACAACTGATTAAACGACGACGCATGATTCCTCCTTGCGGGCGACGTACGCCCGACGACGTTGATTTCCGAGACTCGACAACGCGGCGATCAAACCAGAACATGATCTTTGGCTGCCGGGAACGGGTGTTAGAAGGCGGCTTCGCGACGGCGGTAGGCTTCCGAGACCCACTTCCCTAAGTCAAAGGCCAACTGCAGCACGACAATCGCGCATATCACCGAGAAACCAAGATGAATTGCGTTGTTGACCTGAGCCAGGTTCTGGCCGAATTGCGCTTGATCGACCGCAGGATTCTTGAGTGACACATAGATGTGTCCGGGTGCGGCGAGCAGCACGAGGACAGGAATAAGGCCGACGATCTTGAAGACGATTTGCTGGATCCGCGAGCGGCGCTCCCACGTGCCGCGGGCGAGATCGATGCACTTGGCGACGATCTGCATGATGCCGAGAGCAACGATCCATCCAAAGAAGGTCCACCAGACTGAAGCCAGCTGATAAGGTGAGGTCTTCAGAAAAACCACGCCAGGGCCGAGCAGTAGAAATGGATAGTGAGGGATAAGGAGTACCCAGCCGAGGAAAAGCACGCTGAAGATGATCTCGGCTACAGCCTGCGCAAAGGAGCGGGGCTTGCCTTCACGAAGAGCCTCCTTCTCGAGAGGCGGAAGAGTGCTCGGATTCCAGCTTTTGTTCAAGCCGTCGATCTGCGGACAGATGTTCGGGTAGCGCGTGCGGGCGAATTCGAACGCAGCGAAGACCAGCGTGATCCAGGCGGCGGTCTGGATGAGGATGCCCGGAGTCCGGAAGACAGCCGCAACGACCGCGCCGCCAGTACCTTCAGTGAGGGGAGTTACCACTGCGGCAACGATCATGCAGATGATGAAGACCCACAGCATTGCGATTCGCAGCACGTAAAGGTACATGGGGAACATCGTGGGGCCGATGAGGTATTGTTGCGGCTGGTACCGCGACGCGACGACCATCGGATGACCAATTTTGCGAAGAAAATCATCGAACTCGCCCTGGGTGAGCGAGCGGCCAAGCTCGGATTCGCGGTCTTCGATCTGCGACTCCATGTTGGCGCGGAGTTCGGCGATGATATCGTCCTGGCGGCGAAGCGGCAGGTACTTTCTGACGGCTTGAAGATAACGGTCGAGGAGTTCCATGGTGGTGTCCTTACCTGGCTTGCGAATTTGGAGCGGTCTCCGCTTCGAGGATGCGAGAGACGGAGGCGTTGATACTGTTCCACTCGTCGAGCAGGCGAGCGAGGATTTGTTCGCCCTCTGGAGAGAGTCGGTAGAAGCGCTTATTGCGTTTGTCTTCTTCGCGCCACTGGCTGGCCAAAAGGCCCTGGGTTTCCAGTCGGCGGAGAAGGGGATAGAGCGTACTTTCGTCGATCTCGAGCCCACGCTCGGCCAGTTCCTTCCGGAGCGTGTATCCGTAGTGCTCCTGCCTCAGCTGCGCAAGCACGGCAAGGGTGAGACAGCCGCGGCGGAGCTCAAGTCGAAGATTTTCGAAGGTGTTTTCAGCTACGGTCATTGCGGTTCCTCGAGACTGTTGTTTCTCGGTTTTGCTGTGTCGCGTACACTGTACTTCGCATACTGTATGACAACTAGTGTACGGCGTCAAGTAAAATTTTGAAATGACTGCTCCACTCCATCCGGAGCTACACTCGCGGGAATGGATAACGAGCGGATTCGTGTGATCTGTATGGCCATGCCGCATGTGGCGGAGACCCTGAACTGGGGCCACCATCTTGTCTACTGGGCAGGAGACCGGGAGATCGGCGGCAAGATGTTTGCTCTTACGGATTTAGATTCATCGGGAAGTGGAGTTCTGTCGTTCCATTGCGGGGCTGAGCGCTTCCACGAGTTAATGGAAAACGAGGGTATTGTTCCTGCTCCGCACCTGGCCCGGGCCTACTGGGTAATGCTGGAGCGGTGGGACGCGCTGCGGCCTCGCGAGATAGAGGAAGAGTTACGTCGGGCGTATCAGCTGATCTTCGACAAGCTGCCGAAACGAACCCGTGCGGTTCTTGCTATGCCGGAGAGCGAGCGAAGAAAGCTTATCCTGGAGCGAAAGAGGGCGTCCGGAGGCAGGAAGGTCGGCAAAGCTGCAACAGGAAAAGCCGGGAAAACCGCGGCGCGAAAGAAGAAGTAGATCGGACGAGGAACCTTCCCAGGTTCAGCAGCGTATGGGTAATTGACTGAGATTGAGGCAGAGATATGGTCAAGTTTCTGTTGTGGTGCATTCTCCTGATCCTGTGCTGGCCGCTCGCCCTGTTGGCGCTGATTGCCTATCCGATCGTGTGGCTGCTGCTGATTCCGTTCCGAATTATTGGGATCGCGGTGGGCGGGGTCCTGGAACTGGTAAGCGCCATTATTTTCCTGCCGGTCCGGATGGTGCGAGCTATATAGCCGCCTGCTGCCACTGACTCAGTTGGCCGCGCGAGGGCGCCCCGGGTCCTGCAGGTCTGCTCGACGGGATTGTACGTCAGTAATCACTCACTTAAACCAGCTCTAACCACCCTACGGGCGACTTTTGCGTCCATAGAGGGTTGACGCACATAGCTGGACCTCGCGACTGATCCCCTTCCTTCACCTGAACGCGAGATAAGCATCCAAGAGGAGATGAAGATGCGAATAATCTGTCATCGGGCATTCCTGTTTCTTACTGGGTTGGGCATGCTGGGCGCGACGGCCCCGGCGTGGGCGCAGACGGACGTAGCACTGAGTCTGTACGGAGCATTCAGCGGACGCACGAACGGGAACGGGACGATCGAGAGCCCGGCCAACTCGGCAGGCGGAATCATTGAGCTGCGCCATATCTCCAACCCGCTGGTGGGGTATGAAGCAACGTATTCCTACAATCGAGGAAATGAGACATACAAGCCGGATTGCGGGGGCAGCACGTGCACTGCGCTTACGACTCAAACGGTGAAGGCTGCGGCGCATGAGGTAACGGCCGACTGGCTGGTTTCGGTTCATGCGGCGAATCTGCGCCCCTTTGTCCTTGGAGGCGTGGGAATTCTGTTTCATCAGCCGGACAGCAACCAGGCTGACACCGAGAGTTCGACAAAGGGCGTTTTTGTGTACGGCGCCGGGCTGGACTGGGGAGCGTTGCCGCACCTGGGCTTTCGTTTCCAGTACCGCGGCAATCTCTATAAGGCGCCGAATCTAGCGAGGCTGTACACCTCGACCGACCGGTTCACCCATACTGCCCAGCCGATGATTGGGGCATATTTCCGGTTCTGACGAGAGCGGTCAGCTCTCAGCGGTCACTTGCCTCCGAGCGTCGAAATTACATCAAGCTTTCCGGCTACCCTGCATTATGAATGAGCGTACAAAACTACTCGCAGTTCACGCGATTGTCTTGTGAGGCGATGATCTGCCATTTGTTATCGCGTTTGAGCCAGGTGTCGGTCCACACCTGGCAGACTTTTGCGTCGGGGTGGGATTTGTCTTTGCCGGTCGCGTGTTCGCTGCCGTAAACGATGGAGAGGCTGTCGCCGAAGAAACGGACCTTGGCTGTGTCGAGGCCGCAATCGTGAGCCGTGCGAGAGGCCTTCTCGTCTCTCAGCTCGTCGGCTTTGTTGAAGCGACTCCCTGATGTAGAAGTGCCTTGAAAATCTTCGGCGAGCAGACCGGCGACCACTCCGTTGTCGACGCAGACGCCTTCCGCCCACTTGCGCTCCATGTCGATGATGTATTGCGCTGTTTTGTCGCCGGCTGATGCCCAGTGACTTTGCTGTGCGAATGCCGGAATCAGGGGCAGAGTCGACACTATCACCAGAAGCAGTGCCAGTGCATGCATTTGTCGCATGCGGGAATCATACAGCGCGAAAGGGCGACTTCACGTGCTGAAGCCGCCCTTTCGGACATTCGGGTTGGGGGAGAGCCCGAAGCGCTATTGTCCTCTGGATTCGCGCTCGAGGTCGATCGACTTCATCTTGTCGAGCCGAGACGTGATCTTTGAACCGTATTGAACCGACTGAAGAATGTGAGTTCCGTTGGTGTCGTCAAATCTGAGTGCGACCCTGGTGGATGTCTCGGATGGTCCCGGATTCAGCAGCCAGGTGTAGCTTGCGGTAGAGTCCACGCTGCGGAGAGTAACGAAAGGGCTGGTGGGCTCGTGAACGATCTGATAGGGCCCGGCGGGGAGCGTCGCTCCGGCGATCTTGAAATTGAAAGGCACATCCACTCTGCTTGCTGCCATTGCGCTGTTTCCTGTCAGGGCTACCGCGGCGCCGAACGCTGATGCCAGAATTACTTTGCGAAGAATCGATCTCATGTGTGAAAACCTCCTTGCCGTATTCACACGTTAGCGATTCTCGAAAAGTAAGTCGTCAAGCTTTCGTCCAGATATCGTCAAGTCTTCAGCTGGCTCTTTGCTGCGGCGACTGATCTGACGTCATCATCTCGCGAGTCGCTTGTAACTCGGTCGCGATTTCGCCAGCGAGAACACTGCGTTCCGGCTCGCTAAGGTTTTCAGCCAGGCGTAAAGCATGATTCAACAGCTGGACGGAGTCCTGGTAAGCGCGTCTATCACGAGAATGGTTTGCACCTGCGCGCAGTGCAGTGACGGTCCTTCTCCAATCGCCCGCCGCTTCGTAGTGCATCGCCACTTCCCGAGCAACACTGGCTTCACGTCCAGCGAACAGAGTCTCCAATTGTTCTGCGATGCGAATATGGCCCTTTGCTCGTCGATTGGTGGTCTGGCGCTGGTAGAGGACCTCGCGATAGAACTCATGCGCAAACGAGTAGAAGTCCGAGCGTGTTCCGTTCGGCAAATCGTCATGACCTGCGCGCCGTACCAGTCCTGTGCGGTGTTCGATTGAGTCGCAGAGCTCTTCGATGCTCTCCACATTCTGTCCGAGAGCAGCGGCCGCAGCCCAGATCGGGAATGCAATGTTCATCAGGCTGCCGGCTTCTAAGACTCTTTGCTCCTGCGGGGTGAGGCGATCGATTTCTAATTCGATCAGCCGCGCCAGTTCCTGTGGAACGGTGATTTCAAGTTTGGAGATCGGAATGATCTGTTGCCACTTGTTTTCGCCGGCACTACGTGCAATACATCGCTCGGCGATCATGTGATCGAGAAGAGCAATTGCAAAAAGCGGATTGCCGCCGGAGCGCTGATAAATGAAGTCATCGAGTTCTTGCGGAAGATCGTCCTGCTTTAGCCTGCGGCTGAGGAGTCGCCGGACAGATTGCTTACATAAAGGTCCGAGCGCGATCTCTGTGCAGAGTTGCCGCACCACCAGGTCTTGCTTGATGGATTTGAGATAGAACTTTGTCGAGTGATGCTGAGGCCGGTAAGTTGCAATGACCAGCAGCTTGGCAGGCGTGCTGCGCCGCGCAAGAGCGGAAAGCAGTTCGAGCGTTGACTGGTGCGCCCACTGGATGTCTTCAATGACGAGAATGAAGAGCTTATCTCGTCCAAGCTCTTCAACCGCCTCGCAGAGCTCACCGGGGCGATCCTGAGAACCGCGAAGCCGCGCGGTTGCGGCAGCTGGCTTTTCTTCATGATCGGTCGTGAAGCAGTGGCCGAGAGCTTCTAGAACTGCATAGTATGGCTCCTTGTCGCTCAGGCCTTCAACGCAATGTCCGTACGCCACGCACGGTTGAGATGACGCCTGCCGAAAGGCGTTAATCAGAGAAGTTTTTCCAATTCCGGCTTCTCCGGTGATGAAGACAATCTGGCGCTGACCAACTGCGGCCTGTTCAGCGGCTATGTGCAGACGAAGAATTTCCTCCTGACGCCCGGCGAGCTCTGCGCTGTTCGGATCTATAGGTTCACTTTCGTTGGTGCTCGCGGCCAGGGCCGGCTTCTCCCTCACAGCCGCAACAAAACTGTACCCACGCTTGGGGATGGTCTGTATGAACCTGGGCTCCTTCGCGTCGTCGTTCAGAAGCTTTCGGAGCTCGAGTACGTAGGTCCTCAAGACCTGTGGCTGGACGTAGGTCTCGGGCCAGAGGGCATCCAGTAACTCGTCGTGCGTAATCAAACGGCCGGGATTATCGACGAGGTAGCGCAGGACAGAGAATGGCTTACTGGCAAGGGCGATCTGTACGCCCTCGTGCCAGAGGCACTCGTTTGCAGTGTCCAGCGCGAACGATTCGAATTGCTTCATTCCTATGGAACTCCGGGGGAGTTGAATTCCACTTCTTGAGTTGCAATTGTTCTTCCAAAGGCTAAGGGCCCGGATTGTCGCGTTTACCGCTACTGAACATGCGCCTTGGCCACCTGCAGGAACGAATCTGCGTCGGAGCGTCCATTTCCGAACATGGGTGTTCTTGTGCGAACAATCCTTAGCGTTGAATGGTTGCTGACTGCATGGAATCAATCCCAGTCATCGAGGAGCCATCCCAGAGCAGTTGTTTCTTAGATGTGGGCCGACCTTGAAGGTCGCTCTAAATTGCGGATCATCACCGGGATGGAACCGTCACATGCAGTCGAGCGATATAACTGGCTCGTGACATCAGGCCGGCGAGAAGAACGCTGCTCTGGGTGCGGCGGAATTTTGATTCGAAGCGAGAGCCACTGCGATTGAGCGGATTGCGCGATCAGAACGTCATTGCCGCAGCAAGAGCGAGAGAACAGCAATGGTGAGGATCGCATGGCGGATGACCCGGCGTGTAACGCAGAGCGATGCTGACCATATGCATGTTTAGCGTGATGGCAGACTGCGTGCATGCGATGAAGTGCGGGAATTTCTGCAATCTCGCTCGACGGTTACCGCGGATAAGGAATTGAAAGAGTCGTGATGTCTCCGCGGTCACATTTCACAAAGATTCAACAACGCTTGTTAACCAGTGCACGCCATGTTTTGTTGTACGACCAGAAGCTGTCGCCTGGTCGAGAGGCGATCTCACTAATCTGACAAAGCTATTTCGCAACCGGCGTATCAGGCAGTCAGCTTTTAAATATTGTTACAAACAGTAACGTTACGACGTGTAGCGTGTCGTTGCTAATACCGGGATTTGAGGGGAGAGGATCATGATGATCGGATCGGCCACGTTTTCCTTTTTTCTGTTGTTTCTGTTTTCAGCAAGCATCGCTCTCGGATTGTCGATCGATCCGCGGCTGATTCAACTTGTTCCACCACAGAGCCACCTTGTTGCCGGTATGTCGAGGTCGGCAGGGCAGGGGACGACAGGCAGTTTTCTGTTGATCGCTGCCGAAAACAAAGCTGACCTGAACGACTTCTTTGCCCTGACTGGCGGGGACGCATCGAGACATTTGAATGCATTGGTATTTGTGAGGGGTGGCGCGGATCCCTACACAAGTGAAAGTCAGCACAGTCTTCTCGTGAGCGGGCGATTCGATCGGGAATCGATTTTCAGGTTTGCGGCTTCGGGTGCAGGCCGGGGAAGTTATCGCCAAATTCCGGTGCTGGTGGTGCCGCCGTTTCAGCGGGAACGAGAGACATTTCACGAGGAGCGATGGCTGGCGGTTCTCGATGAGCAGATTGCGGTTTTTGGATCGGTGGCGAGTGTGCAGCGCGAGCTGGACAGATGGATCGAGCGCAACGCTCCGGATCAGTCGCTGATAGACCGGTTGCGCCGGCTTCAAGGGCATGACGATTCCTGGTGCGTGTTGTTGGCCCGGGATCGCCAGGGCATCGGAGAGAAGGCTTTAGGAAAGCTCGATCGGAAGCTCGGCGAGGTAGCGCACGAGGGCGGGCTGCTAGCTTATGGAATCGAGTTCGGTCGGAAGGTCGAAGTTGTGGTGGCCGCTGAACCGTCTCTGACGAACAGGAGCTTGAAGGCGCCGAACGATGTACCAACAGCGGAGAGCGGCGCTGCAATGCACGTGTTTTCGTTCTTGCCGGATGAAGCTGCGGGCAGTCGAGCGGCGGTGAAGGTTTCGCGTAAGAGATATGAAGAGTGGATTGACGGCTTCGAGAACCCCGATCCGTCGCTTGCGAGAAGTGCGACGCGGTGATAGAAAGTTGCTCAGGCAAAACGGATCCAAGGAGTTCGGGAACAGAGTACGCCATGAGTACTGAAATCGTGTCAGACAGGCAAGAAGTGAGTTCTGGCCAAGTTACTTTGAGAGCAGCCCGCCGCGGTGCGCTGTGGGGATTGATTTCAGCTGTGCTCTGGATCGTGTTGGGAATCGATTCGATTGTGCGGCCTGTGCAGGATGACCGACGCGAAATCTTCTGGTGGTTTCCATACCTGTTCATGATGTTCACCATCATCGCGGTGCATCGTGTACAGCGGGGACGGGAGCTCAGGCTGGAAAGCATCACATACTGGATCGTGATGATCGCGTGGGTGCTCGTCTTTATTGGCAATCTCGGCCTGGTATTGCATGTTCCTGCGCTCCTGCCGCTAGGCTTTCCAGGTGGAGCGATTGTTGCTGCCTTGGGACTGATCGTATATGGGGTGACCACGTGGCGGCTGAAAGTGTTGCCGTGGTATGCCGGACTGGCCTTGATCTTGTGGGAGCCTGGATCGATCGCGACCGGACTGCTGCTGGCCCCGATTTCGCCGCTGCGAGATAGGGGCAGTTACACTGCAGGTATCTGGAAAGGATTTGCAATCGGCGTTGTCGGTTTTGGATTAGGAGCAGTCGCGAGGCGGATGCATCAGGTGCCAACGAACGTCGATTGATCCTTCAGCCGAATCTCCGCCGAACAGTCCCGTTCTGCCGAGCTTTCTAGTTCAGCGACTGCGGATCAAGAGCGCTGTGGCATCGTCCGTGTGCTGAGAGCCGATGCCAAATCTCTGTACTTCGGCGATCAGGCTGTCAACGCAGGCTTCGGGTTGAACGAAGTGCTCGATCAAGCGCGCAGGTCCATACTCCTCGTCGGTCGAGTTCATCGCTTCGGTGATGCCATCGGTGTAGAACAGCAGCCTGGTTCCGGGGCCGAGCGTGACGGTCGTCTCGGGATAGGAGGATGCGCCGAGGCCGAGGGGCAGCCCTGTATCGAGATCAAGAAACTTGCAGTGGCCGTTGATGACGAGCGGTGGCAGATGCGCGGCGCTGGAGACAGTGATCTGGCGCGTCGACGCATCGAGAATGCCGTACACCATCGTGACGAACTTACCCGTGGGGAAGTCTTCGGTAAGCGAACGGTTGAGATGCTCGAGCGTTTGCGCCGGCGACGAGTAGAGCGGCGCGATAGACCGCAGCAGGGCGCGTGTTGCCGACATGAGCAGCGCCGCCGGCATGCCTTTGCCGGAAACATCGGCGAGCGCGATGCCATATCGCTGGTTGCCCAGGTCGATAAAGTCAAACCAGTCGCCTGCGACAGCACCGGCCGGGTGCCATGCGGTCTCAAAAGCAAAGCCGGGCACGAGCGGCTGAGGCTTGAGGAAAAGTGAGCGCTGCATGGCGCGGGCATCATCGTGCTCGCGCTGAAGTTGTTCGCGCTGGGTGCGTTCGTTTTGAAACAGCCGTGCGTTTTCAACAGAGATGGCGATGTGCCCGGCGAGCGCTTCAAGGATCTGCAACTGATCTTCAGAAAAAGCGTCAAGCTCGGCGTGTTCGATGCAGAGGGCGCCGATCACCTCGCCGGCGGCCTTCAGCGGAATGCTGACCGAAGATCGCGTGTCCGGCTCGCAAGGAATGTAATAGGGGTCTTTGGCAACGTCGGGCGCGTAGCGCATCTTGCCTGTTGCAGCGACGTGTCCCACCATCCCTTCGAGACCGATCTTGAGACGCGCGCCCCGCTTGTTCTTGGTGCAGCCCCGAACGCCGCACAGCACCAGGTCATCCGACTTACCGTCGCGCAGCCAGACGTCAACTTCGACATTGCCGATGGAGGTCGCGAGGTCGTTGACGACGCGGTCGAGCAGGCAGTCGAGGTCGAGTGTGGAAGCGACAAGGTAGGTAGCCCGCTGCAACTTCATGAGCACGTGGGAGAACTCGCAGGAGGTCTGCATTCGGGGCGGAAAACCGTGACTGGCCTGAACCGTTGCTGGGAGTGTGGCCATAAAGGCTCCCTCTGCCCGGGCGATGGGCTAGGTATTGGATGGATGTCACGAAGGCGAGATGCAGAATTTCAGGTTAGCCATTCGCTGACGCCATTAGCTTCGAGGTTCGCAGTGACTTCCCCGGGGTACATAGACAGGGTGGGCGCCCAGGTTTTAGGTTGGGCTTATGGCTGGAGTTTCGCTAGTAATGGATGGGAAGGTCGCGCTGGTCACGGGCGGATCGCGCGGGATTGGCGCTGAGACGGTTCGGCTGTTTTCGGCGGCTGGGGCGCGGGTGGTCTTCAGCTACCGGCAGGCGAAGGAACTGGCACTGACCCTCATGGACGAGTGCGGGGGGCCGAGCCGGTGCGTGCCTATCGAGCAAGACCTTAGCTCTCCCGCGGATGGCCGGGCGCTTGTGGGAGCGGCCGTGAAAGCTTTCGGGCGGCTGGATGCGCTGGTGGTAAACCACGGTGTCTGGCCGAGCGAAGATGCTCCAATCGAGATCATGACGGAAGAGCAGTGGCGCAGCACGATTGCCATCAATCTGGACTCGGTATTCGGGCTGGTGCAGTCGGCGGTCGTGCAGATGCAGCTCCAAGGGCCGCCGCCTACGGCAGAAGATGGACCCAAGGGGCACATTGTGCTGATCAGCTCGACGGCGGGCCAGCGGGGAGAGGCTCTGCATGCCGACTACGCCGTGACGAAAGGCGCGCTGATCAGTCTTACGAAAAGCCTGTCGAGCGAACTGGCGCCGCGCGGAATCCTTGTGAATTGTGTGGCTCCGGGATGGGTTGCGACGGATATGTCGGCGGGCACGCTGGGCGACCCGCTGCAGGGGGCTAAGATTCGTGCGGGGATACCGGTAGGCCGTGTCGCATCTACTAAGGAGATTGCAGGGCCGGTGTTGTTTCTGTGTACTCCGATGGCAGGATTCATCTCCGGCGAGGTATTGAATGTGAATGGCGGGGCAGTGCTGGTTGGGTGAAGTCAGAGAATTGGAGACCTGGGGACGTAGAAAGCGGTTAGGGACTTGGGAGTAAAAGGCTTTGGAGATAGGAATGCGAAAGCGTTGGGCGGTGGCGTTGGTCGCGATGGGGCTGGCGATGCCGCTTGGACTACGGGCGCAGGCCACTGACGGCAAACCGGCCGATGCACAGCCAGCCGTCGATCCGTCTGCGGAAAAGAACGCCGCCAAGGCGCGCGCGGTAATCGATGCCATGGTGAAGGCGCTGGGCGGAGATGCGTGGCTGAATCTGAAGAATACGGTTCGCGAGGGGCACTTGGCCGCGTTTCATCGCGGCGATCCTGATCCGGGGACACTGCTCTTCTATGACTGCCACATCTGGCCCGATCACGATCGTTTCGAGTACGGCAAGCACAAGGATGTGTACCAGTTCTACGAGGGCCGCAAGGGAACGGAAGTGACCTTCCGCGGAGCGAAACCGCTGCCGAAGGATCAACTGGACGATTTTCTGCGGCGACGCGATCACTCCATCGAGATGGCCGTGAAGGTCTGGCTCAAGGATCCGAAAACGATCCTCGTCTATGAAGGCCAGCGGATGGCGGAGCGCCATATGGCCGAGCAGGTGACGCTGATCTCGGCGGAGAATGAATCAATCACCATTCAGACCGATGTTCAGACGCATCTGCCGCTGAGCCGGAGCTTTCAGTGGCGCGATCCGCTCTACAAGGATAAGAACACAGAGGTCGAGGAATACGCGGCTTACCGCGATGTGAATGGGCTGGCCACACCCTATTCGATAACACGTATGCATAACGACGAGACTGTGCGGCAGATGTACATCGACAAGGTGCAATACAACGTCGATCTGCCGGCGGACTATTGGGATGTGGCGGGGATTGCGAAGAGGGTGAAGAAGTAGCTCGTAGCCTGTGGTCCGTAGTTCGCTTCGTTATAATCCTCAGGGAGCGCGGGGGCAGTGTTTTCGCGCTTTCTGGAGCCAGAGAATGACGTTCGATATCCAGGAGATCCTGGAGTTCCTTCCCCACCGTTACCCATTTCTGCTGATCGACAGGATCACCGAGTTTGAATCTCAGAAGCGTCTTGTCGCGATTAAAAATGTGACCATCAACGAGCCGTTTTTCCAGGGACATTTCCCTGGGTATCCCATCATGCCGGGTGTGCTGGTGGTGGAGGCGATGGCGCAGGCGGGCGGCATCATCATGATGCATGAGCTTGAGGATCGGCATTCGAAGCTGGTGGTGTTTACGGGGATCGAGCGGGCGAAATTCCGCCGGCCGGTGACGCCGGGAGACCAGTTGCGGATCGAGGTGGAGGTGCTGTCGTTCCGGTCGCG
>Ga0068856_100005210_pt1 | contig 12833 bp, 14 predicted proteins | sample KBSCornC62_FD_66595 | JGI IMG/M metagenome (GOLD analysis project Ga0068856, IMG submission 66595) | Corn rhizosphere microbial communities from Kellogg Biological Station, Michigan, USA - KBS Corn C6-2 | ecosystem: Host-associated > Plants > Roots > Rhizosphere > Soil ...
CGAAGAACTCTTGGGCGAAGCGCTTGCGCCGTTCCGCGGCCACGTTGTGATCGCAACCAAGTTCGGTTGGAAACCCGCTTTCGAAGGCGAACCGAGATGGAGCCGGCTCGACAGCCGGCCTGAGCACATTAGGCAGGCCGTCGAAGGTTCACTGAAACGGCTCAGGGTGGACGCCATCGACTTGTATTATCAGCACCGGATTGACCCCGAGGTGCCCATTGAAGACGTAGCTGGAGCCGTAAAGGACCTGATTCATCAAGGCAAGGTCAAGCACCTCGGACTATCGGAAGCGGCGGCAAACACGATCCGGCGCGCGCACGCTGTTCAGCCGGTCACCGCCGTGCAGAGCGAGTATTCACTCTGGTATCGCGAGCCTGAAAAGGAAGTTCTGCCGGCGCTCCAAGAACTCGGTATCGGCTTCGTTCCGTTCAGCCCGCTTGGCAAGGGTTTCCTTACGGGCAAGATCGACGAAAACACAACGTTCGACAGCTCCGATTTCCGCAACATCGTGCCGCGCTTTACTGCGGAAAACCGAAAGGCCAATCAAGCGTTAGTCAATGTGCTGCACAACATTGCAACACGAAAGGGCGCCACTCCGGGGCAGATCGCGCTCGCCTGGTTGTTGGCGCAGAAGCCCTGGATCGTTCCCATTCCAGGCACGACCAAACTGCATCGTCTGCAAGAAAACATCGGAGCCGCAGGCGTCGAGCTTACCAGAGACGATCTGGACGACATAGAACGCGCCGCCGCACAAATCACTGTGCAAGGAGCTCGTTATCCCGAACAACTGGAGCAGATGAGCAATCGGTAAATATGGAATCCATTGCTAGAAGTGCAGAGAGGTCAGCCACCATGCGGCGCGTAATCATCAAGACATTCGGCGGGCTGGAGCAACTGCCGCCGGAGACGGTAGAAGCGCCGCGCCCCGGGCCGGGACAGTTGCTGGTGGATATAGAGGCCGCGGGTGTCAATTATCTGGACGTGTATCAGCGTAGCGGCACGTCAAAAGTTTCCACTGCCGTACACGCCCGGGCTCGAGGTGCTCCACAGTGACAGCGGTCAATGGCGGGAAAAGTCAGCGACGAACAATACCAAAAATGATTCGGGTTGTAGCCAATGTTCGGGAGGTCTGAATGAAAGTCATCTTCGCGGCACTAACCTCACTCTGTTTGGTCTCCGCCTCGTCAGCTCAGCGTGACAACACAACACAAGAGAGGAAACCAAAACCGATGCAGACACTAAATGACACCAGAATGGCGGCTCCGGCACTTGAGAAATACGCAGACGGGCCTATTACCGAACTGTGGAAACGCCCTGGGCTTACGCCGCGAGATCGCAGCATCGTCACCGTTACAGCTTTGATCGCACGCAACCAAACCATCGAGATGGCCTATTACATGAACCGCGCGCTCGATAACGGCGTTAAACCCCGCGAGATTTCCGAGATCATGACGCATCTCGCGTTTTACTCCGGCTGGGCGAACGCCATGTCGGCAGTAGCCGTCGCGAAAACTGTTTTCGCCGAGCGTAAGATCGGAGCCGATCAGCTTCCCGCCGCGTCGCCGACGCTTCTACCACTGAACAAAGACGCCGAGGAGAAACGCGCGGCGGGAGTTGAACAGCAGTTCGGCAAAGCGGCTCCGGGAATTGTGCAGTACACCACCGATGTTCTGTTCCGCGATCTTTGGCTTCGACCTGATCTTGCGCCACGCGATCGAAGTCTGGTCACGGTTAGCGCGCTGATTGCCTCCGGCCAGTCCGCACAGATTCCCTACCATCTCAACAGGGCGATGGATAGCGGACTGACTCAGACGGAAGCGGCAGAGGTCATCACGCACTTGGCGTTTTATACGGGGTGGCCCAATGCATTTTCGGCTTTACCGGTCGTAAAGGATGTTTTCGAAAAGCGAGGTCACTGAACAGAACATAACTCTTCAGCTGATCCGGCCGCGCGGGTTTGCCGGTCGTACGCGAGCGCAGGCGTTTAATGCTGCCAGAATCTGTCACCATCGCTCGTTATCCTGAGTTTCGAGTCACCAAAATAACCGAAAAAGGGACGTAAGGCGGTCGCTGTCATGGGGCCGAAATCGTCGAAAGGCTCGTCATGAAACGCATTCAATACCACCGGTACGGTGGTCCGGAAACGATGAGAATCGAGGAGTTCGAACTCGGACTACCGGGCAAAGGTGAGGTCGCGGTGAAGGTCAAGTTTGCCGCTATCAACCCCATCGATTGGAAGCTGCGCAATGGTCGGATGAAGATCGTGACTGGCAACGCTTTTCCCGGCGCGATGGGCATGGACTTCTCGGGAATCGTCATCTCGACAGGCCCCGGTGTGACGCGTTTCAGGCCAGGCGACGCCGTGTTCGGCATGGCCCGATTTAAGCAATGCGGCGCCTTCGGCGAGGCTGTTATTACGAAAGAGACGTTTCTGGCTCGCAAGCCTGATGCTCTCTCGTTCGAGAATGTGGCATGCCTTGCCACTCCCGGCGTTACAGCATGGAATGGGCTGGTGGACAAGGCGCGCTTGAGGCCTGGCCAGCACGTATTCGTTAACGGTTGCACGCGTGGCGTCGGCGAAGGGACGGTGCAGATAGCCCGCATGCTCGGGGCTACGGTATCGGGCAGTTGCAGTGCGGGTGCAGTATCAAGAGCCCGTGAGCTGGGCGTGGAGCGTGCATACGACTACCGCACGACCGACTTCTCAAAGCTCGGCGGGCGCTTCGATGTCGTTTACGACACCGCCGCCACCCTGCCGACAGCGGTGGGCCTCTCGCTTCTGAGCAAGAACGGCGTGTTTCTCGACATCGATCCAACGCCAGCAAAATTCCTGCGTTCGTTCGTGAATCGCAAATTTAAGCCAATCGTCTGCAGCTCGAGGGCAGAGATCCTGGATCGCGTCGCGCGCGCGGCAAGCGAAGGCAGTCTGCGGATTACGGTCGCCGAGATTGTGGCGCTGGGCGACGCCATCCGACTGCTTGGCGAAATCGAAGCGGGCAAAAAGATTGGCGGAAAAGGCCTGATCGCGATGGAGTGAGAGTGTCGCGGAGTCATCGACTGTTCGAACTCATGCAGGTGCTGCGCCGCCGGCGTGGAACCGTGTCAGGCGAAGTGCTGGCGCGCGAAACTAACGTATCGCTACGCACGATCCGTCGCGACATTGCTACGCTGCAAGGGATGGGTGCGCACATCGATGGGGAAGCGGGCGTCGGCTACATTCTGCGACAGGGGTTTCTGCTTCCTCCGATGTCCTTCACCGAGGAAGAGATCCATGCGCTGGTTGCGGGCGCCCAGTGGGTCAGCCGCCAGACGGACCAGGCGCTCACGCTGGCGGCGCAGAATGCACTGGCCAAGATCGGTGGGATCATCCCTACCGAGAGGAGGCCGGCCCTGGATGACGACACATTCTACGTCAGTAGCGGAGAAGACGTGCCGGGCGTCGACCTGGGCTAGGTCCGCCAAGCTATCCGCGACCAGCGCAAGATGCGCATTCTATACACGGATCGAAGCGGAGTAACCGCCGAACGAACCATATGGCCGATCATGATCGGCTTCGTGGAATCGCAGCGGCTTATTGCCGCTTGGTGCGACCTGCACCAGAAGTTTGGAGTTTTCCGCGCCGATAGCATTCAGGATGCCGGCATCCTTGATGAGGGTTATCCCGGCAATCGCCGTCAGCTCGCCAAGGAGTGGCGGAGTCGTTTCTGTCCTAAGCGGCCTCTCATCGAAAGCGCCGAGTGAACAGTATGCCTCACCTATCCGGATTCTCGGGCCACATCCTGATCCGATCAGTTAACACAATTTTCCCTAAAACCGAACAGGAGACGCCGCATGTCAAAGAAAGCAATTGCCCTTATCGGGCTAGATCCATTCAAAATCGACTTCATGTCGCATGCGCAATACACACCGCGGACCGTAGGACGAGCCGTAGTTCCGCAAGCGCATTGAACGACGAGCGCCCATCCTGATTTAGCCATCGGCCAACCGGACAGAACTCGCCTCGCGGTTGATAGATCCGCCGTAGTCGCGCCATGTGTTTACCATTCCTGCTCTCTGGCTGAAATACCGGGTTATCGGAAAGTGGCAGCTGCGGAAAGATCAGCCCTAACGGCCAAGTGGCGATCTGGGAATGAGCCCGCGGCCAATCCGGATTCCCTGACCCTTCCGGACGCCGAACACCAATCCTCAATTCAAAGATCCTCAAAGCGCAGCTAAGATTGAAGGGCTCGAAAGAGCCATAACCAATTTCTAGCAGCGTTATTCGACTGCAAAGAACGTCGAGTTAATGCCCATCACCCAAGCGCGTGCAGCACGGCGATGCTACTTGTCGAGTCTGTAACGCCCAGGACGCAGATCTTCTTCGGGAATGCTATACCCTGTGTACCGGGTATGACCGCCGGGCGGCTCGTGCTTTTCATGGCAGACAAACTTCAGGATCGGGCCGCCATTTTCGCGATAGAGAAACACCAGTGGAAGCAATTTCTTGGCCTTGCCAAAGCACGTAGGGCAAAAGGGTCCATCATCCCTATCGCCATCCGCGGCTTTCTTCCAGCGCACCCCATGCCGCAGCGGGTACAAGCTCTCCCCATCCAGCTCATCCTGAAGCTCGCGGTTCTTCTGCTTCAGCTCCTGGTTCTCCTGAAATAGCTCCGCCATCCCGCGCTGCACTTCGGCCATACTGGACTGCAGCTCGATAATCTCCTGATTAGCCTCGACGCTGTTTGCCTTATTGGCAAGTCCGATGACCGACCCGGCCGCCGTCATCATCGCTGTGAGACTGGAAAGATCCACCATCCTCTTACCGTATCAGCGAGTAGCAAGCACTTCTGATCATGTCGATCGCTCAATTAGATGGCGCTCTTATGCTCTCGGAGCGCAGCAGTTCGGCAGCAAGGTGGTGCGGATCCGTTCAGTCTTGTTGATTGCATCGATGATGCCGATCCTCGTTGTGCCACATCACTTCACTTGGGCTACAATTTCGCAAAAATCAAAATCCGGCACAAGTTCGTCGTACTACGCACCTCTCCTGGACGTGATCTCTTGTTGCGTTTAGATCGCCGTTAACGGCCTAGTATTTACGAATCATGTCCGGTGGCTCGGCTACTCGAAAGTTCGGCCGGAGCGGGGCCCCCCAAGATGTGGCGCGTTAAGGGTAGTTATCGGACGCTATTTGCGGCTCATTTGATGAGTTGGTGCCGGCGACGAGGTGACGAGGTGGCCGCCCTCCAAGTGATATTCGAATGGTCGGAGTCGCAGAAAGACCCAGTGAACGCGCTTCGGCGGGTTACCGTGCAGCTTCCATAAGAGGACAAAGGCCGTGACCGGCGCAGCTCTCGCTTAGGCTACTGAGTAAGACCCGCCAGCTTCGCTTGGGGAACTATCCGCTTTGTGGAAAGGTCGCTATGCGCTTCGGGAACACCCGATCCCGACCGTTAACTACTAATGTCGGAAACTATTAGCGCCGCTACGTTGTTTCCAAGTGGCCGATCCGGACAGAACCCGGTCACAAGCCGTTGTTGATCGGTCAAGAAAAGTTAGGATGGAACTTCCTTGCTAGGGCGTCAGCTTTGTCGAGCTGGAGCTTCGCCGGTTTCTTTTTAGGATCCCGCCGCACTTCGGTTTGTGCGTGGAGATGGTGCTGCTCGATACAAAACTTAAGGTGATTCCATTCTTCGTTGCCAGGGCTATAGTCTGCATCCTCTGCATCGAGGCGTGAAAGCAGCTGCGATTTGACGGGGTCGTGTGCGAACTTTGCGACTGCTTTCTTGAGAGTGTCGCGCTCGTCCGAACTCGGTCTAAAGTGGGACATCTTGTCCGCAGCCGATGGTATCACTTATTCGAGATCGCCGTTCATCCATAACTATAGGCAGCAAACGATCTGCGGCTTCGACGTTGACAAACAACCGGGGTGATATCGGCCTGTCAGGACTTATCGGATCGCCTGCCAGATTGTTTCCATATCGCGGACAACCAGGGAGCAAATTGGTCGCGGCGCACATTGAGATCGAATCAGGTCGCTAGCGGCAGATGAGCACCTCCCTGGCCTGAATGGTTGGATCTAGGTCTGTGTAGTTCTTCATGTCTGCCTGAAGCGCGGCTAGATTGGGCCTAACAGCAGCTATGAAATCATCGAGAGATTCAAAGAGAAAGTGGCATACTGCCACGTACGCTGGGTCCACGCCGGGAGCCACACCGCTCACTCCGCGCTCGACCGAGACCCTTTGAAGCCTGGGCGCGCGCTGAGAAGTGCAATCGACCATGGCATATATGCCTCTCAACCTAGTAGCCGAGGTCGAATGGGTGTCTTTGCCGTTGGGATATAAGAAGCTGATTCTTGTTATTGGGAGTTCAGTGCCAGCACATCTGGAGATGGGTGCAGCCAAGCAGTCATTGCCGATGCGAGACCTGGTGGAGAGTCCGCAGCAGCTTTTCGAGGGGCAGAGGTTTTGTGAGCGTGGCTTTCGCTCCCAACGATTTGGCGGTAGCCAAATAGCCTTCCGCACGATGAGCCCCAGACATGGCGATAATCCTCAAGCTAGGGTTCAGCCGCAGTAGCTCTTGGATCAGCTGCAAGCCTTCCACCTCGGGCATAACGATCTCCGTCAAAATGATGTCCGCTTCGAGCGTGCCGGCGCGATTGAGTGCTTCTCTGCCGTTTGATGCCTGCGCGATCTCATAACCGGCTGCCTCAAGCAGCGCGGCGAGCATGCGTCGCAGCGATTCGTCATCATCAACAATTAAGACTCTTTTCCGCTGCTTGCGGGAGTTGAGGACGAGCCGTACTTTGACCGCGATTACCCCAGCTATGAGCGGCTTCGTCAGATATTCCATTTCAGCATCGGTCGGGGCAGTATTCAATTGCGCGTCTGCCGGGTCGAGCAGTATAAAAAGCTTGGGTGTGCGGTGATGCCATTGCCCCCAACTGAAGAGTTGAGACGGTGAGGCATCCACAATGATCAGATCGATCTGGCCTCGCATCTGACGCCACACGAGAGTGGCCTGCTGTTCGTCGGCAGCTTCCAGAACGAGATAGCCTCGGGGAACAAATACGTTTCGAATAAAAATCCGAGTGTCAATGTCTCGCGACACCACCAGGATAGTCTCTGAGTCCACTTCAATGTTTAAATGGGTCGATGCACTGGGTCCTAGCTTACATTCCAAATTCTGTGCTCCCTGGCTGTAAGAGTTGAGGTCGCGGTTGGGCACGTTTGCCCGCTGCGGTGTGCCGGTCCGGGGCCTCTACTCTCAGAGTACGGATTTTGCCGCCACTACAGGGGTCAGCTGACCGTTAGCTGTAAACTCAGCCGACGTACCTAGGCTGACCAGATGATGCAGAGGGTCTCGCTTATCTGTCTTACTCCGAGATTCGCGCCCAGCCGGGCCTTCGCAGGTTCTGAGCGCCTGTGCCGATTTCTGACCTGGACTGTGGAACAGAGTACAGGGCAGAGCCATCGGGAAGGTGACTGAGTCGAACAGCCTTCCAAGGGCAACCGGACGCGAGCGTTATTCACCAATACGAGTTCGCTATAGACTAGGACGCTATGGCCCATATCGGCGTGCTCATACCAGGCGCTCTCGGGCACTTGAATCCGGCCTCGTGTCTGGGGCGCGAACTGCAGGCGCGAGATCACACAGTTACCGTGTTCCAGGTATTAGACCTGGAAGATACCGTAGGTCGCACGGGGCTCGAGTATCAAGCAATTGGCGAAGAACAGTTTCCCAGTGGCCGATATAACGACTATATAGCGCATCTCGGGACTCTCAAGGGGCTGGCCGCTCTGCGGTATACGATTTGGTTCTTTGCGTTCAGGAGCCGCATGCTCTTCGCCCAAGGTCCGGACCTGATTCGCGGACTGGGCATCGAACTGTTGCTGGTTGACGAGGTGGAACCCGCTGGCGCTATAGTTGCCGAACACCTCCACCTCCCTTATGTCACACTGTCTAACGCCCTCACGGTTTACCGTGAAAGCAACATTCCGCCGGTCTTTACTGGCTGGAGATTTTCGCGCAGCTATTCAGCGAAGCTGCGAAACAAGCTGGGATATCTGCTACAACAGCTGTTAGCGAAGGAGTGGCTTGACGCTCTCAACCAGCAACGGCGCGAGTGGCACCTTGCGCCCTACCGCGCACCCGAAGATTTCATTTCGCATTGGGCTCACTTGACCCAGCAGCCTCCATGCTTCGATTTCCCGCACGAGCATCTGCCACCGCAGTTTCATTACACCGGGCCTTGGCATGACAGGCGAGTACGGCCGCCTGTCCCCTTTCCTTTCGAGAAGCTGGATGGTCGGCCTTTAATTTATGCTTCGATGGGCACACTCCAAAATCGAATTCAGCAAGTGTTTCGAGAAATCGCCCAAGCTTGTGAGGGACTCGATGCCCAGCTCGTGATTTCGTTGGGAGGAGGCGCAAAACCGGCGCAGGTGGCACCGCTTCCGGGAAATCCATTAGTCGTAGATTACGCTCCACAACTGGAGCTGCTTTCGCGTGCGGCATTGACTATCACGCATGCTGGCCTAAACACCGCACTCGAGTCGTTATCATCTGGGGTCCCAATGATTGCGATTCCCGTCGGCAACGATCAACCTGGCGTTGCTGCGCGCGTGAAATGGCTAGGGACGGGCGAACTACTGCCGTTTAAGCGGTTGCGTGCAGACCGGCTCCGAACGCTGGTGAAGAAAGTGCTGGAACAAGAGTCGTATCGGCTTCAAGTACGTAGATTGATGCTGGAAATCAAGCGCACAGACGGCGTGGAAAAAGCGGCCGACCTTATCGAACAAGTGTTACACGAACGACGGCCAGTGTTGCGCGCCGCCACGGTTCCGATCTGATCCAGTTTGGCAGGCACGCCGCTGCAGATCTCAGTCTGCGCTCGTCGTTCGTATATCCGCGACGGGCGCGGCCGGAGCGCGGACCGACCGAGAATAGCGCGTTAAGACCTATCGGAAGCTATTTCGGCTCGTTGCGGGTTCGCGATAACTTCCGAGTTGCGCGTGATCCAGGAGCTGTCCGGAAATTGCGTTGGCATTTTAGCCCACGCCCTATACCATAGTGGCGCGGCATTAGTTGGGAAGATGATCAGTGAATTAGAACTCGGCGGGTGATTTGTCCATTGTTTTCCCAATAGGTTCTCTTGCTGGCGAGAAAGGGATCGTCCGGAGCCGGCTGCATGTTGCCGTAAACGTCAAACGCTCGTGACCGGATCCTGTGCTCTCCAGCGGCGGGCATGCCCCATTCGAAACGCCAAAATTTCCACGCGTAGCTCCGTCTGCCCCTACGTATTGCGGTGTCACGATCCATTTCAGCCGTAGCGGGTCCGTCATCGGCCTCAGCAGCCGCCGTGATTGAGGGGGGCCTCTCGAGCCTCGCCGGCCTCCAGGGTCCCCCGTCGACCTGGACCTCCACTGCCGAGATCGGGGCACCCCACGCGACGCCCATAATGGCATACCGACCATTCCGACGTGTGACTTTTGCTGGTGCTGACTTAAGCAGCTCGTGGCTGACCGTGGTGAATGTCCAAAAGCTTTCGCCGTTGTGCTGCTGCTCGCGGATGCTGACGTAGTCTCGCGCCATGAAACGACCGGAGAAGCGGTGGTCCAACACGTCAATGCGCGTCAACCATTTTACGTTGGCCACACCGTACCACCCAGGCGCAATCAAGCGCAGCGGGAAGCCGTGTTCGGGAGGTAGCGGCCCGCCGTTCATTTCATAGCAGAGCAGGTTATCGGGGTGAAGCGCTTCACGGACCGACATGCTGCGGGCGAAATGCTCAGTAATCGTGAGATCAGATCCGCCCTCGCCATCAGGCTCAATCGTTCCCGTCGTTCCGCCGCTGACGATTCCGACGTTGTCGCGGATCGTTACTTTACCACTATCCATACCCCAGAAGACGATTTCGGTGGCTTGGCGCAGCAGCCCTGCCTCTTCCAGCAGAGGAGCCAACGGTGTTCCACCCCAACGCGCATTACCGACGAGGGGCGAGAAGACCCCAGCCTCGGGAATCTCATCATTCCCCGAGCATTCTATCGTGAAATCCACTTCCTGGCGCGCGCGGGTCTTCAGATCATCCAATGTCACGGACCGGGGTCGTGCGACCAAACCCGTGATATCTACGCGCCACGTGGAAGGATCGAGATTTTGAAGTATCCCGTAGTGTGTGACGTAAAAGAAGTTGTCGGCTGGTGTTAGCCAGGAATCGAGTTCCTCCCAAACCAACGGATTGCCGACAAGGGAGGGCGGTATTGGGAAAGGTCCAGGTTGGTCAAGCCACGGGATAACTTCATCGCCGGATCGTCCGAAAGCTTGCGTCGGGCCGGCTACGTGCAGGGCACTGAGCCCCATCAACGCTGGACCACCACCTTTTAACAAGGTGCGTCGGGAAATGTCTCGGTTATCCATGTCTTAGTCCTCTCTTTTCGATGCGCATGTTATTGCGTTCTTTAGCGTTGCCCTGCTCATCTCCGGCGATCACTCGCGCGCGCCGAAAGTTTGCCCATACGACAAGCCACTGTATTCTGCATGAAATTATTGCGGTTTTAGAAGCATTGTCAATGGAAATTCCCGGCTGAAAGGCGAATGACCGGGTTTGGCCGGACTTGAGAGCGCAACCGTCGCGCGATACCATGTCCTGTACTGTCATTGTGGCGTCGTGACGACGGAGGGTTATTTTATGTGCTTTTCGATCGGCCCTCAAACTTGGAGCGATGAGCGCAGTCTTCGTCTGGATTCGTGGAAAGAAATTGCTGGATACCTGAAAAGAGGCGAACGGACGGTCCGTAGGTGGGAACAGGTTGAAGGGCTGCCGGTACACCGACACGTACACGAGAAAGCTGCTTCGGTTTACGCCTACTCTGGCGAGCTGGATGCATGGGTGCAGAGCCGTGGGGCGAAAACTAAAGCGGACGCGGCAGGGATGCCGCGCTCCCGGATCCTGCTATCTCGCGTAAAGATCGCTGCAATTGTGCTCGGCATATTGATCATTGGCGGAGCCGTCACCGTGGTGTTCCTCGGGCGCTCTTTCGGAAATCTGGAAATGACCAGCGTACCGCTGACTACCTATCCCGGAGAGGAGCTAGACCCGGGTTTTTCGCCTGACGGAACCCAAATAGTTTTCAGTTGGAACGGGCCATCGAGGGATAACTTCGATATATATGTCAAAAAGATCGGACAGGAGAACTGTGTTCGCATAACTCGGGACCCGCAGGAAGAATTCAATCCGGTGTGGTCCCCGGACGGCCGGTTCATCGCTTTCCTGCGAGAGCTAGGGGAAGAGCAAGCAGCAGTTATGCTGGCCTCGCCCGTTGGCGGTTCGGAGGTTACGCTGGCGAAGTTTCACTATTCTCATTTTCCGGAGCTCCGGACCAGCTCGCCGGTACGCTATCTGTCATGGCATTCCTCAAGTAAATACCTGATTGCTGCCTTACCTGAAGCTGGTCCGTTCGCGCTTCACCTTATCTTTCTCACCGGCGAGCTGCGGAGTCTAACTGCGCCTGACATTCCAGCAGTACTCGGAGACCTCAATCCGACCTTCGCCCCTAACGGCAAATCAGTGGCCTTTACGAGATACTTCGGTTCCAGCTTTGGTGGCCAGATATACACGCTGGCACTGTCACCGGACGGGAAAGCGGTGGCGAAGCCGGAGCCAGTTTCGTGGGCCGCAAGCAATGCGACATCTGTAGTATGGACGCCTGACGGGCGCCAGCTTGTATATCAACGGTACGGAGAGCGTGGCCTATGGAGAACTACCGCGTTTGAGCGCAGCACCCCTAAGCGCATGATCATCGATGCTGCAGAAATTCAAAGCCCAGCCACATCGCGCGATAGCCGCTTGCTGCTTTTCAGCAGCGGCCGTACGGATGTGGACGTCTCCCGATCTGAAATTTCACGCACGGTTAGTAGTCCGCAGAGCGAACGGGTGATCTCCTCGACTCGCCTAGACACCGAAGCCAAAGTGTCGCCGGACGGCCGCCGAATGGCCTTTGCCTCGGAGCGCTCTGGTGGGCGCGAAATCTGGATCTCGGGCGTGGACGGCTCCGAAGCGAGACAAGTGACAAATCCAGGTGATGCAATCAACGACCACCCAAGCTGGTCGCCCGATGGAAGACGGATCGCGTTCGACTCTCGCCTGAAGGGTGGGAATGGACGGATCTATATCGCTCATATCGACCAGCCGGCAATCCAGCCGGTGACAAACGGCTCTGCTGATGATTCGATTCCCCGCTGGTCACACGATGGCAAGTGGCTCTATTTCAGTTCGAATCGCACTGGCCACAGTGAAATTTGGAGAGTGAGCACAGGCAATTTAGGCGACCAGTACCAAGTCACTATGCACGGTGGAGACGGTCCGATCGAATCAACGGATGGAGCATACCTTTACTACGTGCATCGCAGGGCCCTTCCCGGTCCGCAACGTCTTCGGAGAATCAACCTTTCCACTTGGAAGGAAGAAGCTCTGCTCGAGCCTCGGCACATCAACTGGTGGGATTTTGTTCCTGGCAATAACGGGGTGTATTTTGCGGATATTGCCGAACCGAAATCCGCGAAATTCCTATACTTCTATGAACTTGGAACCGGGCAAATCAGGCCTGTTGCTTCGCTCCCGAAGTCTTACTACTGCTGCCCGGACGTTTCAAAGGATCAACAGCACGTCTATTATTCCGTCCTGAACACTCTGGGCCACGATCTGATGATGGTGCGGGGTTTTCATTAGCTTACTTCGCGGGCGGAGCTGAGCGCAAAATAAGCTTCAACTATAGATGAGGCATTGCATTGTTCACGGTTCCGGTCGAGTTGTTTGAATGTAAGTCGAGCGAGGAGCGGGTGGTGTACAAAAG
>Ga0068856_100005215_pt1 | contig 12824 bp, 20 predicted proteins | sample KBSCornC62_FD_66595 | JGI IMG/M metagenome (GOLD analysis project Ga0068856, IMG submission 66595) | Corn rhizosphere microbial communities from Kellogg Biological Station, Michigan, USA - KBS Corn C6-2 | ecosystem: Host-associated > Plants > Roots > Rhizosphere > Soil ...
CATAATTGTGGCAATGGTCGCACTGGCAGGTTGTGTCTCCATCTTTGCTGAATCGTTGAATGACGATGTTTGCTATTTCGGTCTCTGTGGTTGGCGTATCCATTTCTGTACCTCTCACCTTTGATACGGTAACGATACTCGCTTGGGCGTCAGCTGTCAAGCGAGTATCCTATCAGAGTTGTCTATGGTTTTCGATAGACAGAATCAATGTTTGCTTTTAACAATTAAAATCTCGTTCGGTTCCGCGTCTGCTATCGACAAGAGAAATTGTGTGAAGTGTTTCGCGCAAAACGCGTATCCACTATATCCTGACATATAATGGTATACTTCAAGATTCACGATAACGTGTCGGGTGCAGCGTTTGTTATTTACAAAGTTTGATGCTGTACAATGTCCGGGGAATTCATCTTCAATTGGTAGAGTATTCCGATAGATGCATAATATCTGCTCAAATGGTTGAGCAGTGAAACGAAAACCGGGTGTGTTGGTGCGGTCTATTGATTCAGACATCATTGGTTATACTCCGTGAAACAGTAGCCATAGAATGACGAGGGCGGATAGAAAACAGAACGTTAGGACAATGATGGTATGTATCATTTGGCGGTTCGTGAAGAGTTGAGTTTGTCCCACAATTCGCGGATGAAATCGTCTTTAGCGGTATGGGCCGCTTCAACGAGTGATGCAATGGCCAGTACAAGCGCGCGGTCAACATCGCGGGAGATTTCGAGGATAGCATCCGCTTGCGTCAGATGATGGTGTCCGGTTTCGTAGCACGCGTTATCGATGATAAGGTGTGTCCCCCAACCGTCCGGGTCGTGAACAATATCTACGCTGACTTCCATGTTGGTACCTCTCAAATGTGATACCAAAAGGATACCGCCTGACGATGTGCAAGTCAAGCGGTATCGGATAGGACTTATGAATCGCTGGCGATAGATGAAAGCTATTGAGATGGTGGGATATGGTTCGGGTCGGCCGCGGTTTCCATGTCGGTAGCGAAACTCTCAGCGGCAATCGCCTGTTCTCGGTCACGGGCCAACACAGCGGTATTGATAGCGGCAACCGTATTCTTAAGGGTAGTCATATCCTGTTCCAGCGCGGTAACGCGAGCCTCTAGCGTGGCATCGATAACCGGGTCGGTTGGTGGTATTGATGGTGCCGGGGTGGTAGCGTCAAAATCTCCCGTAACCGAAAATGATTCGAGGTACTTTTGTTGATTGGCATTGATATCATTTGTCCAGCCAAAAAAGGTTTGTGGATTGCCTGTCCCCCAAACATTCAGGGAAGCAATCAACAGTTGTAGCCAATGTGTGTTGACGGCGCTGGTACCGATTTGTGCTAGGCATGGAATAAGGCTCGGGTACAAACCGTTTTGCATTGTTTCTACGGTTGCAGTAACACCATCTTCTAGGGACGCGTAATTTTGTACGCCTACGCTGTTGTAGTCGTTTCGAGTACCAACCACCTGTTCGGTGTCAAACGGGTTGTGAGCAGCTTCCGAGAATTCCCAATGCGCCCAATTTGCCGCGAGAGTGTGAAGGGCGATGGCGTCAGGGATATTGAGTTTGTGTGCGAGTGCGGTGACGAATTCGTCGAGGTCGGGTTGCCGGTTAGTCAATTCGGTTTGCGGAATCATTATCAGAATCTCCAGTCATAAGGGTTGGTTTGTAGGAAAAAATTTGCGCGTCAGGCCAATCGGTCAGGGATTTGTCAACGCACGCATTAAGGGAGTAGGACAGGAATAGTTGCACCTGTTTGGAATCCATGTCTACGTGTGCTGCGGCATACATGGTAGGGGGGACAATTTTATCAATGCGTACGTTTACCAAATTTTGCCGCCCTTTGCCAGTTGGGATATTTCGTCAGGGTTTTCGAATCCAACTACGTAGCCGGCATTGCGAAACAATTCGCGCGCGCCTACGTAATGGTAGTTACATAGTTTGGTTGGGCCTTCATGATTCCACAGGACGTGTTTGGCGCGGCGTACACATTCTAATCCGCCAAATTCTCCCACATCGCAAAATTGTCCGGGTGTTTGGGTTGGTAGCGGTTTGCGTAGTTGTGGCAATGGTTGTCCCTGTATTTGATGTGAGGGCCAAGGGATGGTGCCGGAAAAACAGGGCAATTCTGGCCACCTATCCCGTGTCCCCCGCGTACAGTATAGTCCCCTTACGAGCTAGAGGGTAGAGGTACAGGCTGTTGGCCTATAGTGTCAAACGAGGCCCGCTTGCTGGTATTGAGTTTGGGAGCGAACGCCAGTACCGCAACGCAAAACGTTACTTAGAACGTCACGGGCAAATACCGGATCCGCTAGCGTTAGCTAAAGCCTATCAATCACAGCACGATAAAGAGGTGCGATTAGCGCGCCGTACAGGTATGGATGCCGCCACGTTTGAGCAGATGCGGCACTATTTTGCTGCACGTGCGGCACAAACGGAAGCGGCGTATTTAGACTCACAGGGAATGCGGCATCCAACCACGCGTGAGATGACCGATATTAATCTTGCACCAAAAAGTATGTTTATGCGATTATGGGATGCGGCGGCATCGACGAATTTTACAGGTATCGCGATGGACAGGTTGATGGTATATGCGGGGATGCGCGATACAGGCGGAAAGCATAAGGGGCCTAAACAATGGGAAGAGTATAAGCAATTGATGACGTGGTATGCACAGAATGAACCATCGGCAATTATGCGGGAAGATTTTCGCAGACTGCCACAAATAACGCGCGGTAAAAACAAGGGGCAATGGGTTTATCCGTGGACAAGACGACGGCGCAAAAAGTAACTTTTATCGGAGTAGATGGTGAGGGTATTACGCGGGACGATGATACAATTATCCTTCCAAATGGTGGCACCGTGGGAAAACACGAATACGTTTTGTTGGCCAGCAGCGATGAAACTTACGTGGAAAATTACGGAAGCGGATTGGACACTGAAACCTGTCTGGGATTCCTGTTCGCTCAACACCGTAAGGGCAGCGTTATTGTCGGATTCTATTTTTCGTACGATGTGAACATGCTGTTGCGTGACGTGGATACGTACACGCTTGCGAAAATATGGGCCGGTCATTTATGGACATGGCGTGCGCCGAGCGGTCATCTCTATCGTTTCAAGATGATTCCGAACAGGTTGTTGGAAATCAGCACGGGGTACTGGAACGATACGACGTGGAAGTCTGAAAAGAAAATACAGGTATGGGATACCAGCGCGTTTTTTCAAACCTCATTTGTGCGGTCACTGGCGAAATGGAATGTGGCAGAACAGGCGGTTATCGACCGTATCGCCAACATGAAAAATCAACGTGGAATATTTACGCCAGAACAAACAACACAAATCCGCGAGTATTGTATTGACGAGTGTAAGCTACTCGTACAAATGATGAACAAGGTACAGGATGCGCTACTGGCAGTTGATATCAATCTAGCTAGCTGGTATGGTGCTGGCGCTATTGCTAATGCTTTGTTGCGCGACAATCATGCACGCGATTATATGGCGGATGATGACGGTATCAATGAACTAGGCAAACTGGCCTATTATGGCGGTCGGATTGAGACGTTCGCTATCGGCATCCATGATAATACCAGTTGGGAATACGATATTCGTTCAGCCTACCCTACCGAAATTGCGCAGTTGCCGGACACGAAAGATGCGGTATTGGTAACGTATAATGTGTGGACGCCTAACCCTAACAGCATGTGGCGTATACGGTGGTGTGTTGAGCCGGGCCGGAAAGCGTGGTTGGCACCGTTTCCCCTGCGGAAGGATAAGCGGATATTTTGGCCGTTGCGTGGTGAGGGTTGGTATCACTATGCGGAAATCGTACAGGGTATCAAAACGTGTGAGACGCAGGGTATCTGGTACGAGATTTTTGACGGTATTGGGTTAGAGGTCAGAAATCAGGACAAACCGTTTGCATGGTTCGAGGATTTGTATGAATGGCGCGCACAGTTAAAGCGTGAAGGGCATCCAGCCGAAAACGTACTTAAGCTTGGATACAATGCGGGGTATGGCAAATTTGCGCAATCCAACGCACACAATCGGAAACCACGCTATCAAAACTATTGGTTGGCCGGGGCCATTACCGCAGGTTGCCGCGCGCGTGTTGCCGGGCTGGCTTTACAGGCAGGCGAGAATGCCGTGCTGGCTATCGCTACGGATGCCGTTATCGTAACCGACCGTTTAGAGGGTGTAGATATCGGTTCGCGATTGGGACAATGGGACGAGATAGAAATTGAGCCGGGTCTTTTGCTGGTACAGCCGGGAGTCTATATGACGCCATCGCGGTCGATTGTGCATACAAGGGGGTTTGCCGCACAGGCGATGATATATGATGAGTTTGCCAATGCGTGGATAAATGAGGGCATCGGGTCATGGGTGGCGATACCAGAAACACGGTTTATCGGTATGGGTTACGCGTTGTCCACCGGGCATGTTGACGATTGGTGGAGACGATGGATACCGGGTGAAAAGCGAATATCGTTATCAGGTACCGCGAGTAAGTATCCACGTATGCCAATTGGAGACCGTTTGCAGTATCTGGAATGTGCTCCCGGTTGGGAGATAGAGTCGGAAATTTACGTTGCGCGAGAGCGTGGGATTGACTATACTACAGATTGGGAACAGCCCGATATGCCTGTACAGGAATGGTTGGTGTGACATGGAATTTGACGGTTTGAGGTTCGTGGTAGAAAAGCTACTGGACGAATGGCGCATACTGTATATTGTACCGCTTGAACAACGTGTAATAGAGTTGGAAACTGCACACGCGGTAGAACATCCTGCAACCATTGTGAATATGGAGCCGGAAGGAATCCCGGTAGAAGCAATGGAACAGTTGTCGGTTGAAACACCTGCTATTGTTGTGATTGATGATGGGGAAGCATCCGAAGGTAGAAGCGTTGACAGAACAGGTAGAGGCACTTACGGATGCTGTAGAAGTGCTGGCATCCGAACAGGTAGAAGATGCGATAGAGGATACTGTACAAAATGCGGTTGATGATGCTGTATCCGATGTGATAGAAGAAACAATAGAACCTGTTGATACGGTAGAAGTAGAAACAGATGATAGCGTATTAGAGTTGCCGGTTGTGGATGAACAGGAAATCAAACCGGAACGACGTGGATTTTTGGATAGACCATTGTTTGGTGGGCGGCGATGATGGAAGTTTCTGATTTTGATGAATGCGAGTGTGGCGATTTTCGTCTCGACCATGTCAATTTAACCGGAAGATGTACGTTACCAGATACTTTAGTACATGGATTCAAGCCATGTAAAAGGTTTCGCTATTTTCGTCCTTCAACATGGAGTGAAATTGAACATCAATTGCGCGTACGCCATGCAACATTAGCAATCCATGGAAAAGGCGAAAAATGGAAGTAGAAATAGGTAATCCAGATACGATGTCCGAACAGCCGCCGAAACGTGGGCCGGGGCGTCCTCGGAAAGATGGTTCTCCTGCACAACCGAGACGACCGCGTAAATCGACCGCAGAAGCAAAACAACAGGCAATGGCAACATGTGCGGCAGCGGTAGCGGTAGCACAAATGGGTGTCTTATGGGTAGCGCATACGTCGGGTAGAGTAATCGAACCAGATGATTTGTTAGATGATAATGAGATTGCTGCATTGGGCGATGCGATTAGTGCCGAACTGTTGGCCAGTGTGCGAGCACGTAAATGGCTTGACCGCGCTGTGAAAGCTTCACCGCATCTTGCATTGATGCAAGTTACGTTTGCGATAATGGTTCCGAGACTGCAACGGCATAATATTCTACCGGGTGGACAAAATGACGAACAGCAAACCGACGCTCCCGTTTCGATGGAAACAGGGGGAACATTTGGCGATAGCGGGGGATACGGGTTCGGGGAAAACCACGCTAGCGCAGACGCTATTGATGCACTGGGAATATACAATAGCACTCCAGTCTAAGCTCGGTAGTCGTACCGACCCTAAGTTGCCGGGTCAAACCATTCGGTTGTCCAAACCGTTCTACCGTGGGATTCATGAACGGTATGTTGTGGAACCTGAATACGACAATCAACGTTCAGTGTTTATCAACGTGTTGGACAAAGCGTTCGAACAGGGTGGATGGACAGTCTATTTTGATGAGCTGTTTTACATAGAAGAACAGTTGAAAATGAAAGCATATGAAAACAAACTGTTGACGCAAGGGCGCAGCAAAGGACTAACGATAATGGTAGGAATGCAGCGTCCAGTAGGAGTAACACGGTTTGCATTGTCACAGTCAACGCATATCATTTCGTTTTCTATGGAAGGACGAGACGTGGCGCAAACGTTGCGACAAACGGCAACGGAAACATTGGCGCAAACTGTAACGCAATTGAAGCGGTACGAGTTTGCGTGGTATTACAAGCCAACGCGCGAAATTTGGACGGGCCGGGTACAGGATTTGTTACCTTTACCTACGGCCAACACTGGCACGTAACACTTTCATTCCCTCTCCCTTATATAGAGGGTAGGATGGGCATATCCGCATGGGGGAAGAATCGTTGTGAAAATTGGCTCGATTGAGCATGGTATTTACATTACCCTTTGGGCTGTCGTTGGGATAAACGTACTCGGAATGACTGCCGCTTACCTTGCCGGACGCGATAACCCTATCCTCTCCAAAACGGGAGCCAGTCTGGCAACCGTAATCCCGTGGCACTGCTAAGGAGTTTTATCAAATGCCGAAAGCCGCTACCGCTACACAGGTAGCACCGGGTTCGAATATCCCTACCGCTCCGATTGCCGCCGCAGCATCGCGCGGTCAAACGCAACGTGTTGTACCATTTCGTGAAGCAACTATCGAACGTACAACTACGCTTACACCGTTGCAATTTGCGCTTGCAACGTCATTTAATCCGATTGAAACTACGCTCGACGGTACCGGCTACGTTTACGAAATCATTCTGGACGTACAGGCTACTACCTCTGCGAATGCCGCAACGGTTGTGTTTGCGGAAGATGCGCCATTCAATGTTCTAGCCAATGTAGCGTTCAGTGACCCTACAGGTAGCGAGGTCAACCTACAGGGTTACAATCTCAAGCTCTACAACGACTTTATGGGAGCTACCTACCGCAACCTTCCCATTGAAAACAGCAACCTGTTTTCACAGACTGCGGGCGTTGGTGCTGGCGTTGGCGGTTCATTCACGTTTATGCAGCATGTCCCGGTTGGTATTAATCGTCGTGATTTGCTTGGCATTCTTGGTAACAACGACCGTATGGTTAAATACCAGTTGCGAACAGACTTGAACGCATCGGGTCAGGTATACACTACTCCACCTACCACACTTCCAAACGTGATTGTTAACCGTTACTATAACAGTTACGCGGTACCTCCAGCAGTTGGGCCAGCAGGACAACAGCAGTTAGAGCCGGACTATTTTGGTACGATTGCCTACGGCACCCAATCTACGCTCTCCGCTGTACCAGCACCGGGGCAGGTAAACCACGCGCTCCAGCGTATCGGTAATACCATGCGGTTCCTCGCATTTGTATTCCGCTCGAACGGGGCACGTTCTGCCGCCGAAACGAATAACCCTACATCTCTCCAGCTCATTATTGGCGATACGTATATCGCTAATGAATCGTGGCGTTTGCGGAAGATGTACGATTACGAACATTATGGGTTCAACATGGACAATGGCGTAATCGTCTATGATTGGATTCACGATTTCCTACCGGGTGCCGGTGACGAACTGGGAAATGACTGGATTAATACCAGCAACGTCAATATCGCACAGTTGATTGCCACATATCCTAACGGGTTCGGTAGCACGAACAACAGTCTTATCGCTATCACCGCCGATATGGAACTGCGCGGGCAGCCTTTGGGGAGCTAATTCAATGGCCTACTCGCGTTACTGGAACGGACTACGTATTCCGGGACAACCTGTATCTGGGCCGGAAAACTACGCACAGCAGGTACAGATTCAATCAGCCACGTATCCGGGGACAATTATGGATAGTGACGAAATGACGGGCCGTATAGGCGGAATGTGGCTTGGTTTGTTTATGGTTGGACTTGTCGTCTACTATCTCAATAGCAAAGGGGTATCATAACGTGAAACTTTCAACCGTGTTTATCGGGTTTGTGCTCGGCGGCGCGGCATCCTATCTGTTTATGATGGCTCAAAATAGGAAATCTGCATGAATGAGAATATGCTTGTCGGGGTAGTTGCGTTTGTCGCCGGTTTTTACTTCGCTAACCATTACCTCAAAACTCGTCAGGTTGTGTAATGAGTAGTGCGGAAATCACGTCGATTGCTACACTCTGTTCGGTCATTATTTCATCCGCGATTATGATTTGGCGAACCATCGTCAACGGCAACACCGTAAACGATGTTCAAACCAAAACCAATAACATTCAAAATGCTACCGCCGTGGTTTCAGACAAAACCGATACGATAGCCAAACAAGTTAACGGTAATATGGATCAATTGGTGAACACAGTTAGCCAAATTCACGATAACCTTATCAATCAACCGCCGCACTAATATGGGAGCAAATACCGCACAGAAAATCGTCACCTTTTCCGCTATTGGTAGTATTATGCTTATGGCAGTACGAAAAGGGTGGCTAAAGAATTTCGCAAGCGGTATCCGCTCTGCTACGGGGAACTAACTTATGAATGGGATGGCACTTATGCTTATCGTTGCAGGTGGCATCCTTATATGGTTGGCATTGGGGGGAAAAGTTGGCTAATAGCGACCTACAATCCGCTACCAAAGTCAGCACTTCCACGGGCAAATGGTTTGCTGGTTGGTTTGGAGCGTTTGGTATTCTTTATATGATGGCGGAAATCGATAGCATGGCGGATTTGGCCGCCACATTCGCAATCGGTATCTTGATTGGTACCGCAGTATTAGGAGAATAAATATATGAATACCGTTCGAGACTTTTTCAACGTTCTGGCCTTGATTGTCGGACTTGGTATCGTGACTACTATCGTTGCGAACGGAGCCGGTTCGGCGAACGTTATTGGTTCATTCGGTAACGCATTCGCTGGCAGTATCAAAGCCGCGCAGGGACGAGGATAAATTGGCTGTTCTAGAAGTTGGCGCGGGTAGGGATACACGTACCGCCTATAATCAACCATCGTCATCATTGTACGCAATGTATGGACGCCATTTTCAGATTGGATGGAGTTTTTATCCCGGTCGGAATCGTGGCGCCAAAACTTGGTGGTTACAGCACAACAAAACAACCGCTACCGATACCAATCCTCAATATATGATGCCGCTACCGATGCCAGCATTTCTACGACGTGGTAATACGAGCGCTTCTGTAGCACCGGCATTCAACGGTTCACAGCAAAGGGCATATAACCAATGGCCTACCCGTATCACATTCCGCGCGCGCACCTAGTTGGTGTTGCTGCGCTCGCAATCTTTTCCGCACTGGTAGCCGATTATCTATGGCAACAGGTACCGCAACGGTTCCCGCCATTGCCGAAAGATGCTCTATGGGACGAAATATCGTCCGTTGCTGGCGAACGCTGGAAAGTCAAAGGTGGATAACCATGCCGTTTGATTTACCACCCTCGTTGACAAAGCGGTTAGGCCCGCTTCCCGTCTGGAGTTGGTTGGTAGTTGGCGCGGCTGGCGTAGGCGGCGTCATCTACTATATGCGAAAGCGCAACGCGTCTAATGCACAACCGGCAAGCGGGTTAGTCCCGTCTACCGATTTGGGGGCTGGCGCGGATTTGGGGCAGGGTACAACGGTCGGGAGTGGTTCAGGTGGCGGGGCGTCCGATGGTGGTTCTACCAGCCCGGTAACTAATAACTATTACTATGACGATCATATCCCGCCGGGTAGCATTATACCGCCGGATTTACCCGCAGGGTCAGTATATAATCCCGATATTGGCGGATTTGTCTTACCATCGGGGGATAGTCCTTCCAATCCCGGTTACAATACGCTTACACCACCTACAACGTCACATACTGCGCCCATGCAAACTATTCAGGCGTCCAATGGTTCACCGGGTACGATTGCCGGTATGTCGGTTATCAATCTCGCAAATGGGCGCGCGATACAGGTACCAGATTCCACAGTGACATGGTTCGAACAACATCCGCCCGCCAATCCGGGAGACATTACCCAACAGCTAGCCGACCATCCCAACACTGAGGTAGCGGTACCCTACAACCTGAATGGGCCGGGTGGCGCAGAATGGATTGACGTTGCAGGCGCATAATGGGTAGCACTGACGGATTGGGTAATCCTTTGGCGGCACCGCTTTCATACAATCAAGCGGTTGCCGCTGCATACGCCGCAGGATTTCGCGGCAATGCATTAGTCGATGCTGTTGCCATTTCCAAACGTGAAAGTGGATTTGTACCTAACAACTACAACGGGAACGTTTCGACTGGTGATAACAGTATCGGCATGATGCAGATTGACATCTTGACTAACTCATTAGCCAGTATCGAAAACATGCTCAACAATATCGGTATCACTGCCGCCACCCGAAACGATGTGATTGGCGCGTTGAATAATCCCGTTACCAATTTCAAAGTTGCTTATCAAATGTCAAATGGTGGTTCCGATGGTTTCTTTTCGTGGGGGCCATATAAAGGACAATCTGCACTCTATGATACCGATGTCCCTAGCGCGCAAGCTGCGGTCAACGCATTTTTGGCGGAATCTCCATCCCAACAGCAACAAGACATTAGCGCGATTGGTGACTATAGTCTCAATTTCACTACGACATTGCCCGACCAACTTGGCGGCGATTCACCGGGCAGTATCTGGAGTGATATTACCGGCAGTATTCGCAAAACACTTGCCGGGCCTGCAGGTATTAGCTTTTTAGGTGCAACGGAAGCGGGCGCCGTTACCGATTCTGTTATTGCAGACTTAAAAAAGATCCCGGGAGTACCGGGCAGCGGCGGAGTTGGCAGCACTCTAAGTGCGTTTACAAGCCTTATTCCAGACATTGAAACGGTGTTTAGTTGGATATTAGACTGGCACAATTGGGTAAAATTGGGCATCATTTTAGCGGGCGGATTGCTTATACTTGGCGGAATTTATACCGCTGCGAAATCGTCAACGAATGAGGTAACGGTCAATGAGTCAAAATCATAGCGCCAACGATGACCTGTTTATGGCTACACAAGCGCAGGACAGGGACGCCGCGCAAGCCATTTTAGATACGCCACGGTCACGCGAACTAGCGCACGTACCGGCGTTTGTCCAGTATCCGCAACGCGTACGCCGCATCTTTCTACAGTCTGGCGCGCCACCTGATACACTCAATTTTGATTTTACCGTTCGTGCAATTGTCATCCAAAACCTCGGCACAAACGCCTATATCTATTGTGTTGAAGCGGGCATCTATCTTACCACGTCAGGGATGCCGCAGCAGGCAATCAACCTCCCACAAGGTACAACTACCCTGACACTCCAATACCATACCAAACAGTTCGACCCTACACCGCCCGCTGGCGTGACGGGGGAGTACGCTACCCTATGGGCATATGACGAATGGATAGCGCCTTCATCCGCAGGAGCCGCAGCAGGTGGCGCGGTCGGTACACAAGTGACTATCGTAGGCCCATTGGACGCCGGAAGCGTTGCAACGCGCGTAGAGAATTTTCCTACCTCCTTCAACGTTGCCGTCACGAACTTTCCCGCGCCATTTCACGTCACCGTTGACAATTTCCCCGCAACACAACCGGTATCTGGTACCGTTGCTGCTACACAATCGGGCGCATGGGGCGTAACGCAATCCGGCGCTTGGACAGTAGGAATACTTGGCACCCTTGCAGTACAGCCAATTGGCGGCACACCTTTTACTCTCGTATCTGCGGCCAGTACAAATGCTACGCTTGTTGCAACAGGTACGCGTACGCTTATGGGCATTCAAGTTATCAACAATAATGCCGCACCTCTTTATCTCAAACTGTACAACAAAGCTACTACACCAATTCCCGGAACCGATACGCCAGTACAAAACTACGAAATTCCCGCGAACGGCGCAGGGTCTAATTTCGGCGGTGGTTTCATCTTCGATACCCCTATTGCACTCAATCTGGGATTGGGTATTGCGCTTACCGCCGGTCAAGCATTACTCAACAATACCCCTGTGGCAGCGGGCGACGTAACTCTCAACTTGGTATACATCTAAATGGTTTATGCATTCCGTACACCTACGTCGGCGGCCAGCGGGTCTATTACCGAACCTGTAGGCACTACGAACGGCGATATTCTAATTGGATGGGCGGAAGCAACCGGCGTCATATCCCTTCCCGCAAGTTGGAATCTACTTGGTAGCTATATTGGCGGTAGACAATGGATATGCGGTTGGATTCCGCGTGGCCCGTCTGCGCCATCGTTGAATTTTTCGGGCGGCGCACTTACCACTTTATATACCATCATTCAACCGGGTAATATTCCGCGTTTCACATTCCAGACAAATGCGTTCACTCATCCGAGTGCGGGCGCACCCATTGTATGGAATGCGTCCGGTTTGCCGTTACCGTTTGATGCTATTTTAGCAGGGCGATTTGCAACAGGCGGTAATACGTATAGCGGCACCATAACACCTACACTCAATCTTGGTCCGAGTAATGGTGCAAGTACCGGATGTCTTGACTGGTACGGTACGCCGTCTACCGATGGCCCATTCTCTACTAATAACGGTATGACTAATACAGGCGGCGTTGTTATGGATCAAATATCTGTGTTTCTACAAACTCCACCTCCGCCTGCTGGTGGAAATCTACCTCTATTGGGAGTAGGATAAGATGAAAATCTTTAGATGCGAATGTCCTTATTGTGAATGCCGGAAACACGCCAAATTGAGTGCCG
>Ga0068856_100005216_pt1 | contig 12823 bp, 10 predicted proteins | sample KBSCornC62_FD_66595 | JGI IMG/M metagenome (GOLD analysis project Ga0068856, IMG submission 66595) | Corn rhizosphere microbial communities from Kellogg Biological Station, Michigan, USA - KBS Corn C6-2 | ecosystem: Host-associated > Plants > Roots > Rhizosphere > Soil ...
GCCACAAGTTACGCTACGCTAAACTTGCGGCAGTTGGGGTACTGGGCGAAGTCAGTTTGCTGGTTGTTGGTGAAGCATACCAACAAGGACGATGGTTTTTTATTTTTAAACGAAAACGAATTGAGTCGTAAATTTCAAATAGCATTTTGCTTCTTCATCGGAGTTCAAGGTCTCATCATCGCAGTGTGGCAAACCTTTCAGTTTATTTTGAACTCGATTGAAGTTGCAAGGGGGAAGCGTGACATTGATCTCAAGGATATCTTTATAATTCTTGGGATCATAATTGCGTTATATTTATTCTCATTCTTCGTCCTACGAAAAGGAATTGAACAACTGCGCGTTAGAAAAGGTCTTGAAAAAAAAGACTCCAACTTGCAGTTCTAATATTCAAACGAAGCCCATCAAAAAGTTTCGCCCTTGTTGGTTCTTCACCAACAAGCCGCAGTCTACCCGTCGGTATGCGCTAAAAATCCCCAGCGTTTTTCCAAAGTATATTACCGTGATCTTGAGATAGGAAAGGCTGGTAACAATCTGCTCTCGATGCGCGCGAAAACGGACGTTTAAGTTCATTTTCGCGCGGATGTACACTAGTAACCTTTTGTTTTTCAAAACGAAACGCCACTATTTCATGGCACCATCTTTGAAAACCTTCGGGAAATTTTGAATGACAATCGAACTATCGCACACATCTTTATATGCTTCGACACTACCTCACCACGGCCCTTCGTAACATAAGGCGTAACAAATTTTATTCGGCGATCACGATAGGAGGCTTATCGGTGGGGATCGCATCCGTCGTTCTCATCGTTCAGTACCTGAAGTATGAGTTAAGTTATGACAGGTTTCACAAGGACGCGGAGAATATTTATAGAGTAGCGTGGATGGGCTCGAATCCGCAGACGCGAACGCCACATCCTATGGCGCAAGCGATGGTGCGCGATTTCCCGGAAGTCGAAAGCGCGGTGAGCCTAACGCCATTGTACGCGTCGGGAATGACGAAAGAAGTTTACTCGATCCGAAATCCCGAAACAGATGTGCACTATGATGAATCGGGTGTGCTCGCGGTCGATACAACATTCTTCAAGGTTTTTTCCTTTCCGATGATTCGCGGTAACGCGCAGTCCGCACTTAAACACCCCGAGGCGGTTCTGATCTCCGAATCAATGGCGTTGAAATACTTCGGTACTGTCGATTGCCTGGGCAAACAATTGCAGCCCAACGACGAAAAGTATTTGCTCCAGGTACAAGGAGTATTCAAAGACGTGCCGTTCAACTCTCATTTTCATTTTGATTTTCTCATTTCATACGTGCGTGAAAAATATCTTGACTCCGACGGAGGCGGGTACTTTTACCAATGGAGCGATTTCGGCCACTTTAATTATGTGAAGCTGAAACCCGGTACAGACGCGAAAGCACTACAGGCAAAATTGCTGGCGTGGTCGGGCAAATATTATAAGTATTCCGACGACGAAATGCGATGGTTGCAGAAAAATAATGCGGGGTTTGAATTGCAACCGCTCACCAGTATTCACCTGAGATCTCACATTCGCTGGGAGCTTGAGCCACATGGAAACATCGTGTACGTTTATCTTATGGCGTCTGCCGCGCTGTTGATCCTCGTGATAGGTGCAATCAATTTTATTAACCTGAATATTGCGCAAGCCTCTGAACGTGCTAAAGAAATTGGTGTGCGGAAATCATTGGGCGCATTCCGGCAACAACTGGTCATTCAGTTCTTCGGAGAGTCGCTGTTGATAACCATGGTAGCCATCGTGTTGTCGTTTGCTTTTGTGGAGATTGCGCTTCCCTTGTTTCATGGTGGTGGGGGTACAAACTTTGTTATCGAGCATGGCTTGTTTCTGGTTGTGGTTATTGGGCTGGGGTTGATACTAGCCATCGTCACCGGTATTTTTCCTGCACTTTTTATTTCTACGAACAAACCTGCCTTGATCCTGAAAGAGAAGATGCTGCGAACCGACGGCTTTGGCATTCGACGTTCTTTGATTGTCTTTCAATTCCTGATGTCTATGGGACTTATTTCCTCGAGTGCCATTATTTCACAACAGCTTGACTTCCTGCAGCATAAAGATATCGGCTTCAAACCCGAAGAGGTGCTCGTGCTTCCGATTAAGGAACGATCGATGAATGGACGAATTGCCGAACTGCGTAATGAACTTCTTCGCATCAACGGCGTAAAGGGAATTTCTGCGACGTCTAACATTCCCGGAAAATTATTCAATCAAAATCCAATTTACGCGCTGGATAATCCGCAAGAGCGACGGGATGCCTCCGAAGAACTTGTCGATGCTGATTTTCTGAACGTGATGGATATCAAGCTTGCGGAAGGGCGCTCGTTTATCGCCGGTAATCGTGCAGATGCCGATGCTTTCATCCTGAACGAGACTGCTGTGCGTCAGTTAGGATTGAAAGATCCGATTGGGAAAGAGATCGTCTGGGAGCGTGACGGCCCGGAAATTAAAGGCCCTGTTATCGGGGTGGTAAAAGATTTCAATTTCCAATCACTTCATGAACCCATGCGCCCGTTGTTAATTCGTTTGGAAACCAATTATAATTTTGTAGTCATAAAATTAAGTACCAATGATTTTAATACGACCATAAAATCGGTGGAACGGATTTGGAAAAAGTTTGATGACCGCTTCCGTTTTGAATATGCTTTTCTTGACTCACAACTTAATCAACTGTATGCCGAAGAGCAGAACATGGCGAGCGTTCTCGATACCTTCTCGGTGATTGGGGTGATCATTGCGTGCATGGGATTGCTTGGCATTGCGGCGTTGGCTTTCCGCCGTCGTACCAAAGAGATCAGCGTGCGAAAAGTACTGGGCGCCACGATGGGAAACCTGATGTTGTTACTCCTGAAGGATTTCACAAAGCTCGTTTTGATCGCCGTGATATTGGCCGTACCGCTCGTGTGGTGGATGATGAACAAATGGCTCGAGAATTTTTCGAATAGAATATCGGTCAGTCCGTTGGTATTTGTTCTCACCGGCGTAGCGCTGGTTCTTGCCTCCTGGATCACGCTGAGTGTTCTTACCGTGCGAACGGCTCGTGTGAACCCTGCCGAGACGCTAAAGTCCGAGTGATAGATTTTCATCGTCGGAGTGACTGCCGAATAGATGAATAGAAACAGCGTTGGTGGATCGGCGTCATGTTATGAGATATGTAATCTTTTCGTTCCGATTCAATCCGGATCAAAAAAAGTTACGTTTCTCACCAATCGCCGCGTCGCCCTTGTTTTCGTCATGGAAATCAACGGCGAACAGAACACCAATGGCGAGGAGCCAGGACAGAGCCAGCTTAGAGCCAGGATAGAGCCAGCTTACATTTCAAAGCGCTGGGTGACATTCAACGATAACACCGACAACTGGTGTCGGTATGCGCACGGATATTTGTTCACTTTTTTGGCCCACGAAGTTCGACGCTGCGCACAGGCGGAGGAAACAACTATGGTGGCATTGTCAATCGGGCTCGAAAAAATCACGCTTCTCGCCAATAGCTGTCTTCAGGCAACGCATAATCGACTCATGAAAATCGGTTCCCGAAGCATGCAGGGGGATCGATGGCCTTCACCAGCATCGTACGCAATTCAAAGAGCTGCTCCCTGTTATATTTTTTTGATGCCTTCACTAACTCAAGCTTCATCAGCTCTTCCTGTTGATCGTGTTTGGGATTGAATATTCCGTTGATATGACTGCATTGATGGCAGATGCCATTTTTGTTGATCAAGGCGCACCGGTGTTCAAAAATATCCGTCATCACATTTCGTGCATCGTTCAATAAATGTTTGATGACGCCTTCGGATTTGTCTAGGATGAGACCAATCTCCCTGATTTGAAAATCGTAAATATCTTTCAAGATCAGCGTCACTTGATTTTCGATGGGCAATGTTTTGGAGATGCAGGTGAAACAGTAGTCGATGTGTTCCCGCATTTCATAAGCACCTGTAGTCGATGTATCGTGAACGGCCCAGAAGACACGCCTGATGTCTTCGGAACTGATGGCCAGATCGGCTGCGCGATCCTGTGCATCGGCTTGCCATCGTTTTACTTTTCGTAAATGATCATAGGCAAGGTTGGTTGCTATTTTGAAGACCCATGTTTTTAATGAAGATTCTTCGTTAAAGGTCGATATCTTCGAGAACGCCCTGATGAACGTGTCATGCGTAATATCATCAACGTCGTTGCGATCGGTTAGCAACCGGTATAGAAATGATTTCAGCTGGCTTTGAAATTCAGCGAATAGCGTTTGAAATGCGTTGATGTCGCCAGCCTTGGCTGATTTGAGGATTTCTTCTCTTTCCATTTATTCGAGTATGCTCACGTGAAAACAGGTTGCAAGTCTTTCAACTGAAAGACTGCAACCTCTAATGTACAATAAACTATGTGCTATAAAATATTGGCTTTGCCGCAATCCACATCCACAATATGACTGTTAAAAGCGACGCCGGTCTCCGATGCGAGGAAGGCCGCTGTATCGCCGAGCTGCTTCAGCGTCGGACTCGTCTTCAACAAGTCGAATGCTTTGTACTGGGCGATCAGCTGCTCCGCGGGCATTCCGTATTGTTGCGCCACAGCCTCGATCCAGCCGGAGATTCGTTTCGTCTCCATCAATGCACCCGGACAAATGCAAATTACTTTGATTCCATCGCTTCCCCATTCCGCCGCCATCACACGCGTCATCCCCTCAATTGCCGCACTGGCCGCGGTGATCCCCGCCACGTTCGGAAGTTTGCTTCTCGACAACGCCGCTGTGAGAAGTAACACCGTTCCTTCCGATTGCGTTTGAATCATATACCTCGCAGCTACCCGGGAGGTGAGGAACTGTGATCCGCACATCTTTTCCATCGGCGCCATGAATTGTTCGAATGTCGCCACGGTCGTGGGCGGTCGGCCACCCATCTCACTGTAATCGACGCCGATACCGTTGAACACGACGTCCAGCGTGCCGTTGTCTGCCACGACTTTTTTAATGAAGTTGTCGATTTCAACTTCGTTCATGGCATCTACCTTAGCCGCCTCAGCGTGCCCGCCGCTGGTATTAATTTCCTGCGCGAGTGTTTTCACCGCCTGGAGGTTCCGCGCCGTGACATACACCTTTGCTCCATGTTGAGCGAATGCTCGGGCGACCGCGCCCGAAATCTCACCGGAAGCAGCAAATACAATAGCGACTTTGTCTTTTAGATTTTGCATGTTGTTTATGTTTAAGTTTCGCTATTGACGAATGAGCCCAGCAAAACGGTCGGTTTTTTTGAAAAAGGTTGTGGGTAGGGTTATTCCAGATTAAAAAACGTGTTTTGTGTAAAAAACGCATGCTAAACACGGAGACGGACGAAAGGCTTCACAGGTGTTGTCGTATCGCGCTAAAGATTATCTTTACAAGAGTTACTGGTGCTACATCACCGAGAAACCAATTTAACTTTGGTCGTCATCACTAATCACTATTCATGAATCACACTAATACAAATAATATGCGCGTGTTATTTCTTCTCGTCCTGGTGCTGGCGGGACGACAAGGTGTGTTTGCACAATTTGCTTCGCCAGTGAAAGATTCCATTCAATCTGTTTTCCTGAATGAGAAACGCAACATCGAAATCACATTACCAGATCACTATCAACATGACACGACACGTTATGATGTATGGTATGTTCTCGATGGTGAATGGGATGCTTTTACCTTTACGAAGATTGCCGCCTATGAAGCGGCGATCGGTTTTATGCCGCCGGTTATAATTGTCAGTGTCCCGAACCGGTATGCCAATGGTTTTAATTACCGTGACCGCGATTTGACGCCAACGAAAACAGCGGATGTCGATAGCTCAGGTGGTGCATCTCTGTTCCTGGCTTTTTTGGAAAAAGAATTGCTGCCCTATATCGACAAAAATTATCGCACGAATGAAAGTGGATTATGTGGTGGCTCATTCGGCGGTTTGTTTACGATGTATACGCTGCTGGAACGTCCTTCGCTGTTTCGTTTTTATGCGCTGTCGGATCCTGCGTTTCATTACGATAACCAATATATTCCTAAACTCGCAGCTTCTCGGTTGCACAGCCTGCACGTTGCTAGTACAGTACTCAACATCGGCGGACGCAGCGGACTCTCGTATGACTACATGGGAAGGGATGTGATGGATAGTTTGCTTCGCACGACCGCACCGAAAGGCTTACATTGGCACAGTGCTTTGTACGACAATGAAACTCATGGCTCTGTCACGTTTAAAAGTACCTACGATGGCCTGCGCTATGCCTACCTCGGATATTCCGCGCGAACGGCGCGCTTTCATCTTACCGGCGGAGTTGTTCTCAAAGACCGCCCGGTCAGGTTATTCCTCTATACGGATAATGCCGACATGCACTATACGATGGATGGGAGTGAACCGACGCGCTCCTCACCGCGCGTAAACGAATTCCTGATCATCTCCGATCCTTCGCGGCTTAGGGCAAAGTCTTTTTCAGCCAGTGGCCGTTATGATCGCGATATCCCGGTCACACTAAAAAGTGGCGATTATATATCGCCAAAGAAGTCGACCAGTAAAACTAAAGCAGCAACAAAACTGACAATGAAATCTAAACCCATCGCGGGATTGCTGAATGGAGTGGTAAATGTTCCAAACGATGGTTACTATATTTTTCAATTAACTCCTTCGGAAGGTACCCGCTTGTATTTCAACGATTCGCTCCTGGTAGCGTACAATCCATCCTCTGGCCATGCCCGTGAAACGATCATCCTGCCGCTGAGAAAAGGCGACTATTCGTTGCGGCTCGAACACTTTTCCCGAAATCCGAATGATCCCGCACTCAATTTTGGTTTTTACTACAGTGAAAACGGGCAAGACGATTGGTGGCGAAATCCGTTGCTGCGTCAATAAAAAATCGTCATCGCCTTGTTCAGCTTCCACGCTGACAAGCAGCGTTCTGTTTTACTGGCGCATTCCAAATAATTTTATGCACAGCGGTATAAGTCCGATGGAAATTGCCTCGCCCTTGTTGGTGTTCTTCACCAACAAGATGCAGTCCGTCAGTACTCCCGCATCCCAAATAATTTCACACACAACGGTATAAGTCCGATGGAAATTGCCATGAAGGCAGCGACTCTGATGTAATTGAGTGTCTGCCACCGTAAGGTTCGTTTCACCAGGTCTTTTGCGTGTGATGGCATGTCGGCTATCTTTTGAAAGTCTATAATGTTCGGCGCGAAGTATAAAATAGTCCAAACGCGCACGGCGAAATGAATGGCGAACAAGATGAGTAACCAATTTTTTATCGGCGCGATTTTCCAGCAGAAAATAATGGCGAGAATGAAGGTGATTTCGTGCAACGAATGAACGATGATCCAAAATGATTTCAGGCTTGCCCCTCTGCCATCTGCCAGGAGTTTAAAATTGTCGGGGGGTGAAGCTGTCCATTTCGGAACAAAAACAAATGTTTCGAAGATCTGCGCCCCGTTCATAAGGAAATAGAAGAGCGTCGAGAGGCAAAGCCATAGTTCGGCCCGCGTCCATTCCTGTGTGGTTATTGTTTCCATTTTAAACATGTTAGTCGTTATTTAATTTATCGGTTGTCTCCTTCATAATGGTTGTCGCTTCCAGGAAATAGCGCTTGATGATTTGTATTTCATTCTCTGAAAAGGATTCAACAAGCTTGATGGTTTTTGCGTGGAGCTCTTTAAAAAGAGGTTGTAAAAGTTTCATGCTGTTCTCGACGTTTGGAACGATGATGACTTTTCTTCTGTCGTCTTTCGTGAATTGTCTCTTGAGAAGTTTTTTCTTCTCCAGGCGGTCAATCAGGCCAGTCACGGCGCCGGTGGTCAGACCGGTAATTTTTGACAGGTCGCCTGCGGTCAGTTCCTTGTGTTGCAGTATTAACCCTAAGTATTTGTGATCCGCCCCTGTCAGTCCGGCTTTACGGGCAATAGCCTCGTGCATAACGATGGAAGCGTCTGAATAATGCCGGCTTGCAGCCCGGAATTGCTGAATCACTAGATCGCTTGGTCTTTTACTCATTGTCTAAATATCTTAGTTACAAAGATAAATAGGAACGGCGGTGAAATCCAACTAAATCATTAATTGATCGGTGGGAAGCAGTTACAGGGCGGCGAAAGCCGGTCCGATGGCGGGTAATTTTGCTTTACAGGGTGTCGCCATTGTTGGTTCAGAACGCCAGCGACCGTAGGTCCAGGCACTGGTGCTTGTGATGCGTTGTTTTGTGTAAGGTTGAGTATCCTTTATTTAGGATGCCTTCGTATGCTTTGCTATAAGCTCCGCCTTCACCCGGTTTACGCTGTCGGCGCAGACCTGGATGATCGTGGATATTTCTTCGTTAACAGTGGCATCGCTAAATTCCTGCTTCTCGAGCAGAAGCTGTAACCGGATGCATCTTTTCAATAACTCGATTTGTGTGAAGGCATTCATCATGGTATACGTTAGCAGCTCTTCAAACATGGCGCCTTGATTCAAACCATCTTTCGTCGTGTCAGTCATTTTATGTGAGGTTATGTTCGATTGTCAAGGTACACAAATGCCCGGCTAAAGACATTTAAGACAGTATCATATCGCCATAAAAATTCACTACCTTTGGCCGATGTTCAACGTTGAAAAAGTGAGTATAGCGGTGTAAGCGCTTCATTTTCCTAACCCCCCAAGCCAGAGCATGGAAATCTTTTTAATCATCGTTCTTATAGCCATTGTTGTTATTATGCTGTCGAGCCTCAGGAACGACATGCAGGATCGTCTGAACAGCCTTCAACGAAAAGTTGACGCGTTGCTGGAAGAGCAGCGCAAAATGAAGCAGGCACCGAAGCAGGAGATCGCGGAAGGTGCGATTCGGGAGGAACGCATTCATCACAACGTTCCGGTTATAAAACCTGAAGTGAAGGAAGAGGTGGTTTCTGTGAAGCAACCGGAGCCAAAGACCGAGGAAATAGTGCCGAAGATTGCGGAAAAGAAGGTTATAGCGCATACGCCTGTTAAACCACCCGTGCCGCCGAAGCCTCCCAAACCCGGATTCTTTGAGCGCAATCCGGATTTGGAAAAATTTATTGGCGAAAATCTTGCCAACAAGATCGGTATCGGCGTGCTGGTACTCGGTATTGGCTTCTTTGTAAAATATGCTATCGATCAGGATTGGATCAACGAGATCGGTCGTGTTTTTATCGGCATACTATGTGGAGGAATTTTGCTCGGTGTGGCGCATCGCTTACGCAACAGCTTCAAAGCGTTTAGTTCTGTTCTTGTCGGCGGTGGTATTGCTGTGCTTTACCTCACGATTGCTATCGCCTTTCACGAGTATCACATCTTTAACCAGACGGCGGCATTTATCATCATGCTGGTGATCACGGGATTTGCCGTTGTGCTTTCGCTGGGGTACAATCGCATTGAGCTTGCCGTACTTTCTATTCTCGGCGGTTTTGCGTCACCATTCATGGTCAGCACAGGAGAGGGGAATTATATTGTGCTGTTTACATACATTCTTATTCTTGACAGCGGCATGCTGGTGCTCGCGTATTATAAGAAATGGAATCTTGTCAACATCATTTCATATGTATTCACAATCTTATTGGTGGGTACCTGGCTGACAGCAAAATTTGATGGCAGCGACATGTCGATGGTCGGCGGTGCCATCATCTTTCTGACGTTGTTCTACCTGGTGTTCTTCCTGATGAACATCATTAACAACATTCGCGAGCGAACGGCCTTCGGCGCCTTGGAAATCGGCATGTTGCTGAGTAATTCATTCTTTTATTACGGCGCAGGCATGTATGTACTGAGCCATGAAGAGGTGAGCATTTTTAAAGGACTGTTCACGGCAGGTCTCGGGGTATTTAATTTCTTTTTTGCTTATGCGCTTTACAAGAGCACGAGGGTGGATCGAAACCTCGTGTATTTGCTGATCGGCCTGGTGTTGACATTTGTCAGTCTCGCAGCGCCTGTTCAATTGAAAGGAAATTATATCACGTTGTTTTGGGCGGCCGAAGCGTCGCTGCTCCTCTGGCTTTCACAAAAATCGGGTATCCGCCTAATGAAGCTGGCCTCCGTTATTGTAATGGTTCTTATGGCATTCAGCCTGCTGCTCGACTGGCAACAGTTGTATTTCGAAGGTGATCATGATTTGATCATCGTTATTAACAAGGCATATATTACCGGCATTGTTTCATTGATATCGATGGCTCTTACGCTGCGCCTTCTTAAAAATGAAACGGGTGAATATGCGGAGATGGCGTCAATGTACAGCGCGACACTCACGGCGGGTTTTACGGTTGTATTGTATTTGGTTAATCTGTTCGAACTCCGGCATCAGCTATTTCATCACGATGTCGACTATACCGCGCAAAATATTATGATCGGTTGCTACAACATGCTTTTTATACTCGGGATGTTAATCTGGGAAAAGCGGTACTCACGCAACCTCATGGTGAAAATTATTTTTAGTTTCTGGGGAATGGCAGCCATGGTATTGTATATGTTTTACTACCACAGGCAGATCATCGACGCGCGTCGGCACTTTTTATTGGAGGGCGGTGCTGTTACGGGTTTCGCCTTTCATTACCTGTTCGTTGCCTTGTTAGTGATTATTGCCACGGTTACAATCCGCAGAATGCGCAGCCTCACGGAGTTCAATGCGAACACGCACAATCTGTTCTCGTGGGTATATGTCTTCTTCTTTGTATTTACGGCCAGCGCCGAGCTTGATCACACGGTAGTGTTACTAAGCCGCCATGACACGCCCGACGTTATCGCGCACGTTCTTGCGCAGAATCACAAGATCGGATACCCGATCCTCTGGGGCATCACGTCATTTATTCTCATTGCCGTAGGCTTGAAAACAAAACGACGTCACCTGCGCATCATATCACTAACGCTGTTCCTGGTGACATTGCTAAAGCTTTTCATTATCGACATTCGAGGCATTTCGGAAGGCGGAAAGATAGCGGCATTTATTTCGTTAGGCCTATTGCTGCTGGTTGTATCGTTTATGTATCAGCGATTGAAGAAGATATTAATGACAGATGAACCCGACGCTACCAAAACAGAGGAGAATGCATGAGAACGATCGCTGTACTTCTTTGGATTGTAGTGGCAACCAGTAGTAGCGTTGCGCAGAATTTTGTTGGTGAAGCCGCGTTGCCGGGGATATCGTCGGATGGATTTTATCGCATTGAAGTGAATCCTGCGTTGGACCCATACTTGAATGACGACATGTCAAATGTGCGGATCGTCGATCAAGATAATCACGAAGTACCGTACGTATTGCAACAACAGCCACGTGTACTTCATACGCAACGGTTTCGGGAATACAGAATGCTGGAAAATAAAAAGGAAAGCAGACACTCGTTACTCACGTTAGTGAACACGGATTCTTTTCCTATCAATAACATTAGCCTCTGGATAAAAAATGCGGATGTATCTAAAACAGTGATGCTTCTTGGAAGTGACGACGGTCGGCAGTGGTTCGCGCTGAAGCACAATTTCGTTATTGGGCCATTCAAAAATCCCGCCGGTGTATCGGAAGTAAATATTATTGACTTTCCATTAAGTAATTACCGGTATTACCGGTTCACATTCGATGATTCTCTCAGTGCGCCAATCAATGTTTTACGATCTGGATTCTATGAGGCCATTACACAGAATATCTATCCCGCGATTATTCCCTCCCGGATACTCGAGCGTGACACGACTAAAAAACGCACCAGCGTGATGATTCGTTTTGATTCTGCAAGGATTGTCGATGCACTCTCCGTTCGCATGGGTGCTGTGCCCTATTTTGTAAGAAATGCGTTACTGTTCACGTGCGAGTATGCCGTAGACAAAAAAGGTGTAAGGAAAAAACAGTATCGTCTTCTCGATGAACTTCAGCTTACGTCAAAGCATTCAATAGATGTGGTGTTGCCGGGCCAGAAGGTCACGGAGCTACTGCTGTTGATCGATAACGACGATAATCCGCCTCTTCGGGTTCAGGAAATTTCGGCGCATCAGGTGCGTCGCTATTATACGGCATGGCTTCAATCCGGTAAGCAGTATAAGCTTAAGATTGGGAACACAGCGCTGGAACTGCCGTCGTATGATTTGAAATTTTTTCAAGATAGCATTCCAGCGTCGACACGGATATTGGAGCCCGCCATGCTTACGATTTATAAAGAGAAAAAGCCAGCGGCCTCGTCAACTACTTTTTTTACCCGACAGTCGGTGGTGTGGCTGGCGCTGGGAATAATTGTTGCCTTGCTGTCGTTTATGTCTGTGAGACTTATCAAGGACATGCGAAAATAACGGAAGTACCGAACATCAGATCATCTTACAGCTCCTTAAGAAGCAATTGTTTTATAAAGCTTACAAGCTCTTTAAACGAGGGTGGTTTCGTTATAAACTCTGCACCGGATTCCCTGAAAAATTCCTTATCTGCCGGGCTTAGGGATGTGGAGTACATAATGACAGGTACTCCAGACAGGTTGTTATTTTTCTTAATTGCTTTCAGATAATCTTTCCCGTTTACTTTAGGCATGTTTACATCGAGAAAAATAAAATCGGGAATAATATTTTCCAGCACATCGAAACAAGGCTCACCACCGCCTATCGTTACTAGTTTGCTGTTCGAATTTACCTCGCGGAGCGCCTCTTCAAATAAGAAAACCTCGTCCGCATCATCGTCAACCATGAGTATTGTCATACCTAATATTTAAGGTAAAGTGGGACCAATTCTATGCTGAAGCAAAGAATACAGCATTTTGTTTTCGGTTTTATTTTCCGCTAAAATTGGAGGATGGCGTAGTTTTTATTGTCGAGATTTTTCGCTGTAATTATCGTTAATGATAA
>Ga0068856_100005217_pt1 | contig 12821 bp, 8 predicted proteins | sample KBSCornC62_FD_66595 | JGI IMG/M metagenome (GOLD analysis project Ga0068856, IMG submission 66595) | Corn rhizosphere microbial communities from Kellogg Biological Station, Michigan, USA - KBS Corn C6-2 | ecosystem: Host-associated > Plants > Roots > Rhizosphere > Soil ...
GTTTTCAAATGGGTAACAGCGCAGAGCCGTTTCATGAATCGCCGGAGCGCCCTCATTTCAGATCCTCTGCTTTCGCCGCGAAGAACCTGCCGATGATTTCCGCTGTCTGCTCCCAATCCCGCATCTCTGCCTGTAATTGCTTCCTGCCAACGCGCGTCAGGCGGTAAAAACGCGCTCTCCGATTGTTCTCCGAAGCCCCCCAATCCGAAGCGATTGAGCCTTCCTGCTCGAGCTTCAGCAGCACCGGATAAAGCGTGCCTTGATTCACCGTCAGGAGATCGCGGCTAATCTGCTCAATGCGCCGCGCGATTCCATAGCCGTGCAGCGGCCCAAGCACATCCAGCGTCTTCAGCACCATCAGCGCAAGCGTCCCCTGCCGGACATCCGTTTTTTCCCGCATTGTATTGTTTATTGGGTTCCGAACAGGAAGAATGTCACACTTCTATTGGGAAAGCAACAGAAGCTAGATTAACTGCCGTAAAAGAATGCTACTTTATCGATTCCGAACGCCCGTAGAATCTCACGAATGTCGGTCTCGGCGTTCCGCCGCGCCTCTTTGAGAATGCCCATTTCGAGCGCCGCCGCCCGGATATCGTCGAGCGCCTGCATTCGGGCTTTGTGCTCTAGATCGGCGTCCGGAGTCACCCACGGCGTCCACCAGGTAATGCGCCGATCCCATATCTTGGTGTATTTCTCGTCCAGATAGGCTTGCTGGATACGCGGCGGCATTAGCCGGATACGCACGCCCGAGCCGTTAAATCCAGTCACATCATTCGGCACCAATCCCGCCAAATCCACACCCGCCACAACTCTGCCCCGCACCAGAAGAAGAATGGATTCCTCCCCCACCGGATCCTTCTGCTCCTTCATCCCTACAACTTTTTCGATGCTGTAGCGAACGGTCGCGAGTTCATTCAGGCGCTGCACCTGTGTCACCACCGCCGCAGAATCGAGCCTGTGGCGTGCCGCTCCGGGCCCGAAGAAAAGCAGATAAATAAGCAGGAGAATCAGAGCGCCCGTGGAGATAAAGGCAACAACCTTGGCCATCGCTCATTCATACCGCAGCGCAACGTTAGGATCGACCCGCGCGGCCCGCCTCGCCGGAATATAACTGGCAAGCAACGCCACGCCAATCAGCAGCAGCGAGGTTGCCGCAAACGTGAGCGGGTCGGTTGAGCTAATGCCATAAACGTAGCGTCCCATCACACGGCTCAGCGCCAGCGCTCCCGCCAAACCGAGGACCACGCCGAGCAGCGTCACAAGAAAGCCTTCGCGTAATACCAGGCCTAACATTTTGCGGCGGTTCGCTCCGAGCGCCATGCGAATCGCCATTTCCCGGGTACGACGGCTCACCATGTACGACATCACGCCAAAAATGCCGACGGCGGAGAGCGCCACGGCTAGCGCCGAGAAAATCCATAACAGCGTCATCGGGAAACGAATCGCCCCGTACGTAGCGGACACAATTTCATTCATGGTGCGGATGCGGTTGACCGGCTGTTCCTTATCCAACGACCGGACCGCCTCGCGCACCGCTCCCGCCACACTCATGGGCATTCCACCGGTTCGCACCGCCAGGAATATCGACGGAGCCGGATTCTGTTCGAATGGCACGTAGATCGCCGCTTCGGGTCTCCAAAGATCGCGATTCCGTACGTCCTTCACCACGCCGATAATTTCCAGCGGCCGCACCGAGCCGGAATTTTGTCCCGAATACACGCGCGCGATCACGCTCAGGTGACTCCCGATTGGATTCGAGTTTGGCCAATAGCGGCGCGCTACCGTTTCGCTGATGAGAGCGACGGGTGTGGCGCCTTCGTTATCGCGTTCGGTGAATTCACGCCCGCGGATAAGACGCGTTCCCATAGCCTTAAGAAAATCGCGGGTCACGACTTTGTAGCTCGCCGTCGGTTCATGTCCGGGAGCCGCCGGCGGCTGGCCTTGCGGCTGAAAGAAAACATTGGCGCCACCGCTTTGCGCGCCTGCCGCTTTCACACCAGGGATGCTTTCGATCTTCGGCATCAATTGCCGGTAGAAAATCGCTTGTTGCGAAACGGACTCGTATTTATATTGCGGAAGACTGACACCCATCGTCAGAACGTGATTGGGATCCATTCCGAGATCGACTCGCGCGAGCTCCACGAACGTCCGCACCAACAAGCCGGCGCCCGTCAACAGCACGAGCGCCAGCGCCATTTCACAAACCACCAGGCCATTGCGGAACCGCCGCCGTCCTCCATCGCTGCTGGTGTTCGAGCCGCTCTCTTTTAGCGTGTCGCTTACATCGGTCTTCGCTGTGGCCCAGGAGGGAGCCAGCCCAAACAGAATTCCTGTCGCCATTGTGATCGCAATACTGAACAGCAGCACCCGCCAATCGATGTCGATAATCTTTGCGTTCGGCATGCTGAGGTGATAGCGCCTCATGGCCACCGTCAGCAGCCGGTCGCCTGCATAACCCAGTAACAGCCCCAGTACGCCACCGCAAACCGCCAGCAACAAACTCTCAGTGAGCAACTGCGCGATCAGCCGGCGGCGTGTGGCGCCGATCGCGACGCGAATCGCGATCTCGCGCTTCCGTCCGCTGGCGCGCGCTAAAAGCAAGTTGGCTACGTTCACACAGGCGATTAACAGCACCAGCATCACCGCACCAAGCATGATCGCCAGCGGCGTCGCCATCTGCCGGTGATAGGCTGCATGCAGCGGCTCCACCTTGATGCCCCAGCCCTGATTGGCTGCCGGATATCGCGCCGCCAGCGTGCTCGCCAACATATCCATCGCGGCCTGCGCCTGCGCGAGCGTTACGGCGTCTTTGAGTCGCGCTTGTGTTTGCAAATCCCGTGAGGTGCCGCGCCCCGCTTCGCTGCGCTCTTGCGGCGTCAGCACCAGAGGCACGAAAACGTCCATTTCCTGGTCCCACGTGAAGCGAAACGAGGCCGGCATTACACCGACAATCGTGTAGCGCCTTTGATTCAGAGAGATGCTCTTGCCCAGAATGGCGGGATCGGAACCATAGCGCATCTGCCATAACCGGTACCCTATGACAGCCACCTGGTCGCGGCCCGGCTCCATTTCTTCCGGCCGCAAGAAGCGCCCCATTAGCGGTCGGATGCCGAACATCGGCAGCATTTCCGCCGACGCCTTAATTGAGTCGACGCTTTCCGGCCGGTCCCCGTCCGTAATATTGAAACCCGCCCAGCGGTAATAGCATACCTGCTGGAACACGCCGCTTTTGGCGATGTCCGCCACGTTCGGCGCCGAAACGCCGGTTTGGATATAGCCTTCGCCGTGCTGATTGCGCCACTGCCCGAGCCCGACCAACTGTTCCGGATTCGGATAAGGGAGCGGCCTCAGCAGAATGGCATTCACCAGGCTGAAAATGGCGGCATTTGCGCCGATACCAAGCCCCAAGGTGAGAATCGCTACGGCCGCGAAGCCCGGGTTATTTCCCATTACGCGCAGACCGTGGCGCAGGTCTTGCCGCAACAGATCTTGCCGGAATGTGTTCATGGCCGTGGTTAGCGGCTGACGGCCAGGTCGGGAAATTCTCCGCCGGCCGCTGCGGTGGCCTTCTTGGAAGCCGCTACGTCAATGTTCATCACCGGTATGCGCCGCGCGGGTTGCTCGCTGAAATCCCAGAACACTTTGTTCATCACGGCGTAACTGGATACATGCAATTGCTGTCCGTTGCGCAAAACCACGGTAATGGGAACTATCGGAGGCGCGTCTTGAGGAGCCTCCACGGGAGCCGCTGGCGCAGGCGCCGCCTGCCGCTGCTCGTTCCGCAATTGCTCGACTTGCGCGCTGAGCCGCTGGATCTGTTCGCCCAACAGATTCGTCATCACATCGGCATCATTGGAAACAGGCGGCTCTTCCGGCGGAGTATCGAAAATACTGTTGCCGTAGTCGCCGTACGAATAGTAAAAGGGAGCGGCGACAATATATCCGCCCGGGTAGCCTCTACGGGAATGATGATCTCCTCTCCAATAATTGGCTGTCCGCTCGGCGCCATACGGCAAGCCGCCAATGGGCGTCGGAGCGCGTGGCGGTCTCGCGGCGCTTCCCGTCCGCGGCGGTGGACCTCCTAAAGCGAAAGGTGCAGGCGCATGCGCTGCCGGCCGGTTCGGGTACCTCGGGTACTGAGCCGACGCGAGCAGCGACGCCATGGCCGCCAGCACGATGAATCGCATCTTCCCCTCCCTTCTAGGTTAACGCTATTTGCCTAATACGACGTATCAAGCCGCCCGCGCGCTCATCGGAGTCGCCTCGCGCCGCTACAATAAAAGGTCCATGCGCATCGCGCTAGCCCAGATCAACAATACAGTGGGCGATCTCGAAGCAAACGCCGCCAAAATTCTGGATTTTGCGCGCCGCGGCGAGAAGGCCGGCGCCGAGGTCGTGGCCTTCCCCGAGCTTGCCCTCACCGGTTATCCGCCCCGCGATCTGGTCGAAAAGCAATCCTTTCTAGACCGCACGGCTGCCACTTTGCAAGCGGTCGCCGAAGAGACCGCCCGCCTCCGCGCTGCGCTCATCATCGGATACGTCGCCTATTCCCCTCCTAACGCCGTCATCCGGGCCCAGAACGCGGCCGCCGTGATTTCGATGGGTCGCATCTCGTGGACGCAGGCCAAAATGTTGCTGCCCAATTACGACGTCTTCGATGAAGCACGTTACTTCGAGGCCGCCGTTTCTCAGGATCTTTGCGTGCTGCAGGGCCGTAAAACCGCGATCACGATTTGCGAGGACGCCTGGAACGATAAGCAGTTCTGGGAGCGCCGCCGCTATTCGCGCGACCCGATCGAAGAACTCGCACAAAAAGGCGCCGAGCTGATCATTTCCATCAACGCCTCGCCGTGGAATATTGGCAAGCGCCAGCAGCGCGAAACCATTTTTCGCGCCACCGCCCGCCGTTTCGGCCTTCCGCTCGTATACGTGCATATGGTCGGTGGCAACGATCAACTGATCTTCGACGGATCGAGCTTCGCCATGACGGCCGCCGGCGATGTCGCCGCGCGCGCGAAATCTTTCGACGAAGATTTGATCTTGTTCGACAGCGACACCGGAACAGGTGACGACCACGCCAATTATTTGATGGGCGACCAAGCCGCCTTCGAAGCGCTGGTGCTCGGCACTCGCGACTACATCCGTAAGTGCGGCTTCCGTTGCGTGCTGGTGGCGCTAAGCGGCGGTATCGATTCGGCCCTGGTGGCGGCCATCGCAACCGAAGCGGTTGGCAAGGAAAACGTCACCGGCATCGGCATGCCCGGTCCATACTCGTCGGAGCACAGCCTCACCGATGCGTATTCGCTGGCGCATAATCTCGGAATACGCTTCGAAGTGGTTTCCATCGATGCCGGCTACCGCGCGATGATTCAGACGCTAACGCCTTTGTTTGCCGGTTTCAACGCGGATGCTACGGAAGAAAACCTGCAATCTCGCCTGCGCGGCGTAACTTTGATGGCTCTCTCCAACAAATTCGGCTCGCTCGTGCTCACTACCGGCAACAAAAGCGAAATCGCCGTGGGCTACTGTACTCTGTATGGCGACATGTGCGGCGGGCTCGCAGTGATCAGCGACGTACCCAAAACGATGGTCTACCGCCTGGCTCGCGTCGCCAACCAGCGCGCCGTGCGCCGCGGGCTTCCGGCTCCCATTCCCGAAAACACGTTCATCAAACCGCCATCGGCCGAACTTCGCCCCGATCAGAAAGACACCGACAGTCTTCCGGAATACGCCATGCTCGACGCTATCCTGTCCGGCTACGTCGAACGTCACGAATCCGTACCCGAAATCGCCTACAATACGAAGCTCCCCGAAGAAATGGTGCGCGATATAGTCCGCAAAGTCGATCGCAACGAATATAAGCGTCAGCAAGCCGCACCCGGGCTGCGCATCACCGCGAAAGCGTTCGGTATGGGCCGCCGTTTTCCCATCGCACATAGGTTCACAGAATGAAACTACTCGCTACAGGCGCCGCTGCGCTGGCCGGACTGGTCATGATGCAGAGTCCCGTCTCTCAACAATCGACGCGCGAAAAGGTCGGGCCGCTTCCCGACGGCGGTTTCCTGCTCAACAGCGGGTGGACGATCCGTCCCGCCGGCCAGCAAGTGCATGTCGGCACGTTCCCTATGAGCGCCGCTCTCTCCACAAATGGCAAATTCCTGCTGGTGATGAACGCCGGCTACGACCCGCCCACCATTAGCGTGGTCGATGTCGCTCAGAAAAGGGAAGTCGGCCGCACACCGTTGCCCGACTGCTGGCTCGGACTCGTTACGGGGCCCGACAATCTAGTCTACGCCGGCGGCGGCACGACCGGTAAAGTATTCGAGCTCTCTCTCAATCCGGAAACCGGCGTTCTCACCCGCGCTCGGGAGTTCGCCGCGGTTCCGAACGCGGCCGAGAAGGGTAAATCCTTTATTGGCGATGTCGAACTTTCGCCGGACGCCCACCTGTTATACGCTGCCGACCTGTCCGGCGACAGCATTGCCGTGATCAATCTCCGGACTGGCCGCCTGACTGACCGCTGGAAAACCGGCCGCCGTCCCTACCGCATTGTGGTCACGCCGGACGGGCGCGAGTTGATCATCAGCAGTTGGGCTGATGCCGCGATTTACCAGCACGAAGCGGCGAGCGGCACTCTGGTAACCAAAACTCGTGTAGCCCCGCATCCGACGGACATGTTGTGGATTAATAAACCTGCGCCTACCGAAGAAGGCGCCTCGAGTTACGTCGCGCGCTTGTTTGTGACCGCTTCCAACACCAACAACGCCTACTCTTTTGGCGTGACGAAAGACGGCGGGCTCGACATGCTCGAAGTGATCAACGTTTCCCTCACGCCGATGCATCCTCTCGGCATGACGCCCTCGGCCCTGGCAACCAATGACCGTGGCAATCGCTTGTTCATCGTTTGTTCGGATGCGAACGCGATCCTGGAAGCGGATATTTCTTCGCCGCGCAGCCGTGTTACTGGATTCATTCCTACCGGCTGGTATCCGACGGCCGTGCGTTCCCTGCCCGGTAATGAGTTGGTGGTACTCAACGGCAAAGGCCTCGGCAGCCAGCCCAACCCGCATGGTCCCAACCCGACGCGACGGGCGGCTCCACTGCATGAAGGCGGCAACGCGCCCGCGCCGGTCCAATATGTCGGCCATATTCAAACCGGAACCGCCGCGTTTTTGCCTGAGCCCGGCAATGACGAATTGCATGCCTTCACGCAAACCGTAATCCGAAATTCGCCCTACAAGGACGAAATGATCTACGGCCCGGTTCTCGATCAACAACAGGCCTATTTCTCGCGTTCGGAAGGCCACAATTCTCCAATCCAGCACGTGATCTATATGATCAAGGAAAACCGCACATATGATCAAGTGCTTGGCGATCTCGAGAAAGGAAACGGAGACAAATCGCTCGTTTTGTTCGGCGAGAAGATTACGCCGAATCTTCATCGCCTGGCGCGCGACTTCCTTCTTTACGATAATTTCTACGAGAATGCCGACGTGAGCGCGGAAGGCCACAACTGGGCTTCCGCGGCCATTGCTCCCGATTACACCGTCAAGGTCTGGCCCAATACTTACGGTCATCGCGGCCACCCTTACGATTTCGAAGGAGGCGAGCCTGCCAACACTCCACCTGCCGGCTACATCTGGGACAACGCACTGCAGGCCGGAATCACGATCCGGGATTACGGCCAGTGGACGACTAACATCCCGCTTAAGAACGTAAATAGTCCCCGGCAGATCGCAAGCATTAAGGATCGAGCGCTCGTCCCGTATGTCGATATGAATTATCGCGGCTTCGACCTAGAGTATTCCGATATCGATCGTGCTAAAGAGTTCATTCGAGAGTGGAAAGAATTCGACGCGACCGGAACCGCGCCTCAATTGAGCATTGTCCGTCTGGGCAACGATCATACGCAAGGTACCAAGGCCGGAGCACTCACGCCGATTTCTTACGCCGCGGACAACGATTATGCGGTCGGGATGGTAGTGGATGCTGTCTCACATAGCAAATTCTGGCCGTCTACCGCGCTGTTCATCATCGAAGATGACGCGCAGAACGGGCCGGATCACGTCGATTCCCATCGCGCGCCGGCCTGGGTCGTTTCGCCGTTTACGCAGCGCGCGACAGTGGACAGCGCAATGTACAACCAGGCGAGCGTACTACGTACTATAGAACTAATCGTCGGGTTGCGTCCTATGACTCAGTTCGATGCCGCTGCCCCGCCGATGTTCGCCAGCTTCAGCCGCACGCCGAACGTTCGGCCCTATACAGTCATCGAACCGAAGATTTCTTTGACGGAACGTAATCCCGAGAACGGCGCGGGAGCTGCGGCGTCTGCGCGCATGGATTTTTCGGACGCCGACCGTATCGATGACGATGATCTAAATGCGATACTTTGGCGCGCAATTCGGCATTCCAACCCGCCGCCTCCGACGCGCAGCGGTTTCGCGCGCTAGCGCTCGGGAATTTTGTTAAATTTTCGGAACCACGGCCAGACGTAGAAACGGTGATAGCAAACTTGGCAGCGCAGCGGCTTGGCGTGCAGCAGCAACGGTATAAAATCTTGCCACCGACGGTGTGAGTGGCGCACCCGCGTTGAAAGACATACCGGACACATAACAGTACCTGGAAAATTTACAGGGCCGGAGTTTCACCCCAGCACTGTTTCATAGATGAGCGCGGCGGTCAAAACGATCACAATTATTGCAGTCGTCCAGGCAATAACGTTTTGCCACGGTTTGTTCCTAAATGTTCCCATTAGCCGCGGCCGGTTCACCAGCAAGAGCATATATATAAGAACAAAAGGCAACAGAATTCCGTTCGCCACCTGCGAGAAAAGAATGAATTTTAGAAGCGGAAGGCGCGGGATCAGCACGATGGCCGCGCCGCCGCCGATCAATAGCGTGTATAGCCAATAGAAGGTCGGCGCTTCCGAAAAGCGTTTGTTAATTCCGGATTCAAAGCCGAGGCCTTCGCAGATGTTGTAGGAAGTCGCCAGCGGCAGAATCGCCGCTGATAATAATGACGCGTTAATTAAGCCCACGGCAAACAGTAGGGCCGCAAACTTTCCGGCAAACGGCTTGAGCGCCAGAGCGGCCTGTGCAACGTCAGTAATTTCCTGATGGTTCGAATGGTAAATGGTTGCGCCGCAAGCTACCATGATGAAAAACGCGATCACGTCGGTGATGATGCAACCGAGAATTACGTCGAGACGGCAAAGTCCATAATGGCGCGTGTCTACGCCCTTCTCGACCACCGAAGCCTGCAGATAAAACTGCATCCAGGGAGTAATCGTGGTGCCTATTAATCCCACAATAAGGATCAGATAGGCAGGATCGTTATTCAGCGGCGGGACCAACGTTTGCTTGATCGCCAGATCCCAATCAGGTTTGGCCAAAAACGCCGAAATCGGATAGGCGAAGTAAATCAGCGATGCCACGATCAGAATTCGCTCAACCGGCTTATAGCGGCCGCGCACGATCAAGATCCAAACCAGTCCGGCGCCTATCGGCACGACAATGTATTTGCTGACTCCGAAAATGGACATGCCAGAGGCCAGGCCGGCAAACTCCGAAATGATGTTGCCGAAATCGGCCAAACCGAGCACGACCATGGTGAAAAAGGTCGCCCGCAGCCCGAATTCTTCGCGGATCAGGTCCGAAAGGCCCTTGCCGGTGACCGCGCCCATGCGCGCGGCCATTTCCTGCACCACGATCAGCGCAATGGTCGTCGGAATCAGAGTCCAGAGGAGCTGGTAGCCGAACTGTGCACCAGCCTGCGAATAGGTGAGGATTCCACCGGGATCGTTATCGACGTTCGCGGTAATAAAGCCGGGGCCCAGTACTGCGAGGAACGCCACCAAACGGGCGCTGATCAGCGTAAACGGGGATCTCCTGCGAGTGGTGGTCTGCGTCATGGCGCGTCAGCGTCGAATCTTCAATGGTAGCTGGGCAGAGCAATTAAACTGTGGCTGCCGATAATGGATTCCATGACACGCTGTTCATGGGCCGACGGCAACGCTCTGATGATCGACTACCACGATCGGGAATGGGGCGCGCCTGTTCACGACGATCGCGCGCTTTTCGAGTTTCTCATTCTCGAAGGCGCGCAAGCCGGGCTGAGCTGGTTGACTATCCTGAACAAGCGGCCGGCTTATCGAGCCGCATTCGACCGTTTCGATCCACGAAAAGTGGCCCGCTATGACGAAACGAAAATCGCGGGTTTGCTCGAGAACCCAGGCATCGTTCGCAATCGGCTGAAGATTCGCGCCGCCGTTCGCAACGCGCAAGCCTTTCTTGCCGTACAAAAGGAGTTCGGCAGCTTCGATCGCTATATATGGAACTTCACGGGCGGCATTCCACTGCAGCCGCGCCGTCGGCGCCCGCAAGATGTGCCCGCGCGCAGTCCGGAATCCGATGCTATGAGCAAAGACCTCGCTAAACGCGGTTTTACTTTCGTCGGCTCGACGATTTGTTATGCATTCATGCAGGCGACAGGAATGGTCAACGACCATTTTGTGGGATGCTTTCGACATAAAGAGTTGTTGTGAATTCTGTCATACCGACGCAACATTTCTCAGATAGAATTGAGGACTGTTCAGGGGGTTTAGTTTAATGCGTTTATGTCCCCGCTCCCTCGCGGTTGCGGCTCTGTATTTTTTTATTCCAGGCCTTATCTTCGGCCAGTTCGAATCCGCCGAAGTCCTCGGCACTGTTAAGGACCCTAGTGGGGCGGCGGTTCCAAAAGCCACAGTGACGCTCATCAGCGGCGACACCGGCATCGAAAACAAGGTAACCACGGACGATAGCGGTAATTACGATTTCTTCAACGTCAAAGTCGGGCTCTACACTGTCACCGTCGAACATGACGGGTTCACGAAGTTCACCACGAGCAACGTCCGCGTGAATGTGAATGCACGACAACGCGTCGATGTCACGCTGCAGGTGGGCGCGTCGAATCAGTTCGTCGAGGTGCACGGCGCGGCAGCCGTGCTCGAAACCGATTCGAGCGAAAAAGGGCAAGTGATCAACACGCAGCAGATCGTGGAGCTGCCACTCAACGGGCGTAATTTTTCCGACCTCGCTCTGCTTGCAACGAATGTCCACCGCTCTATCTATGCCTACGCGGTGCCGCCGCGAGAAGGCGCTTTTAACGCCAACGGATTTCGCAGCACCTACAACAATTTCATGCTGGACGGCCTAGACAACAACGCCTACTCGACGAGCAATCAAGGCTACTCGAATCAAGTGGCGCAGCCTTCGCCCGATGCAATTGCCGAGTTCAAAGTAATTACCAGTAATTACAGTGCCGAATACGGCCGCGTCGGCGGGGCAGTCGTCAATGCCGCTATGCGCTCGGGGACAAACCAGTTTCATGGCACAGCTTACGAATTTCTGCGCAACACGAACCTGAACGCGGTCGGGTTCATTTTCGTTCCACCGCCAGTCTTCGTTAAACCGACGTTACAGCGTAACCAATTCGGGCTCACTATCGGCGGCCCGTTTATCAAGAACAAGCTATTCTTCTTTGCCGACTATGAGGGTTACCGCTCGCTGCAGCATGCGCTTGCGTTCGATACCATTCCGACACTCTCCGAGCGCAATGGCGTCCTGCCGGTGCCTGTGGTCAACCCAGCAACGGGCGCGGTTTATCCGGCTAATACGCCGATCCCGATAGCGAGCATCAATCCGTTCGCGGCCAAAGTGCTGCGGGAACTCCCGCCTCCGACTGGCCCGGGCCGCTCCAACGATTACCAGGCTCTGCTGCTCACGCGCGATTACGCCGATAAATACGACGCGAAGGTCGATTATCAGATCAACGATCGCATGTCCACGTTCATCCGCTTTAGCCAGCGCAAAGATAACCAGTTCTATCAGCCGGATCTCACCGGACCGTCCGGAGGCAGCGGCAACGGCAATGTCCGGATACTCGATCAGAACGCCGCGTTCTCGTATACCTGGACGGTAACGCCCAGTTCGCTGCTCGATGTCCGCCTCGGGTTCTCGCATATCACGGGCGGAAAGTTCCCGGTGTTTCTCGGCAGCCAGAGCGCGCTCGATCAATACGGCCTGATCGGATTACCTACCGCGCCGTTTCTCACCGGCGGCTTGAACACGCAAAATATCGGGGGCTACTCAGGCGTTATCGGACGGCAGGCTACCAATCCACAGTTCCAAAATCCCACCTCTTGGGACCCGAAAATCAACTACTCCTGGATTCGCGGCCGGCATGCATTGAAAGCCGGTTTCGAAATGGGCATCATTCACACGGAGGTGATGGATATTAATCCGGTGTACGGACTCAGTGCCTATTCCGGGAGTTTCAGCAAACCCAGGAGCTGTGCGCAAATCGGCGCGGCTCCCAATTGCGCGATTGCAAACGACGCAGCCAGCTACAATCTCGCCGATTTCATGTTCGGTCTTCCGAGCCAGGTGCAGCTCGCTAACTACTTAGTAGGAAGTTACAGGCAGCGGCAATACTTCGGCTATATCCAAGACGACTTTCGCATCAGTAGCAAGCTGACGCTGAATATCGGGCTGCGCTATGAATACGCTACGCCGCGTTGGGAACGAGACAATGTTCTTTCCAACTTCGATCCGGCTACAAACTCGATCCTGATTGCCAAGAAAGGCAGTATGTACGACCGCACGCTGGTGAATCCGGATCGAAAAGATTGGGCGCCTCGCGTGGGCCTAGCCTACACCGTTACTCCAAAAACTGTTGTCCGCGCGGGCTACGGGATCAGCTACGTCCACCTGAATCGTCTGGGCAGCGCCGACGAGTTGGGCATTAACGGTCCGCAAGTTGTGATTGGCACCGTGAAT
>Ga0068856_100005223_pt1 | contig 12814 bp, 9 predicted proteins | sample KBSCornC62_FD_66595 | JGI IMG/M metagenome (GOLD analysis project Ga0068856, IMG submission 66595) | Corn rhizosphere microbial communities from Kellogg Biological Station, Michigan, USA - KBS Corn C6-2 | ecosystem: Host-associated > Plants > Roots > Rhizosphere > Soil ...
CGTGAGAATGTGTCCCGTGGGATCCAGCGCGAAGATCGCGTAGTCCTTGACGCTTTCGACCAGCAGGCGGTAGAGCGACTCGGTCTCGGGCGTGGCTCGCGCTCGCGCGTGGGTGTGGTGCGGTGTTCCAGTCGGTTCGCGGGGATCAGGAACGTTTGTCACGGGCGTGAAACCTTACGAGTTCCGGCTGGGATCGCGAGTGGCGATGGGCATTTGGCGTTCCTAAGCGTTGCGCTGGCAAGCTCATCCGAACGTGGCACATGGATTGCTGCGATTAGGTGGATTCCCTTGCAATCGCTGCTCCCCGTGATGAAACCGCCCGATCCAAAATCCGTCGCCGCCAGAGTCAAAGGCCTGATCGGTGGCCAGGACAACGGATTGATCGCCATCACGGCCCGGCGGCTCGGTGTGAACGAAGTCGCGCTGCGAATCACGATCGACGATCTCGAGCCGCACCCCACGCTCGAGGTGATCATGGCGGTGGTGCGCGTGTACGGCGTCGACCCGACCTGGCTCGTGACCGGTGAATACGACCCCACGTCGCACCGGCTCGCGATGGACGACGAGGCAAACTTCACCAAATCAGACCTGTGCAAGTTGCTCGGGCGGCCGCGGGAGTCGGGTACCGACGAGTCCGCAGGCGACACGGGCCTGCGGCTGGAAGCGTAAATCGCGACCTGTGCAGTCTGCCGGTACGATGGTTGCTCGACGAGGCTGCCAGAACTGGCAACGTCTACCGATCGAGGTGCATACCATGAAGAAGACCGTACCAGCCCTGGTCGCGTTTGCGGCGCTGCTCGGCGCCGCCGCGTGCAACAAGGGCAATGAGAAACAGACGGCTGACACGACCACCGTCCCGGCGACCGACACTGTTTCCGGCCATGCCGTCCCGACCACCGACACCGTCGTGAAGACCACGACGACCAGCACCGACACGACGAAGGCGCAGGTGAACTCGGACAGCGTCAACGCCAAGATGGATTCGACCAAGGCGAAGAAGGATTCGATGAAGGCGAAGCACTCCAAGAAGGGCTACAAGAAGTAGCCTCGATCTGGATCGTGAACCGAACAGCCCGTCCGCATGTATGCTCGCGGACGGGCTGTTCGCATTCTGAACGCAATCGGGTAGTCGCGCGTACTAGATTCGGTATCGGCTCGGCTCCCGACTCCTACCCCGGCAGCCGCGGCCGTGTCGTTCGCGCTCAGTGAGCGCGCCGTGACCTACAACGCCGACTGTTCTCCCGATGACCGGATTGCGACTCGTCCATCGTCGCGCATCGTTGCTGTCCTTGGCTGCTGCGCTCATTCCGTTCACGCTCGTCGCCTGCGCGAAAAAGCAGCCGCGGCCGCCACGGCAGGCCGCGACGGTGGCCGTGGTTCCCGTGCGACGCGCCACCGTGCCGTACATACTCGAGGCCAATGGCGTTGTTACGCCGCTGCAGAGCGTGGCCATCTCGGCGCAGGTCGACGGCATCATCACCTCCGTCGACTTTCAAGAAGGCCAGGAAGTGCGCGCCGGCCAGGCGCTCTTCCACGTCGACCCGCGACCATACCGGAACGCGTACCTCCAGGCCGTCGCGGTGCTGGCGCGTGACAGCGCCAACTTCGTGAACGCCCAATCGAACGCGGATCGCTACAAGCAGCTCCTCGCGGCCAAGGTCGTGACGCCGCAAGAAGGCGAACAGCAGTTCGCCACCGCGGCGGCCAACGAGGCCACCGTCGACGCCGATCGCGCCGCGGTCGCGCAGGCCAAGTTCAACCTCGACAACACCATCGTTCGCGCGCCGATCTCCGGCAAAACGGGCAGCTTGCTCGTCAAGCAAGGCAACCTCGCTCGCGCGAACTCTCAGACGCCGCTCGTGGTTATCAACCAGGTGCGGCCCATTCTCGTGCGCTTCGCGATTCCATCGGCGCAGCTCGCGCTGCTCATGCAGCACGGCGCCCAGAACGGCGGTCTGCCGGTGACCGCGGTTCCGGGCGGCGTCGCTCCGCCGTCGCCGTCGATCGACTCGCTCGCGGCCGAAGTCTCCGGCCCCGTGCAGGACAATCAGGGCACGAGCGGCTCGATGCAGCCGGGCGGCGCGTCGACCTCGGCCGGCAGCGTCACACAGCAGGGTGGCGTCGTAGGCGATCCGGTGAACGGAACGCTCACCTTCATTGATAACGCCGTCGACACCGCGACGGGCACGGTGCAGCTCAAGGCCAAGTTCGACAACTCGGCCGGAACGCTGTGGGCTGGACAGTTCGCCGCCACGTCGCTGCACCTCTTCGACGAAGACAGTGTCCTCGTGGTGCCGTCCGACGCGGTCGTGACGGGCCAGCGCGGCGCGTACGTCTACGTGGTCGACCAGGCCGACACGGCGCGTCAGCGCGCGGTCACGGTCGAGCGGGTCGCCGGTGCGCTCTCCATCATCTCGAACGGTGTGCAGGAAGGCGACCGTGTCGTGGTCGAAGGCCAGTCGCGCCTCACCCCGGATGCGCCAGTCCACATCGGTCCGGTGAATGGCGGACCGGCGCCGAGTGCGGATGGTGCGCGCCGAGGTCGCGGCAGCAAGACCGGGGGGGGACATGGTGGTCGCGGTCGCGGCGGCAAACGCGGCGCTTGATCGATGAGCCTGACGGCGCTGTTCATCCGGCGTCCGGTCATGACCACCCTGGTCATGATCGGAATTCTGGTATTCGGAATCGTCTCGTACCAGAAGCTGCCGGTCAGCGATCTGCCCACGGTCGACTATCCGACGATCTCGGTGTCGGCGAACCTCCCGGGCGCGAGCCCGGAGACGATGGCCGCCACGGTGGCGACGCCCCTCGAGAAGGCGTTCTCGGCGATCGCCGGCATCGATGAGATCACGTCGAACAGCGGCACGGGCAACACGAACGTCACGCTCCAGTTCTCGCTCGATCGCCCGGTCGAGGCGGCGGCGCAGGACGTGAACGCGGCGATCGGCAAGACGCTTCCGTTCCTGCCGTCCACCATTCTTCCGCCGTCCTACCACAAGTCGAACCCCTCGGCGTTCCCGATTCTCGCCGTCGCGCTCACGTCGAACGTTCAGACGATGACGCAGGTCGACGAGTATGCGGAAACGCTCATCGCGCAGCGTCTCTCGATGGTGGAGGGCGTCGCGGAAGTCGGCGTCTGGGGATCGGCCAAGTTCGCGGTGCGCGTGCAGCTCGATCCCGCGCAACTCGCGTCGCGCAACATCGGCGTGTCGCAGGTCGCGACGGCGATTCGCCAGAACAACGTGATGCTCCCGACCGGCGTGCTCTACGGCAAGGACCGCACGCTCACGCTCCAGGCGACGGGGCAGATGAACGACGCGTCGCAGTTCCGGCGCCTCATCATCGCCTATCGCGACGGCTCGCCGGTGCGGCTCGCCGACGTCGCGAACGTCACCGACGACATCCAGAACAACAAGTCGGCCGCCTGGTACGACGACGAGCGCGCGATCAATCTCATGGTGCAGAAGCAGCCCGGCACCAACACGATCGAGGTCGCGACGCGCGTGAAGGAAGCGCTCGCCGAGATCGAGCGCACGCTGCCGGCGTCGATCAAGATGCACATGCAGTGGGATCGCTCGCTCTCGATCCAGCAGTCGGTGAACGACGTGAAGCTCTCGCTGCTCGTCGCGCTCGTGCTGGTCGTGACGGTGATCTTCGTCTTCCTGCGCAGCGGCGTCGCCACGCTCATCCCGAGTCTCACGCTGCCGATGTCGATCGTCGGCACGTTCTCGGTGATGTACGTGCTCGACTTCAGCATCGACAATCTCTCGCTGATGGCGCTCACGCTCGCCGTCGGCTTCGTGGTCGACGACGCGATCGTGATGCTCGAGAACATCGTGCGCCACATCGAGATGGGAAAGCCGCCGATGCAGGCCGCGCTCGATGGCGCGAACGAGGTCGGCTTCACGGTCCTCTCGATGTGCCTGTCGCTCTCGGCGGTGTTCATTCCGCTGATGTTCATGGGCGGCATCATCGGACGGCTGTTCCGCGAATTCGCGATCACGATCAGCGTCGCGATTCTGGTCTCGGGCGCAATCGCGCTCACGCTCACCCCGATGCTCTGCAGCCGGCTGCTCAAGCCGCGCCGCGAAGAGCACCACGGCAAATGGTTCGAGCGCTCCGAGCGGGTCTTCGAGCGCGCGCGCAGCGGCTACGAGCGCGCGCTCACGTGGGTGATGCAGCATCGTCCGCTGACGCTCGTCTTCTCCGGGCTCATTCTGGCGCTGACCGCTCTCCTCTGGGTGGTGATCCCAAAGGGGCTGTTCCCGCCTGACGACACGGGTTCGCTCAACGCGACCGCGGAAGCGGCGCAGGGCACGTCGTTCGCCGAGATGCTGCGCTTCGCCAAGCTCGCGCGGGCGCGACTCGCGACCGACACGAACATCGCGTCGTTCACCACGAACGTGGGCGGCGGGAACAACATCAACTTCAACATCACGCTCAAACCGGCGGGCCAGCGCCCGCCGGCGGACGACATGGTCCGCGAGCTCACGCGCGTGATGACGGGCATCCCCGGTTTGCAGATGTTCGTCGCGAATCCGCCGAGCATTCGCATCGGCGGCCGCGGCACGAAGACGCAGTATCAGTTCACGCTGCGCGGACCGGATATCGATCAGCTCTACGCACAGGCCAACCGGCTGCTCACGACGCTCCAGCAGGATCAACTCCTCCAGGGCGTCACGTCGGACCTGCTCAATCGCAGCCCGATTCTGCGCGTGCACATCGACCGGCAGCGCGCCGCGTCGCTCGGCGTGACGCCGCAATCGATCGAGCAGGCATTGGCGAATGCGTACAACCAGCAGCAGGTCTCGACGATCTTCACGCCGACGAACGAGTACTGGGTCGTGATGGAGACCGTGCCGAGCGCGCAGGTGGACGCGTCGGTGCTCGATCACTTCTACGTGCCGGCCACGGGCGGCAAGCAGATCCCGCTGCGCGACGTCGCCTACTTCGAGGAGACTACCGGCCCGTTGAGCGTGGCGCACTCCGGCCAGATGGCGTCGGTGACGATCTCGTTCAATCTCGCGGCGAACGTTTCGCTCGGCGCCGCGACGGCCGACGTGCAGCGCATCGCGCGACAGATCCTGCCGGCGTCGATCACGTACGGCTTCTCGGGAACGGCGCAGGCGTTCCAGGACTCGCAGTCCGGCATGGGGCTGCTGCTCCTGATCACGATTTTCATCATCTACATCATTCTCGGCATTCTCTACGAGAGCTTCATCCACCCCGTCACGATTCTCACCGGGCTGCCGTTCGCGGCGTTCGGCGCGCTGTTCGCGCTCTGGGTGACGCACGTGGAGCTCGGCGTCTACGGCTACGTCGGCATCATCATGCTGATCGGCATCGTGGAGAAGAACGCGATCATGATGATCGACTTCGCGCTCGAGCGGCAGCGCAGCGAGCACGTGCCGCCGGCCAAGGCGATCGTGGAGGCGGCGAGCGTTCGCTTCCGTCCGATCATGATGACGACGTTCTCGGCGGTGATGGGCACGCTGCCGATCGCAATCGGCGTCGGCGCGAGCGCGGCCTCGCGCCGCCCGCTCGGCATCGCGGTCGTCGGCGGATTAGCGTTCTCGCAAGTGGTCACGCTGTTCGTGACGCCGGTGTTCTACACCTACTTCGACGAGCTCCAGACATGGCTGGGCCGGCGGGCGCGGCAGGCCGTGGTCGTTCCCGAGGTGGCGCCGGCGGCGGGGGACTGATTGGGTGAATTCTACCGCGGGGGCCGCGGGGGAGGGGGATCGCGTGCGTCGACGCCTTCGCGGGCAACGAGCTGAGAACTTTGTTTGGAACCGCCGCTCGGGAGGCTCTCGGGAGGGTCCCGAGGTCGTAACCAAAGCCATCGTCGGATCCCTTCGATCGGAGCCTTCGACGCGAGCCGAAGTCCCTCCGCGGCCCCCGCGCCTCCCGCGGTCGAATGTTTTTGACTTTTCCTAATTAGCAGTCAATGAATTTCACCACGCTGTTCATCAAACGCCCCGTCATGACCACGCTGGTCATGATCGGCATTCTCGTCTTCGGCATCGTCGCGTACCGGCAGTTGCCGGTGAGCGATCTGCCGAACGTCGATTTCCCGACGATCACCGTCACGGCCACGCTGCCCGGAACGAGCCCGCAGACGATGGCCGCGACGGTGGCGACGCCGCTCGAGAAGCAGTTCTCGACCATCGCCGGCATCGACAACATGACCTCGACGTCGAGTCTCGGGCAGACGCAGATCGTCGTGCAGTTCGCGCTCGACCGGAACATCGACGCCGCCGCGCAGGACGTGCAGGCGGCGATCGCGCAGACGAGCCGCCAGCTCCCGCAGGGTATCATTCCGCCGTCGTACCAGAAGACGAATCCGGCCGACGCGCCGATCCTCACGCTCGCGCTCACGTCGGACCAGGTGCCGCTCTCGCGGCTCGACGAGTTCGGCGAGACGACGCTCGCGCAGCGGTTGTCGATGGTGGGCGGCGTGGCGCAGGTGCTCGTGTACGGCGCGCAGAAATACGCCGTGCGCCTGCAGCTCGATCCGGGACAGCTCGCGTCGCGCGGCATCGCGCTCGAGGACGTCGCGGCGGCGGTGACGTCGCAGAACGTGAACATGCCGACCGGCGTGCTGTACGGTCCCAAGACGGCGCTCACCGTCCAGGCCACCGGCCAGCTCGAGAACGCCAACCAGTTCGGCGACGTGATCGTCGCCTATCGCAATGGCGCGCCGGTGCACCTCGACGAGATCGGCCGCATCACCGACGACGTGCAGAACAACAAGACCGCGAGCTGGTACAACGGCGAGCGGTCGATCGTCCTCGCGATCCAGCGCCAGCCGGGGACGAACACGGTCGACGTCTCCAACAAGGTGAAGGCCGCGCTCACGCGCCTCGAGACCGAGATCCCGCCGTCGGTGAAGGTCTCGACGCTCTACGACCGCTCGGAGACGATCCAGGCGTCGGTCGACGACGTCACGAACACGCTCATCCTCACGCTGTTCCTCGTCGTCCTCGTCATCTTCGTTTTCCTGCGCAACTGGTCGGCGACGCTCATCCCGAGCCTCGCGCTGCCGATGTCGATCATCGGCACGTTCTCGGTGATGTATCTGCTGCACTACTCGCTCGACAACCTGTCGCTCATGGCGCTCACGCTCGCCGTGGGCTTCGTGGTCGACGACGCGATCGTGATGCTCGAGAACATCGTCCGCCACCTCGAGATGGGGAAGCCGCGCATGGAGGCGGCGATCGACGGCGCGGCCGAGGTCGGATTCACGATTCTCTCAATGACGTTCTCGCTCGCCGCGGTGTTCATCCCGTTCCTCTTCATGGGCGGGATCATCGGCAAGCTGTTCCACGAATTCGCCGTGACGATCGGCGTCGCGATTCTCGTCTCCGGCTTCGTCTCGCTGACGCTGACGCCGATGCTGTCGAGCCGCTTCCTCAAGTCGGACCACGGCAAGACGCACGGCCGCCTCTACCAGGCGAGCGAGCGCTTCTTCGACGGGCTGCTCGGCGTGTACGAGCGCACGCTGGCGTGGGTGATGGACCGCCGGCCGCTGACGCTCGCGTTCTCGCTCGTCATATTAGTAGCAACTGGATACTTATTCTGGTCGACGCCGAAGGGCCTCTTCCCGACGGACGACACGGGGCAGCTCCTCGCGACGACCGAAGCGGCGGAAGGCGTGTCGTACGACGCGCTCGTGCAGCACCAGGAGGAAGTCGCGGCGGTCGTGGCGCGGGACTCCGACGTGCGCTCGGTGACGTCGTCCGTCGGCACGACGGCGGCCGCCAACCAGGGCCAGCTCACGATCGATCTCAAGCCGATCGCCGAGCGGAAGCGGAGCGCGGATCAGATCGCGCGCGACCTGACGAAGGCGGTGCAGGGCGTGCGCGACATCGCGGTGTTCATCCAGAATCCGCCCGCGATCTCCATCGGCGGCCTGGCATCGAAGAGCCTCTATCAGTTCACGCTGCAGAGCGGCGACATCAACGCGCTCAACTCGTCGGCCCGCGAGCTCGAGCGTCGCCTGCGCCAACTCCCCGGCCTCACCGATGTGACGAGCGATCTCCTGATCGAGAATCCGCAAATCACGGTCGACATCGATCGCGAGGCGGCGGGCCAGCTCGGCGTTTCGGCGAGCGAGATCGAGAACACGCTCTACGACGCGTTCGGCCAGCGCCAGGTGTCGACGATCTACACGTCGACGAACGAATACTGGGTGGTCATGGAGCTGCTGCCGCAATACCAGCAGGACGTCGGCGCGCTCGGCAAGCTCTGGGTGCGCTCGACGCGCGGGCCGCTCGTGCCGCTCAGCACCGTGGCGCGCTTCGACTACAGCGTGGGCCCGGTGACGGTGAATCACTCGGGACAGCTTCCGTCGGTGACCGTGTCGTTCAACCTCGCGCCGGGCGTGTCGCTCGGCACGGCGCTCAAGCAGGTGCAGGGCATCGCGACCGCGGTGCTGCCGGGGAGCGTGGCGTCGAGCTTCTCGGGCATCGCCGAAGCGTTCGTGAGCACGCAGCAGGGGCTCGTGATGCTGATGCTGCTCGCGGTCTTCGTGATCTACGTGATCCTCGGGGTGTTGTATGAGAGTTTCATTCACCCGATCACGATTCTCACGGGACTTCCGTTCGCGGCGTTTGGCGCGCTCGTGACGCTGCTCCTCTGCGGCCTCGACCTCGACATCTACGGCTTCGTCGGCATCATCATGCTGATCGGCATCGTGGAGAAGAATGCGATCATGATGATCGACTTCGCGATCGAGGCGCAGCGCGACGGCAACCGCTCGCCCGCGGAGGCGATTCTCGAGGCCGCGAGCGTGCGCTTCCGTCCGATCATGATGACGACGATGGCGGCGCTGATGGGCGCGGTCCCGATCGCGGTCGGCTGGGGCGCCGGCGCATCGACCCGCCGGCCGTTGGGTGTGGCGGTGGTGGGCGGCCTCGCGTTCTCGCAGCTCGTCACGCTCTACGTGACGCCGGTGTTCTACACGTACCTCGACGAGTGGCAGCAGCGGGTGTCGCGCCGGCGGTCGAGAGAGGCGGATGGTGTGAAGGCGCCGGTGGATGCAATGCCGGGGATGCCGAGGACGGAGCCGGCGAGAGGATAGTCGGGTTTGCGGGGCGGGGGCTGGGGGCTGGGGGCTCGGGGCTGACAGCAAGCGGGCAGCTCCCGGCTCGGCTGTTCGCTAGCAGCGACAGCTATCCGAGGAATGAGGAACGAAGCGTTGCACGGGAGCGCGGGGCTGCGGCCACGCGCTCCTTCTCGCATCACGGCAAAAATGGCGGGGCTGTCAGCGTACGACGTCGTGCGTCGACTCGCGTACACCGCCACCGGAAGCCGACGCCCGATCTCATGACACACTTCCAAATCCCTCTGATAGCTGTCGCTGATAGCGAATAGCCGAGCTGGGAACTGCGGCTGTCAGCTCCGCCTTCAGCTCTCAGCGCCAGCGAACAGCTCCCCGCGTCACCCTCGGAGATCTCTCTCCGTCTTCTTGTCCGAGTACCTCGCCCTCGTCCGGTCGCCGGCGTGAATCCCTTCGCCGAACTCCTCGATCATCTTCCGGTTGAACGCCGGAATGTCGTCCGGCTTCCGGCTCGTGACGATTCCCATATCCGTCACCACTTCGCGGTCGACCCAGTCGCCGCCGGCGTTTCGAATATCCGTTTGCAGTGACGGCCACGACGTGAGCATGCGGCCGCGCACCGCGTCGGCCTCCACGAGCATCCACGGTCCGTGACAGATCGCGGCGATCGGTTTGCCGGCGTCGAAGAAATGACGGACGAACTGCACCGCCTGCTTGTTCTGCCGCAAGTGGTCGGGATTCATCACGCCGCCGGGGAGCATCAGCGCGTCGAAGTCATCCTGGCGGGCTTGTTCGAGTGGGACGTCCACCTTGATTTCGTCGCCCCAGTGGTCGTGCTGCCACGCCTTGATGCTGCCGCTCTTCGGCGACACGACGATCGGATTCGCGCCTGCGTCCTCGAGCGCCTGACGCGGCTCGGTGAGCTCGACCTCTTCCACGCCGTCGGTGGCGAGTATCGCCACGCGCTTGCCGCTCAGATTGCTTGGAGTTGCCATGGATCTCCCCCGATGGTGACGGAGACGATCGCCGCAAGCCATGGACCGTCGGCGGAGCGTCGGGCAAGAGCGACAGACGCGCGGCACGACTCCTGTGTCATGTGATCACGAAATGGGACTTTCCACACTTCGTGCGACATGGCCGGCGCGCATCCGAGCGTTCATCGCCGCGCGGCTCGACTCGCGCAGCTACCTCGGCCTGCACCTCACGATCGCACTCGTCGTCGCGCTCGCCGCGATCTGGTCGTTCAGCGCGCTTCTCGACGCGGTGCTCGACAACGCGACGCTCGTCCGACTCGACGTCGCGGCGGTGAATGCGCTGCACGCGCGCGCGACGCCGTCCGGGCTCGCCTTCTTCAACGCGATCTCGAACGCGGGCTCGCCGCGCGCGATGACGATTCTCGCAATCGGCGGCGCGATCGCGATTCTCATGGCGCATCGCCGCACGGTCCTCATTACGTGGATCGCCGCGTTCGCCGGCAGCCCGATCATCGAGAACGTCATCAAGCGGGCGGTGCATCGGTCGCGGCCGCCGTACGGCGCGCGCTACCTCATCAATCACTCGTACAGCTTCCCGTCGGGGCACTCGATGGCGTCGTTCATCGGCATCGGCATGCTGCTGTACGTCCTGTCCGTCTCGTGGCACCCGCCGCGCGCGGTGCGCGTGGCGGTGTTCGTTCTGGGCGCGACCTTCGTCGTGCTCGTCGGATTCAGCCGCGTCTACCTCGGCGTCCACTATCCGAGCGACGTGCTCGGCGGCTTTGCCGCCGCGGCGGCATGGATGGCGGTGTGCTTGAGCGCGATGGGGGTGCGGTTACATCTGCGGGGGCTGGTGGCGGGGCCGTGAGTGATGACTCTCGAATCCGAGGCTCACGTGTCGCGTTCTCGGGTCTCACGTCTCGAAACTGGTCGCGGTCCACGACGTCGAGATCGCGACGCTGCCGCCTGAGACCAGTTTCGAGATATGAGTAACGAGACGCGAGATGCGAGACCCAAACGGCGCCGCCCAACTACGGCGCCAGCACCGCCGCCACGAGCTGCATGTTCTCCCGCGACGTCCCCGTGTAGTAGAACACGTACACCTTATGCGTTTTCTCATCCTCGGCGCACGTGCGCGCGCCGCCGCCGGTCGGGACCTTCTCGGCCACCGAAAACTTGTTCGGCGAGTCCTCGCGCACGACGGTCATCGTGCTGTCGGCGCGGTTCGGGTTGAAGGCGAGCTTGAGGCCGGGGTCGTAGCAATTCTCGTCGGCGCGGCTCGGCACCTTGATGCGCGAAACGATGTTGCCGTTGTCCGCGTTGAGGACGACCATCTCCGTGTCGCACGCCATGAAGAGGCGGCGCGTGGCGACGTCCATCGACAGCCCCTGCGCGCGGCCGCAGCTCGGGACCTTGTAGGTCGCCTCCTTCTTGAGCGTTCTCGTATCGACGCGGATGACGAAGCCGGAGTCCTCCACGTTCGCGAAGAACTTCCCCTTGCCGTCCACGACACCGGTCTCGAGGCCGTCGCCGATGGCCGTCTTGGAGAGCAGCTTGCCCGTCTTCATGTCGACGACCCAGCCATCCGTATCGCGCCAGACGAACGCGTGGTGCGTCACGGGATCGTACCGGCTGCCGTCGCCCTTCACGTCGAGGTGGCCGAGGACGGCGAGGGTCTTGAGGTCGAAGTACACGCCGTTGCGCACGAGGCCGCGATTCAGGTCCGGCGCGATCGCGTAGCCTCCACCGCCGCCTTCCACGGTGCCGACGATCGTGTCGCGGTCGACGTCGATCACCTTGTCGCCGAGACCGTAGAGGCGGCGGCCGGCCGGGTCGACGATGATGTAGTCGGCGCGGGTGTGGCCAAGCTCGATCGTCTTGACGACGTGGTAATGCGGCGCCTGCGCGGAGGCGACGGTCGCCCCGACGAGCGTGGATGCCGCGAAGAAAATGCTGCGGATGCTCCGAATGCGGCCCATGACACCTCCAAGCGGGGAGAATCGTGACGGCGAGAACAATACGCTGCGCAAGCTGACAGGAACCTGTCACGCGACTGGTCGCCGCGCACGGCGCAATCCGGTAAACTTGGGGCATGCGCGTACTGATCGTCGAGGACGATCGCGAGCTCGGCCTCGTCCTCTCCGCCGGGCTTTCCGAACAGGGCTTTCAGGTTGTGCACGAGGCGAGCTTCAGCGGCGGACAGTCGCGCGCGGTGCTCGGCGCGTTCGACGTCATCGTGCTCGACGTGATGCTGCCCGGCGGCAGCGGCTTCGATCTGTGCCGCGCGCTCCGCAATCGGCGGATCGACACGCCGGTCATGATGCTCACCGCGCGCGACGCACTCGACGACCGCGTGCTCGGTCTCGATTCGGGCGCCGACGATTATCTCACCAAGCCGTTCGCGATGCGCGAGCTGGTGGCGCGGCTCCACGCGCTCGCGCGGCGCCGCCCCGCGTTGATGCCGGAGCTCGTCGTCGTCGAGGATCTGGAGGTGGAGCTCCGGACGCGCCGCGTGCGGCGCGGCGGCCGCGCGATCGAGCTCACCGCGAAGGAGTTCGCGCTGCTCGAGTATCTGCTCCTGCATCGCGGCGACGTCGTGGACCGGGCCGCGATCACGGCGCACGTGTGGGACGAGAATCACGATCCGTTCACGAACGTGCTCGAGGTGCTCGTGCGGCGCCTCCGGCGAAAGATCGATGACGGCTTCGACGTGAAGCTCATTCACACGCTGCGCGGCGCCGGCTACCGGCTCGGCGCATGACGCTCGCGCCGGCGCGTC
>Ga0068856_100005234_pt1 | contig 12797 bp, 7 predicted proteins | sample KBSCornC62_FD_66595 | JGI IMG/M metagenome (GOLD analysis project Ga0068856, IMG submission 66595) | Corn rhizosphere microbial communities from Kellogg Biological Station, Michigan, USA - KBS Corn C6-2 | ecosystem: Host-associated > Plants > Roots > Rhizosphere > Soil ...
CGGCGCGCTCCCGCCCGCTCGCGCTGCGAATCCGGTGCCCGCCGCCGCAGCGGCCGGCGCGTTCGTCTCTTTGCCGGAAGGCGACGAAGGTGAGCAGAACGCGATCGCGGCGATGGTGTCCGCGTCGCGCGATGAGCTCGCGCGCGCGCTTGCCGTGCCGCCGCCACGCGTCAGCCTGCGCTTTCACGCGACAACGGACGAATACGAACGAGCGACGAAGCAGTCGTGGTTCACCTTTGGGTCGGTCGTGAATCAGGAGATTCATTTTGTGCCGCTCGCATCGCTGCGCGCTCGCGGCGTGCTCGAGCGCACCATTCGCCGCGAGCTGGTGCACATGATGGTCGACGCGGAGCTGGCGAAACGCCCGGCGTGGGTCAGGGAAGGGGCGGCCTTGTACTTTTCAGACGCGTCCCGCGATGCCGGCGTTCAGGGTTCGCGGGCGGCGTGCCCCGCCGATCTGGAGCTGCTGCAACCGCTCTCTGCCGGCGCGCTCGCCGACGCCTACGCGCGTGCGCGCAGCTGCTTTGTCCGCCAGCTGCAGTCCGGCCGCACCTGGAGGGACGTCAGATGAAAAACCTCCCGACCGTTTTTTCTTACCAGCAGATGCCGCGGTATTCGGCCTTCAGCAGGGAACCATAGATCGGCAGGCGCACGAGATCGATCACGATCTGATCCGCCCGCGTTTCCTTCAGCGCTTCCACGAATTCGGTCGCCTGGTTGCCGACCACCAGCACCTCCGATCCTTCGACGACTTCGCCTACCGTCTCGCACAGCAGTGACGACAGGTGCGGGATCTGCTTCTCGATGTATTCCTTGTTCGCGCCGACCAGGCGCGCCACCGAGACGTTCTTGTCGTAGATGCGCAGGTGGCAGCCTTTGCCGAGCAGTGCTTCGGCCAGAATCACGATGGGGCTCTCGCGCAGGTCGTCGGTGCCCGCCTTGAAGCTGAACCCGAGAAGGCCGATGTTCTTCTTGCCCGTCTCCATGATCTGATCGAACGCCTGATCGATCTGCAGCCGGTTGCTTGGAAGGATGGATTGGATCACTGGCATATCCACGTCCAATTCCTTCGCGCGATATTGCAGCGCGCGGACGTCCTTGGGGAGGCACGATCCGCCGAACGCAAACCCCGGCCTCAGGTAGTACGGCGAGAGGTTCAACTTCTCGTCGCGGCAGAACACCTCCATCACCTGGTGGCTGTCGATCTCGAGCTTCTTGCACACATTTCCGATTTCGTTCGCAAAGCACACTTTGAGCGCGTGCCACGTGTTGCTCGTGTACTTGATCATTTCCGCCACGCGGATGCTCGTGCTCACGAGCGGCGCGTCGACCGATCCGTAGAGCGCGATCGTGCCGCTCGCGTCCGCGGCGTGGTTGTGGCCGACGAGGGTCAGCGGCGGCTTCCTGAAGTCTTTCAGCGCCGTGCCTTCGCGGAGGAACTCCGGGTTCACCGAGACGCCGAATCCTTCGCCGTACTTCTTGCCGGATTCACGCTCGAGTGCGGGGATGACCACGCTGTGCGTCGTGCCCGGCAGCACCGTGCTGCGCACGACGACGACGTGGTAGCCGTTCTTGTTGCGCAGCGCGCGCCCCACTTCCTCCGCTACCCGTTCCAGGTACGTGAGATCCAGGCTGCCGTTCTTCCGGCTCGGTGTGCCCACCGACAACAACGACACGTCGCTCGACATCACGGCGTCTGCCGTGTCGGTCGTCGCCCGAAGCCGGCCGCCTCGCACGCCCTCGGCGAGCAGATCGCTCAGCCCCGGCTCGACGATCGGGCTGTGGCCGCTGTTGACCGCAGCCACCTTGTCGCCGTTGATGTCCACTCCAACGACCGTGTGTCCATCGGCGGCAAAGGACGCCGCCGACACGCAGCCGACATATCCGAGTCCGAACACTGAAACGTTCATCATCCGTCCTATCGTGCGGGTTGATTGAGAGGCATCAGCGCCTCGGCGCGTGCGCCATGCGGACGCGTTCGCGCAAACTGTGTGAGCGCATCGTCGAGCTCTGTCGCCGCTGACGACCAGTCGTATCGCTCGACGACGAGCGCGCGCGCCGCCCGCTCGATGCGTCTGCGTCGTTCTCCGTTGCGAAGCAGATCGATGACGGCAGCCGTGAACGCGGGCGGACTGTCGGCGAGCAGCACGTGCTCGCCGTCGCGCACTGGCAGCCCTTCGGCGCCGATGGTTGTGGACACGATCGCCTTGCCGGCCGCCATCGCTTCGAAAATCTTCAGTCGCGTGCCGCCGCCGATCCTGAGCGGCACGATGTAGACCGTCGCGTCCTGCATGTGCGGCCGCACGTCGTCCACGCGGCCGGTGACGGTGATCCCGTGATCGGAGGCGAGCCGGCGCACGGCGGCAGTGGGCGCGCGGCCGACAATCGATAGCGTCACGTCCGGTTCTTTCGCGCGGATGAGCGGCAGAATGTCCCGGCAGAAATACGTCATCGCGTCTTCATTCGGCAGCCAGTCCATGGACCCTGTGAAGACGAGCGACTTGGACGCGGACCGCGACTCGCTCGGCGTGAAGAAATCCGTGTCCACGCCGGTCGGCACGACGCGAATGGGCCGCCGCACGGCGCCTTGGTACAGCCACCCGAGCGTGCGTCGATCGGCATCGGAGACGGCCAGCACGCCGTCCACGAGGCGAAGGGCGCGTTCTTCGAACGCAAGCATGCGCCGGTGCTGCGCGCTGTACAGCGCGCGGCCGACCGCCTGCGTCTGGGTTTCGGCGTGGCGCCGCCAGATGTTCGCCTCAACGTTGTGCGTGAAGAGCACGGACGGGCAGGGAAGCGGCCATGTGAGGTTCACGACCGGCGGCAGGAAATCGCACACGACGAGATCGAAGGCGCGTTCCGCCATCAGCTCCGCGGCCTTGCGCCGATACGCGCGCGAGCGGTACTTCCCGACGGCGTACGGCAGCGGATCGAACAGGCGAGCGGCCGCGCCCGCATAGAAGCGAAGCGAACCCTTTGGCGGATCCGAGCGAGGCACCGTGAGGACGCGCTCCGCGACCTCGTGCATGCCGTTGATGTGATCGGCCGGTTCGTCCGGGCGCGCAAACGATAGATACGTGATCTCGTGGCGTCGTCGCAGGCGCCGCATCAAGTGCCAGGTGCGCAGCCGTCCGCCCTTATCGAGCGGCAGCAGCAGGTCGGCTTTCAGCCAGAGGATTCGCATGGGTCACGGCTCGCGGGGTCGGCAGCGTCTGCACGCCGCCGCCGTCGATAAAAGTTCGGTACCAGAGTTCCAGGTTCAGCAGGCTCCAGATGCGGTCGCCGGCGTCGATGCGCCCCTGCGCGTGATCGCGCAGCGTGCGATCGATGGCGTCGGCGTCGATGATCCCGCGCTCGCGCGAGCGGCGGTCGAGCAGCACGCTGCGCGCGACGTCGTTCCAGGCGCCGCGGGTCCAGTTGCCGAACGGCACCGGGAACCCGAGCTTGGGCCGCTCGAGGATGCTCGTCGGCAACAGCCCCTTCATCGCTTCACGCAGGATGCGCTTGGTCGTGAACCCCGAGAGCTTCCACTCGTCGGGCAGCCCCGCCACGAACTCGACGAGCTTGTGATCGAGGAAGGGGACGCGGCTTTCGATCGACGCGGCCATGCTCATCTGGTCCTGCTTCATGAGCAGCTCGACGAGATACGTCTTGACGTCTGCGTAGAGCAGGCGATCGAGGAATGTGCTGCTGCCGTCTGGATGCCCGAAGTGCGCCGCCGACGGGGCGTACGCCTGCGAGGAGGTCGCGATCGATCGACGGGTCCGCGAGAGCAGCTTGTGCTGGTCCTTCAAGCGGATCGAGGCGAAGTTGTCGAAGAGCATGGATTCCGGCGTGCGATCCATCGCCAGGAATGACCGCTGCGCGAGTCGCGACAGCCGCCCCGGTGCCAACGGCACGCAGTGGTCCGCCACGAACCGCCGGACCACCTTCGGCAGCATGCGCTCGTAGATCGTGCCGGCGTGCCAGTTCCACGTAATGCGCGGGTATTTGCCGTAGCCGGCGAGCAGTTCGTCGCTGCCTTCGCCCGTGAGCACCACGGTGACGTGCTCGCGCGCAAGAGCGGAGACGAAAAAGAGCGGCACGCTCGAGGGATGCGCGATCGGTTCGTCTTCGTGCCACAACAAGCGAGGAAGCGCCGAGAAGAAATCGCGATCGCCGATCACCACGTCGTGCGGCGTTGCCCCGACCGCGCGCGCCACCTGGTGTGCGTACTCGAGCTCGTTGAACGCGCGATCCTCGAACGCCACCGAAAACGTTTGAAGCGGACGATCGAGCTGCCGCGCCATGATCGCGGCGATTGCGCTGCTGTCGATGCCGCCGGACAGGAACATGCCGAGCGGCACGTCGCTCATCAACCGCAGACGGACCGACTCCTCGAGCTGTTCCCTGAACTGGCTGACGACTCGTGACGCCGGCGCGGGTGCCTTCGGCGTGCCGAGCGGCACGTCCCAGTACTTCCGCGTGCGCTCTGTGCCGTTTTCGAAGATCAGCGTGTGCCCGGGCAGCAGTTTGTTGACGCCGCGGAACATCGTGCCGGTGCCCGACACATAGCGCGTGCTCAGGAGTTCCGGAAGCGCCTCGTCGCACGCGGCGGCGCGGATCATCCCGCTCGCGAGGATCGATTTGATCTCCGATCCGAAAAGCAGCGTGTCGCCGACGCGCGCCCAGTACAGCGGCTTGACGCCGAGACGATCCCTTGCGAGCAGCAGTCGTTTCCGGCGTGCGTCCCAAATCGCGAACGCGAACATCCCGCGGAAGCGGTTCACGCAGTCTTCGCCCCACTCCTCGTACGCGTGGACGATTGTCTCGGTATCCGATTTCGTCTTGTATCGATGGCCGTGCTGCTCGAGCACCCATCGCACGTCCTTGTGGTTGTAGATTTCGCCGTTGAACGACACCCAGATGTCGCCGGTTTCGTTCGAGAGCGGCTGCTGCCCGCTCGCCAGATCGACGATGCTCAGGCGACGGTGCGCGATCGCGGCGCGATCGTCGCAGTGGACGCCGGATTCGTCAGGCCCGCGGTGCACGACAACATCGCGCATGGCTATCGCCGTTTCACGAGCGCCGCGCGGGAGCGCGTCCACCGAGACGACGCCGGCAATCCCGCACATGGCTAGGATGCCGCGAGCACGGCCCGCGCCTCCGGATGTGCGCCGCGCATGGCGAGTTGGCTCAGATACGCATGCTCGAAGCCGGCCACCATGCGCTCGTAGGAAAACCGCGACGACACGTCGGCGCGTGCGGCCGCGCCGATACGCGCGCCAAGCTTGCTGTCGCACATGAGCGTGCACAGGTGCCAGGCGAGCTTCGCGGGATCGCCGACGGCGGACAGGATGCCGGTCCGGCCGTCGGCCACGATTTCGCGGATGCCGCCGACTGCGGAGGCCACCGAAGGCAGGCCGGCGGCCATCGCTTCGAGCAGCGCATTCGGAAACGCCTCAGTGCGCGACGGGAGCACGAAGATGTCGGCCTGCTCGAGATGCGCGGCCACGTTGTCCGAGTGGCCGTGAAACGTGACGTGATTTGTGAGGCCGCGTTCCCGAACGAGTCGTTCGCAGCGCACGCGCTCGGGTCCCCCACCGACGAGATCGAAATGCGCGTCGGGAAACCGCGCGACGACTCCCGTGGCCGCTTGGAGCAGGACGTCATGTCCTTTTTCGGGCCGAAGGTTCGCGACACAGACAACTCTCCGCAGGGGCCCGCGGACCCCGCGCGTCCGGTACTGATCGACGTCGAGGCCGTTGTGAACGACGGTGATCTTCGACGCCGGCACGCGCTCGAATCGCAGCCGCGCGGCCGCCGCCTGCGCGTTGGCGACGATGAGATGCGCGCAGCCATACGCTGCCCGCTGCATCGTCAGCTCGACGCGGGTGCGGCCCGGATTGATGTCGCGCCGCGAGCCGATGCGAACGGGAACGCCGGCGAGGGCGGCGCCGGTCAGCCCAAACATGTTGGATGGCATGTCCACCGTGTGCACCACGGCGAAGCGCTTCCGCCGGCACCAGTTCGCAAACTCGCGCAGGCGATCGAGCATCGATGTTTTCAGGAAGCTCTGCACCGGAAACATTTCGCACGGCGCTGCGCTCCGGACGCGGTCAAGCCAGGCGCCGCGCTCGCGCAAGCACGCGACGTGGACATCCCACTTGGAACGGTCCAGACGGCGCAGGAGCTCGATCATCTGACGCTCGGTTCCCCCTGGCTCGACGCTCGCCATCACGAGCGCGAGCGGGAGCGGAGCAGTATCGGCCACGCCACCGTCTGAGCAAGGGGGGTGCCACGACAATAAAGGCCAAGAGCGAAATCGTTTTCCAGATTTGGCGACTGCGTCGGCATCAACAGACCGTGGATTGGCAATCTACGTACTGCCGGTGCCACTGTTCGAAGATGACGAGCTGCCACAGGCGAAGCGTGTGGTCGCGCTCGCCCGACATGTGCTCTTCGACGATGCGGCGCACGAATGCCGGCCGGAAGTAGCCGCGCTGTAGAGCACTCGACGACAACAGCGTGTCTGCGAACACGCTTCGGAGGTCGCCGCGGAACCACGCACCGAGCGGGATGGCAAATCCCTGCTTGGGCCGATTGACGATCTCCGGCGGCAGGATCGCGGCCGCCACTTCTTTCAGAATGTGTTTCCGGCGGCCGTTCTTGACCTTGAGCGACGCCGGGATGGAGCAGGCGAAATCGATCACCTCATTGTCGAGCAGCGGAACGCGCGATTCGATCGAGTGCGCCATGCTCATGCGGTCCACCTTCGTGAGCACGTCTTCCGGCAGGTACGTTTCCGCGTCGAAGCGCATCATCTGCGCCGGCCACGACAACGACGCGTACCGATCGAAGCGCTCGATGGCCGCCTGTTCCGGATCCGGCCCGCGAAGCGACGCCAGAACGTCCGCCGTAAGGAGATCACGTTTTTCGTCGGCGGCGAAGAAGCGGATCGCATCCACATACCGCCCGCGCTCGTCTCGTCCGACATGGCGGAGAAAATTCTTTCCGCGCGCGCCGTGAGGGAGCCGGCCTGCCGCGGCCGCGGCGGCGCGGCGCAGCGCGGGCGTGCTGTAGCGATCGAACGCGGCCACACGCGGATGCGGGACGTATCGGTCGTACCCGCCGAACAGCTCGTCTCCGCCGTCTCCCGATAACACGACGGTGACGTGCCGCCGCGCCATCTCGGAGACGTACCAGGTTGGAATCGCGGACGAATCGGCGAACGGTTCGTCGAAGTGCGACACAACGCGCTCGAGAATGCCGACGGCGTCCGGCTTGACGACCAGCTCGTGATGCTCGGTGCCGAAATGCTCCGCCACGCGCCGCGCAGGGGCGAGCTCGTCGAAGGCCGGATCGTCGAATCCGATTGAGAACGTCTTCACCGGGGCGGTCGACGCTTCAGCCATGAGCCCGACGACGAGGCTCGAGTCGATGCCGCCAGAGAGAAACGCGCCGAGCGGAACGTCGCTGATCATGTGCGACCGCACGGCGCCGGCGAGCACGCCCCGGAGGTCCGCGACCGCGTCATGTTCGTTCAGATCCGCGCGTGTTTCCACTGTGGGCTGCGCCCAATAGCCGTCGATGGACAGGCGTCCGTCGTGCCACGTGAGCGTGTGGCCGGGCGGCAACTTCCGGACGGACGCGAAGATCGACCGATCGCCCGGCGTGTAGAGAAACGACAGATAGTGGTTGAGCGCATCGGCATCGAGATCGCGCGGGACGTCAGGCGCCTGCAGGATCGATTTCAATTCGGAGCCGAAATAGAGCCGCCCGCCGGCCTCCGCGTAGTAGACCGGCTTGATGCCGATGCGGTCGCGTGCGACCAATAGCGATTGCGTTCGCGTATCCCAGATCGCGAGGCCGAACATTCCGCGCAGACGCCGCATCGCCCGCGCACCCCATTCCTCGTACGCGTGGACGATGACTTCCGTGTCTGTTCCGGTGTAGAACCTGTGACCCGCCCCGTCGAGCTCCGCACGCAGCTCGCGGAAGTTGTAGATCTCGCCGTTGAACACGATCCACACCGTGCCGTCTTCGTTGCGAATCGGCTGATGTCCCGTCGACAGATCGATGATGCTCAAGCGCCGCATGCCGATGCCGACGCCGTCAGACGTCCACACGCCTTCATCGTCGGGGCCGCGGTGGCGGATGACACGGCACATCTCGCGTACGAGCGCCTCTCCGCGCTCGCGTGTCAGCGGCCGCGCGGATGCGCCCTCAACGTAGCCGGCGATCCCGCACATATGGGCTCCCTCCGTTCGGCGCGGCGAGTTCATCGAGGCCGAAATGTGCGGCCGGAACGACGCTCCCGAGTTCGATGTCAAATGTTCGGCGTCCGGACGCGCGCACCAGCGAACCGTCCACGAGCGCGACCTCCGTCGGACCCTCGTTGGCGCGCGTAAACCGGCAGAAGAGCGCGGCGGCGTCGGTCTCGAGCGCGCCGGCCCGCCATGTCGACGCGTGACGCTCGGCGCGCGGCTCCGCAATCACGATGTAGTCGGTCGTGGATGCGCGCACCACTTTCACGGCGGTCGAGTGATCGAGGACGCCGGCAGCAGACCACACCGGCATGACTTCGCTGCGCTCGATGGCATTCGCGGGATCGAGACCGAACACCGTGAGCACCCAGAAAGGCGCCGCGGCGGTTCGCGTGATGCGAAGCGTCGTATTTGGCTCGAGACGGCCGTACACCGGCGCGTGCCATCCGAGATCGTGTTCCGCATCGGCGGAAAAACAATCGGCCGAGCCGATGGGGAACGAGATGTCCACGAAAGCAGCCTTCGCGGATGCCGTCGCGCCGTGCGACCGCAGTGCGATTGCCCACGACGGATCGAAGTGCCAATGCACGTCGGCTCGGTGCGTCCCGTCGCCTGTCACCAGATCCGCGACGACGAGCAGATCGTCGTGCAGCGACAACACCCGTCTGCGATGAACAGCCGGCGCGTAGCCGGAGTGCGCAGCGTCGATGAAGTCGAAGGGGCCCGCGCTTCGCGTGCGGTAGGTGGATGCGTCTGCCGCGCGCGCCCAATGGAACGGCCCGGCCGGCAGCGCCGCCGACCGCTCATCGAGCGTCAGCGTGTTATGCAATGACGACGAACGCATGCGGTCGCGCCGGGCCGCGTCCATCGTGTAACAGAGTGTGCCCGGGTCGATCAGGAACGGGCGGCCGTGCACGGTCAACGTGAGCGACAGCGGATCCGCGTGCGCGTGGCCGCCGTTCAGATATCCATGCCGGCCGGCATCGAACACGATGTGCGCGCCTTTCGGCGACCGGATCGTGTGGTAGCCGCTCGCGTCGAGCGCGACGGAACCCCGCGGCGCCGGCGCCGCAGCGGCGCGGCATGCATCGAGCGTTGGCGCGAGTGACGGATGGGCGAGCAGCCATGTCGCTTCCTCAGTGGGGATGCCGACGCGAAGATCCTGTCGACCCGTCAGAGCAGCCGACGCCTCGAGCGCATCAGCGGCATCGTCCAGCGGACGCCCTGCGATTCGAAACAGCGCGCCGCCATCATCGTCGCCAAAATGCGGAAGGCGGCCATCGTTGTCGGCCAGCGCGCGGGCCGCGGTCGCGAGCGACGTCACGGCGGCGTCAAATTCGCCTGCGGCCGGATCGTTTGTGATGCGCGCGATGACGAGCGCGAGCAGGTAGAAATCCAGTGCGTAGCGGTGATAGTGCGTCGAGCGCTCGCAGTGGACGCCGTCGGCCAGAATCTGCCGGCGCATTTCGTCGATCAGAATCTGCCGGCCAATCGCGGCGCGGGCTGCTGATTTCGACAGAAATGGAACGGACTGGCCGCCGACGTACAGCGCCAGCGCTTCTCCGAGCAGATGCGTGTTCGGGCTGAAATAGTACGAAAGGTGCCGCTCGATGTGCTGCAGCTGTCGATCGAGGCCGAGCAGGAGGTCAACGCACCATGCAGATTCGCCGACAGCCGGCGTCCCGTCCGCGAAAAAGTGCAGCGCCCATACCCACGAGATCGATCGGAAGGCGAGTTCCAGCATGCTCGCCCAGTTGATGCCGGTCAACGGCGGATTCGCCCGCAGCCAGCTCTCGATGTGCGCAATCGCCGAATCTCGAAACGCGCGATCGCCCGTGAGCCAGTAGCCGCGACCGAGCAGGAGCAAGTGCTGCTGGCGATTCAACTCCCAGATGATCTTGTGGTCGCCGCATTCGGGTGCCAGGAAGGGCACCTGAGCCCAGAAGTCCTGCGGGGCGCGCCTGTTGTGCACCGGATCGAAATGCCAGTCCACGGAACCGTTGCCGAAGCTGAGCCCCTCGTAGCCGAGGACGTCGTAGCAGCCGTTTGCGATTCGGGCCGCGCGCGCATGCGCGTCCGGGGGGGCCGTCGGAAAATCGGCCGCGATGCGCGCAGCGAGGTTCGCGCGCAACGAGGGCGCGATCACAAATCGGGCGGGCCCGGCGACGACCCCGTCGGAAATGGCACGGTGCGCCGCAGACCATTGCCCGCGCCGGAGGCACACCCGGATGTCGGCGTATGCCCCGTCCTCCGTGATGGCAGCCGAGAGCCGCCACCGATTCCACCTCGGCGCGGCTACTGCGGACTGCGTCCGCTCCGCCGTGGTCGTGAGGCGTTCGCGAATGCGCCACGCCAGCTCACGTCGATCCATGTGCCGGAGCCGCGACAACTTAGTTGACACTGTGCCGTTCCTGGTAGATGTCGAGCCACTGGGTTCGAATGGACGGCCAGCCGTACGTGTGGCAGGTGCCAAACGCATTCGCCGCAAGCTGGCGCGCAAGGTGAGGCTCATCGAAGAGGCGCAGCATCTGCGCGGCGAGCGCACGGTCATCATCGGCGGGCGCGAGAAGCCCGTGGCGTTCGTCGGAAAGAATCGTCGGAATGCCGCCGACGTCGGTTGACACCACCGGCAGGCCGCTCGCGTAGGCCTCGAGGATGGACACCGGCATGTTGTCGATGTTCGGGCTCTGCAGGTAGACGTCGTGTTCCGCGTAATAGTTGGCGATCTCGTCTGGATCAACCTGTCCGGCGAAGACGACGTTCCTCAGCGCCAGGTCGCGCGCAAGCGCCCGCAGCTTCGCATCCTCGCCGCCGCTTCCAACGAGCGTCAGCGACGCGCCGGGCATGCGTTCCTGAAATCGCTTGAACGCACGCAGCGTGCACGCCACGTTGTAGAGCGGCTCGAAATTTCTCGTGGACAGCACGCGCGGGCGAAGCGGCGACCGCTCGCGAAACGTGAACCGTCCGAGGTCCACAAGATTCGGAACAACGCGTGCGCTGAGTCCGAAGGAGGAAAAGACGTGCGCGAGAAAACTCGACGGCACCACGTTGCCGTCAGTTCGCGACAGGGCGGCGCGCGCCACCGACGACCGCGCAAGATGATCGGGGGCCTCGCCGCTGTGGTAGTGAACGACCACAGGCTTTCCAAGCGCCCGGGCGACGACGATCGCCGGCAGCGGGGCGAGGAGAAACGAAAAGTACGACGCCGAAAACACGTGGACGACATCCGCACGTTTCAGTTCGCGCGCGAGCAGCGGCACGTACGTCATCTCGGTGACGACGGTGCGCGCGTATTTCACCGATACCGCGAAGCGGAACGGACGCGGCGGAAGCGGGTTGTGCGGAACGAGCCACGCTTCAATGTCCGGATCTCCGCGCCATGCGCGCAGCAGCCGGTCGGCTTGCACGGCCTGGCCGCCCATGATTCTCAGCGACGGAGCAACGATTGCGACGCGAAGAGGACGCATGCAACGGGGCCCGGTGGTCAACAGACGAGCAACTTTGCAAGACCGAGGCCCGTCAGTTCTCCCGTTTGACGCTGAGCTCGGACGAGCGCGGAGCGCTGGCGACGTACGGCGGGATGGGGCGGTCGTAATACTGCTCTGGCGGCCCAGGCAGCTTGTCGGCCGCGGCCATCGCGAGGTTATAGGCCTCGCGCGCGGTGACGTAGTGAAGAATGTAGCGCTTGCCGTCGTTGTATTGACGCTCGAGGTAACTGAGCGTTTCGTCAAACGACGGCCCGAGCACGGCGTCCTCTTCCTTCTCGCCGCTGATGCCGTGCGTGAATATCTTGATGAATACCCAATCCGGCTTTCCCGGTACGTGGACATTGGCTCGTACCCAGTTGTCCACCCGCCGAGGTGAGCCGGGCATCGCTGCGTGAATGTCTCCGTCGTCGAGGTCGAGAAACATCCGCCTCACCGTGAGCGACGGCGAGAAGATCAACGGGCCTTCGAACATCATCAAGTCAGCCGACCCATCCTCGAGTGCGGACAGCGGCAGCATGCGGTTGTAAGACTTCGGCAGCGGGTCGTCTTTCACGGCGAAGATGGAATTCACCGACGCGGGCTGGGAGTTCATGTAGACCGCTGGGAACGTGAAATCGGCATAGCAGCCAAGCTTGCGCAGAAGCTGGATCTCATCGTTGACGCCGCAGATCCAGTTGCCGTCGCTATTGTCGAGGCTGAAGTTGCCATGAATGAACGCGAAACAGGTGCGTCCGTCAACGGTCTTCAGAAAGCCGTGGTGCTGAAAATCGGCGATGGCGTTCTTCAGCTGCCACGTCAGCGACGCGTCGTCGTCGTCTCCGTGGTGCAAGTGCAGCTCGACCTCTCCATAGCCGCGGCTCATGAGGCGATGCAGCGTATCGAGAATGGCCCCGTCGTCTTGTTCCCCCGGATAGAACCATGTGTGCTGCAGGACGCGCCCGTCGGAATCGTGGTGACGGTCGGCGAGCGCCATATATCGCTGCGCCCAGGCCTCAGTTTTCGGACGGTTGTAGTCGGGTTCGAAATGATCGACGAACAGGAAGAATACGTGCGTCGGACCGTT
>Ga0068856_100005235_pt1 | contig 12797 bp, 11 predicted proteins | sample KBSCornC62_FD_66595 | JGI IMG/M metagenome (GOLD analysis project Ga0068856, IMG submission 66595) | Corn rhizosphere microbial communities from Kellogg Biological Station, Michigan, USA - KBS Corn C6-2 | ecosystem: Host-associated > Plants > Roots > Rhizosphere > Soil ...
CCCGCGCTTTAGCGAAGCGAGTGGAGGGACCTTGTTTCCACGATTGGCCGTAAATCGTTGAGACAAGGTCCCTCCGCTACGCCTCGCTCCGCTCGGCTTCGGTCGGGACGACGGAGGGGGGCTTGAGTCATCACGCTCTAGCGACGGAAGCGCGTCGCTTCAGTGCCAGAGCGGCGGCAGCGGCGGCAGGCGGACATTGCCGGGCCGGCTGGAAATGCCGAATCGCGCCAACGCATCGCGCAGCTCGCGCGGCGCCTTGAGCATCGGCGCGTGCGAATCGACGCCAGCGAGTCGCATCACGCGATCGGCCAGCTTCTGCCAGCGGTCGTTCTCGGGCGGGAAGGGGCGCACGCGGATCGGCTGGCCCTCGTCGATCCCGGCCTTGGCCTTGGCGATCTGCAGCGCGAGCTGCAGCCCGCCCAGCTCGTCGACCAGCCCGGCCTGCTTGGCATTGACGCCGCTGAACACGCGGCCGCGCGCGGCGGCATCGACCTTGGCGGGGTCGAGCTTGCGGGCCTCGCCGACCTGGCGCGTGAAATCGGCGTAGATCAGGTCGAGCGCCTTGTTGATCATCGCCTTCTGCGCCTCGGTCGGCGCCTGGTACGTCGAGTACATGCCGGCATTGCCGCCGGTCGACAGCCGCTCGAACTTGACTCCCAGCGTGTCCAGCAGCTCCGAGGCGACCGGCCAGATGCCGAACACGCCGATCGAGCCGGTGATGGTCGCCGGCTCGGCGACGATCACGTCGGCGCGGACCGCCGCGAGATATCCGCCGGATGCAGCGACGTCGCCCATCGATACCACGACCGGCTTGCCGGCCGAGCGGGCGCGGGCGACCGCGTCGGCCATGGCATCGGACGCGGGATAGGTGCCGCCGGGCGAATCGATGCGCAGCACGATCGCCTTGACCTCCTTGGTGCGTGCCGCGCTGTCGAGCGCGTCGACCACGTCGTCCGAGGTTGCGCCGCTGTCGTCGTCGAGCAGTCCGCCGCCGGTGCTGGAGCTGATGGTGCCGGTAATGCGCACCATGGCGATCACGTCGCCGCTGGTCGCGTGCGGGCGCTTGTCGTCGCCCGCGTACTCCTGGATCGTCACGAGGTCGCGGGTCGAGCCGGCCTTCTTCCAGACCTCGGCCATGGCGTCGGCGCGGTAGCCGAGCTTGTCGACCAGCTTCTCTTTCAGTGCCCGCTCGGCCTCGAACGGCGCGCTGTCGATCAGCGCGCGCAGCTTTTCCGCCGGCAGCTTGCGCTCGCGCGCCACGTCGGTGATGAACTGGCCGTACAGGCTGTCGAGCAGCTGCTGCAGGTTCTGCTTCGCCGGCGCCGTGAACCCGGTCTCGGTGAAGGTGTCGGGCGCGCTCTTGTATTCCCAGCGCTTCCCGCCCTCGACCTTGACGCCGAGCTTGTCGAGCCCGCCGCGCAGGAACGGCGACTCGACGGCGAGCCCCATCACCTGGAAGCCGCCACTGGGCTGCATCCAGATCTGGTCGAGCGACGAGGCGAGGTAGTAGTCGGCGAAGTGGTCGCCGTTGCCGCCCAGCTCCTCGGCGAAGCCGATCGCGAATTTGCCCTTGGCGCGGAAGCGCGAGATCGCGTCGCGCAGCTCCTGCACGCGGGCCAACCCGGCGTCGTCGTCGCCGACTTCGACATAGAGGCCGACCACGCGCGGATCGTCGGCCGCCTGCCAGAGAAGCTGCACGGTGTCGGTCAGGCCGCGGTCGTCGTGCAGCAGGCTATGCAGCACGCCACCGCCTGAGCTGCCTTCCTTCGGCACCTGGCGCAGGTCGAGCGACAGCACCATGGCGTCGGGCAGCGCCTTGGGCGCGAGCGGCCCGTTGACGACGAACAGCACCGCGCCCGCGACCAACAGTATGGCCACGAAGCCGATGGTGGCCAGCAGGCCAACGATGAAACGCCGCATGAGGTCGGCTACTCCGGTCTAGGGTCGGACGAGATTGGGCCGAAACGATTTCACAGCGTCAAGCATGGCCGCCGCACGGGCATCGAGTCCATTGTCGCGCACCAGCACGGCCGCCGGCACGCCGCGGATCGGCCGCAGCCCGTCGTCGAGGTTCCACATCGACAGCCGGAGGTTGGCGTCGACGAAGGCCTGGGGGGCGAGGCCGAGCTGCAGTTGCGGCCGGATCGCCAGTCGATGCAGGCGCACCCATTCGATCTCATCCCATGTGAACCGGCGGTTGCGGCCAAAGCCCAGCGCGATGCCGTCGCGGTCGATCACCACCTGCGGCGCGCGGGTGACGTATCGGGAGATGCCCAGCCAGGCGTAGAAGGCCAATGCGAGGCCGAGCAGCAGGTAAAGGTCGAAGCGGGGATCGTTGAAAGACACACGCGGCACGCGGTCCGGGTGCTGGGCCATGAGCAGCAGCGCGGTGCCGATCATGCCCGCCGCGACCACCGCCATGCTGATGTTGTGCAGCCGTCCGTATCGGACTTCCATCAGCCCTCAGCCGCGAACCGTTAGCCGCATTGGGCGCGATGGCGCAGCAGATGGTCGGCCAGCACGCAGGCCACCATCGCCTCGGCGACCGGCGTGGCGCGCAGGCCGACGCACGGATCGTGACGGCCCTTGGTGCGCAATTCGACCTCGTTGCCGAACTTGTCGACGCTGCGCACCGGATGGAGGATCGAGCTGGTCGGCTTCACCGCCATGCGGCAGACGATGTCCTGACCGGTCGAGATGCCGCCCAGGATGCCGCCGGCATGGTTGGCGAGGAACACCGGCTGGCCGTCCTTCATGCGCATCTCGTCGGCATTCTGCTCGCCGCTCATTTCGGCGGTCGCGAAGCCGTCGCCGATCTCGACGCCCTTCACGGCGTTGATGCTCATCAGGCCCTTGGCGAGGTCGGCGTCGAGCTTGTCGTAGACGGGATCGCCGAAGCCGACCGGCACGCCCGAGGCCACGACCTCGATCACTGCGCCGCACGAGCTGCCGCGCTTGCGCACGTCATCGAGGTAGCCTTCCCAGACCTGCGCCGCCTGACGGTCCGGGCACCAGAAGGGATTGTCGCCGATTGCGTCCCAGTCCCAGTTGCCGCGCTCGATCTTCTGGGTGCCGATCTGCACCACTGCGCCGCGCACCTTGACGCTGTCGCCCAGGATCTTGCGGGCGATCGCCCCGGCGGCGACACGCACCGCTGTCTCCCGCGCCGACTGGCGGCCGCCGCCGCGATAGTCGCGCACGCCATATTTCCTGAAATAGGTGTAGTCGGCGTGGCTGGGGCGGAACTGGTCCTTGATCTCGCCGTAGTCGCGGCTGCGCTGGTCGACATTGTCGATGTGCAGCGCGATCGGCGTGCCGGTCGTGACGCCCTCGAACACCCCGGACAGGATCTTCACCGTGTCCGGCTCCTGCCGCTGCGTCACGAAACGCGACTGACCGGGCCGGCGCTTGTCCATCCAGACCTGGATGTCGGCCTCGCTCAGGGGAATGCGTGGCGGCGCGCCGTCGACGACGCAGCCGATCGCGGGGCCGTGGCTTTCGCCCCAGCTGGTGAACTTGAAGAGGGTGCCGAAACTGCTGCCGGCCATGAACCGGCCTCCGATCTACTCGCCTTCGAAGTTGCCGAGGAGCTCGGCGATCTGCTTCGCGGACGAGGTCTTGACCATGCCGACGACGTGGTAGCCGGCATCGACGTGCATCACTTCACCGGTCACTCCGGTGCCGAGATCGGACAGGAGGTAGAGGCCGGCATTGCCGACTTCCTTGGGCTCGACATTGCGCTTGAGCGGCGAGTTGAGCTCGTTCCAGCGCAGGATATAGCGGGCATCGCCGATGCCGGAGAAGGCCAGGGTCTTGATCGGGCCGGCGGAGATGGCGTTGACCCGGATCTTCTGCTCGCCGAGGTCCATCGCGAGATAGCGCACGCTCGCCTCGAGGGCCGCCTTGGCGACACCCATGACGTTGTAATGCGGGATGACGCGCTCGGCGCCGTAATAGGTGAGGGTGAGCAGGCTGCCGCCGTTCTTCATCAGCGGCACAGCGCGCTGCGCCACTGAAGTGAATGAATAACAGCTGACGTTCATGGTCAGCGCGAAGTTCTCGGGCGTGGTGTCGAGATAGCGGCCCTTGAGCTGGGTCTTGTCGGAGAAGGCGATGGCATGGACCAGGAAGTCCAGGCCGCCCCATTTCTTCTCGATCTCGGCGAAGGTGGCGTCGATGCTCTTGGCGTCGGTGACGTCGCAAGGCATGACGATTTCACTGTCGATGCTCTTGGCCAGTGGCCGCACCCGCTTCTCGAGCGCCTCGCCCTGGAAGGTGAAGGCGAGCTTGGCGCCCTGATCGTGGCAGGCCTTGGAAATCGCCCAGGCGATCGAGCGCTCGTTGGCGACGCCCATGATCAGGCCCTTTTTTCCGGCCATGAGTTGTGCGGCAGAGGTCATGGCGTCGTTCTTAGCGGGGCAATGGCTGCGGGACAAGATGCCGGTGGTGGAAGGCCCTGCAGCCCTGCATATTGTGGTCATGATCAAGGAGACCGCCGACCCGCTGGCGTTGTTCGCCGAGTGGTATGGGGAGGCCGAGAAGACCGAGCCCAACGACCCCACGGCGCTGTCGCTGGCGACCGTCGGGCCTGACGGCATGCCCTCGTTGCGCATGGTGCTGCTCAAGGGCTTCGATGCACAGGGGTTCGTGTTCTACACCAACTACCAGAGCCGCAAGGGCCGGCAGCTGGTCGATCACCCCAAGGCGGCGATGCTTTTCCACTGGAAGTCGCTGCGCCGGCAGGTGCGGCTCGAGGGCCCGGTGTCGCAGACCACGCCGGAGGAGGCCGACGCCTATTTCGACACCCGGGCGCGGGGCAGCCAGATCGGCGCCTGGGCGTCGGACCAGTCGAAGCCGCTCGAGAGCCGGTTCGCGCTGGAGAAGCGGGTGGCCGAGTTCGGCGCCCGCTATCTGGTGGGCAAGGTGCCGCGGCCGCCGCACTGGTCCGGCTTCCGCCTGCAGCCGCTGCTGATCGAGTTCTGGCAGGACCAGCCGTTCCGGCTGCACGATCGCCTCGAATACCGCCGTCCGTCCGCGGAGGCGCCATGGTCGACACGAACCCTGTACCCCTGACATCGACGCCCGCGGACACGCCGCGGCTGATGCGCTGGGCGAGCATCGCCTCGATGTCGGTCGCGACCGTGCTGATCGCCGCCAAGACCGGCGCCTGGCTGGTCACCGATTCGGTCAGCATGCTGTCGTCGCTGATCGACTCATCGCTCGACCTGGTGAGCTCGCTGATCACTTTCATCGCGATTCGGGCGGCGCTAACGCCCGCCGACGCCGACCATCGCTTCGGTCACGGCAAGGCCGAGGCGCTGGCAGGCGTGGCGCAGGCGGGCTTCATCGCCGCGTCGGCGGGCGGACTGCTGCTGACGGTGGCCGACCGCTTCCTCCATCCCCGGCCGGTCCAGCAGGAGATGGTCGGCGCCGTCGTGAGCGCCATCGCGATCGTGCTGACCTTCGGCCTGATGCTGTTCCAAGGCCATGTCGTGCGGCGCACCGGGTCGCTGGCCGTCACCGCCGACCGCGCGCATTACACCACCGACTTCGTCACCAACATCGCAGTCGGCATCGGCATCTGGCTGTCGAGCCGGCTCGCCGAACCGATGATCGATCTCGCGGTGGCGGTCGGCGTGGCGTTCTATCTCGGCTCGGGCGCCTGGCACATCGGCCGGCACGCGATCGACGTGCTGATGGACCGCGAGCTTCCCAACGAGGATCGCCGCCGGATCCTCGAGATCGTGCGGCGCCATCCCGGTGTGCGCAGCGTGCACGACCTGCGTACCCGCTCCTCGGGCCTGAACCAGTTCATTCAGCTTCATCTGGTGCTGCATCCGACCATGTCGCTCGGCCGCGCCCATGTGATCAGTGATTCGGTCGAGGCGGCGATCCGCGAGGCCTTCCCGCAGGCCGAGGTGATCGTCCATATCGATCCCTGGGACGACGCCCCGCCGCCGGTCGACTCATGACGGCGCATCCATCCTTCGTCGTCGAGGACCAGTCGGCCGTCGTCACCGCGCTCGAGAAGCGGCTGGCGTCGGCCAGGCGCATCGACACGCACGGCGCGATGGTCTTCCTGTCCGGCGACCGCGCCTACAAGCTGAAGCGGGCGGTGAAGTTCCCCTACATGGACTTCTCGACCGCCGAGCGCCGCCGCGCCATGTGCGAGGCCGAGGTCGAGATCAACCGGCGGCTGGCGCCCGAGATCTATCTCGGGGTCGAGGAGGTGCATGCCGGCTCCGGCAAGTCCGACTGGGTCGTCGTGATGCGCCGGTTCGACGAGGACGGCCTGCTCGACCGCATGGCCGAGCGGGGGCAGCTCACGCCAGAATTGATGGCCTCGCTCGGTGCCCGCATCGCCCGCTATCACGACAGCCTGGCGCCGATCCGTGACGGCTTCGGCCGGCCCGACGACTACCGGCATTCGGTCGCGGCCGACATCCGCCAGATGCGCGAGCAGGGCGAGCGGCTCGATCCGGAGGCCAGCGAGGCGCTGGCCGAGAAGATGCCCGCCGCGCTGGAGCCGTACATCGACCTCGTCGCGCGTCGCGTCGAAGCGGGCGCGATCCGCCGCTGCCATGGCGACATGCATCTGCGCAACATCGTCCTGATCGACGGCAATCCCGTTCCGTTCGACGCAATAGAGTTCTCCGAACGCATCGCCAACATCGACGTGCTCTACGACCTCTCGTTCGCCCTGATGGATCTGTGCGAGCGCAAGCTGCGGCCGCTCGCCAACCGTTTGCTCAACGAATGGATCTGGCGCATCGCCGAGCTGTCGTCGGCACCGCATCACGAGGCGCTGGCGCTCCTGCCGATGTTCCTCTCGCGCCGCGCCTCGATCCGCGCCTTCGTCGATTCGCAGGCTGCCGCGGTCGGCAACGGCGATACGTCGCGCGCGAGGGACTACCAGCGCGTGGCGCTGTCGTTCCTCGAGCCCGCGCCGCCCCGCCTGATGGCGATCGGCGGACTGTCAGGCAGCGGCAAGACGACGATGGCGATCAGGCGCGCCCCCGAGATCGGCCGCGTGCCGGGCGCCGTCGTCGTGCGCAGCGACGTCGAGCGCAAGCGGCTGGCCGGAATCCCCTTGGAGCAGCACATGCCGAGCGGCAGCTACACGCCGGAGGCTTCGGGCAAGGTCTATGCCGCGATGATCGAGCGCGCCCGACAGGCCCTGCGTGTCGGCCACAGCGCGATCCTTGACGCAGTCTTTGCCAAGTCCGAGGAGCGGCAGATGGCCGAGGCGCTGGCGCGCGAGATGGGCGTGCCGTTCGAGGGCCTGTGGCTCGAGGTACCGAAGGAAGTGGCCCAAGCCCGGGTCGCCGGCCGAGGCGCCGACGCGTCCGACGCCACGCCGGCCGTGGTCGAGCGCCAATTCGGCTTCGACCTCGGCGAGATCGGGTGGCGGCGGCTTGACGCTTCCGCCAGTAATGAGTAATCGCTCACTTCATGCGGCCCGTCCCCCTGGTGACCGATGCGCTGCGACCCGGCCCGGCGCGCGCGGTGCGCGACGCCTGCATCGGTTGGCTGCCGCTTGGCGGCCTGTTGGCCCGACTGGGCGATCCGATCGTGCGGCGCTGGATGCGGCGCACCGGCTCTCCCTATGCCGATGAGATCGAAGCGAATGCCTGCGCGCTCAAATGCTCCGGCATATGGTTGCTGCACGGCGCCTACCTGTTCGCCTGCACCGCACTGGCCGACGAGACGGAGAGCGGCCCGCGCCTGCGCCGCACGCTCGACTGGCCGTTCCCCGGCCTTGGCCGCCTCGTCGAGGTGGTGCGCCGCGAGTCGAAGGCGGGCCCGTACTTCAACGTGACCTGGCCGGGCTTCGTCGGCGTGCTGACGGCCGTGGCGGCCGGTCGCTTCGCCGCCTCGATCAATCAGGCGCCGATGCGCCAGCGCACGCTGCTGTGGCTCGACTACGCCCTCAATGCGCTGGCGGGCGTGCGCTCGACGGCGCTGCCGCCCGAGCATCTGCTGCGGCAGGTCTTCGACACCTGCATGACCTTCGAGCAGGCGCGTCACCTGCTGGAGACAACGCCGGTCGCGCGGCCAGCCCTGTTCACTCTGGTCGGCTGCACGCCCGGCGAGCGCATGGTGATAGAGCGCGACGGCCAGTCGACGCGCATGTATCGGCAGGACGTCGTGGTCGCAAACGACTGGCAGGAGCAGCAGTCGGGCTGGCGGCCGCGCTGCCCCGGCGAGGGGACGCCGGTCGAGAACAACCGCAGCCGCCGTGCGGCGCTCGCCACGTGGACGGGGCGCGGCGCGGATGTCGACTGGGTGAGCGGCCCGGTGCTGAACGCCTGCACGCGCGTCTCGGTCGAGATGTTGCCGGCGACGGGCGAACTGGTCGTCGCCGGCTGGGAAGACTCCGCGCGGGCGACAGAGGTGACGCGCTACGACTTGTCGAGCGCGCTGTAGTTCACGCCGTAAGCGGGCGCGGCAGCCAGCACGGCGCCCGCCTCGTCGATCGAGCGCTGATAGGCGTCGGGCTCGGCAAGGCCGGCTTCGGCGATAAATCGCTCGAGGCCGGCCGGCGCATAGAGGATCAGCACCTCGGTCGGCTCGATTGCCTCGAAGCTGTACTTCAGCCCGGGCTCGGCGTGCAGGAAGTCGCCCGTGGCGAGGGTCACGGTCTGGCCGTCGATGGCGAAGCGCAGCTTGCCGGTGATGACGTAGAACGATTCGGCCTCGCGGCTGTGCCGATGCTCCAGCGCGCCGCCACCGACGGCGATGGTGGAATGGGAGAGGGCGTAGCGGTTGTTGGTCTCCGGACCGCCGGCGATCACGGCCTGGTGCTGGCCGCCGATCCAGTAGGCGCGGCGCTTTGCGACGGGGACGACGGTGAAGCGTGGTGTCTGGGTCATGCGGCCATCTTCATCGGAGGACGCGCCGCGGTCTTGGATGGATCTGACCTGTCAGGGGGACCAGGCCGCGCGGAAGGCCTTGGGCGTGAAGCCATAGGTGCGCACGAACTCGCGCGTCAGGTGGGCCTGGTCGCAGAAGCCGCTGTCGAACGCGGTATCGGCGAGCGGCGCGCCGCCCCGCAGCAGCGCCTTGGCCTTCTGCAGCACCATCAGGACATGGAAGTTGTGCAGGCCCGTGCCCGTGGCGCGCTGAAAGGTGCGGGCGAGATAGCCGGCCGACACGCCGCATTCGGTCGCCAGCTCCTCGGCGTCGCTGCGCAGGGTGTCGCGTCGCGCCAGCAGGTCGATCGCGCGGGCGACCAGGCGCTGGCCGACCGGCGGGCCGAGGCGGTCGCGGGCGCTGTCGCTCGGCAGGGCGAATTCGGAGGTGAAGGCCCAGCCCTCGGCATCGACCGGCTCGAAGCGATGGACGGTGCCGGCGGCAACGACCACCGTTTCGCCCGCCTCGACAAGTCGCGTGCCGTCCGCCAACCGCAGCCGTGCGCGACCCGCGGTCAGGCGCACGATCTCGTCACCGGCGTGATAGTGCGGCCGGAAGCGCCAGGCTGAGCGCGGGCCGGTGATGGTCTCGATGCTGCGCCCGGCCTCGCGGCGCACCGCGAGCGCCGTGTGCATGGGTCAGGCCCGCTTCTTGGCTGCCGCGCTGCGCGGCAGCATGCGCGAGAGGTACTGGCCGGTATAGCTGTCGGCCACCTTCACGACCTCCTCGGGCGGGCCTTCGGCCACCATCCGGCCGCCGCCGGTGCCGCCGTCGGGGCCGAGGTCGAGGATCCAGTCGGCGGTCTTGATGACCTCGAGATTGTGCTCGATCACCAGCACCGTGTTGCCGGTCTCGACCAGGCGATGCAACACCTCGAGAAGCTTACGCACGTCCTCGAAGTGCAGGCCGGTGGTTGGCTCGTCGAGGATGTAGAGCGTGCGGCCGGTGGCGCGGCGCGACAGTTCCTTGGCGAGCTTCACGCGCTGCGCCTCGCCGCCGGAGAGCGTCGTCGCCTGCTGGCCGATATGGATGTAGCCCAGGCCGACCTGCTGCAGGGTCAAGAGCTTGTCGCGGATCACCGGGACGGCCTTGAAGAAATCGACGCCTTCGTCGACCGTCATCTCGAGCACGTCGGCGATCGACTTGCCGCGGAACTGGATCTCGAGCGTCTCGCGGTTGTAGCGCTTGCCCTTGCAGACGTCGCACTGGACGTACACGTCGGGCAGGAAGTGCATCTCGATCTTGATGACGCCGTCGCCCTGGCAGGCCTCGCAGCGGCCGCCCTTGACGTTGAACGAGAAGCGACCGGGCTTGTAGCCGCGCTCGCTCGACTCGGGCAGCTGGGCGAACCAGTCGCGGATCGGCGAGAAGGCGCCAGTGTAGGTCGCCGGGTTCGAGCGCGGCGTGCGGCCGATCGGCGACTGGTCGATATCGACGATCTTGTCGAGATGGCCGACGCCGTCGAGGCTCGAATGCTCGCCGGGATGCTCGCGCGCGCCGTTCAGCCGCTTGGCCAGCGCCTTGTAGAGCGTCTCGACGATCAGCGTGCTCTTGCCGCTGCCCGACACGCCGGTGACGCAGGTGAAGGTGCCGAGCGGGATCGATGCGGTGACGTTCTGCAGGTTGTTGGCCTTGGCGCCCTTGACCGTCAGCCAGCGGTTGCCGGTGTTGCGCGGCTCGCGGCGCTCCTTGGGGATCGGGATCTGGCGAAAGCCCGACAGGTACTGGCCGGTCAGGCTGGCGCTGTTCTGCATCACCTCTTCGGGCGTGCCCTCGGCGATCACCTTGCCGCCATGCGCGCCGGCGCCCGGGCCCATGTCGACCAGGTGGTCGGCGGCGCGGATCGCATCCTCGTCATGCTCGACCACCAGCACGGTGTTGCCGAGGTCGCGCAGGCGGGTGAGCGTCTTCAGCAGGCGATCATTGTCGCGCTGGTGCAGGCCGATCGACGGCTCGTCGAGCACGTACAGCACGCCGGTGAGGCCGGAGCCGATCTGCGATGCCAGCCGAATGCGCTGGCTCTCGCCGCCCGACAGGGTGCCCGAGGTACGGTTCAAGGTCAGGTAGCTCAGGCCGACATTGTCGAGGAAGCCCAGCCGCTCGTTGATCTCCTTCAGGATGCGGGCGGCGATCTCGCGCTGCTTGGGAGTGAGTTTCGGATCGAGCTCGAGGAACCACTTCACCGCGTCGCCGATCGAGAACTCGGTGACCTGGCTGACGTTGAGGCCGGCGATCTTGACCGCCAGCGCCTCGGGCTTGAGGCGCGCGCCGTTGCAGGTCTCGCACTTGGCCTCGTGCTGGAAGCGCTCGAGCTCCTCGCGCACCCACGAGGAATCGGTCTCCTTCCAGCGGCGGTCGAGGTTGGGGATCACGCCCTCGAACGGCTTGGTGGTCTGGTACTGACGGATGCCGTCGTCGTAGCGCATGGCGATCGATTCGCCGTTGCTGCCGTTCAGGATGACGTCGCGCACCTTCTTGGGAAGGTCCTTCCACGGCGTCGACATCTTGACCTTGAAGTGCTTGGCGATGCTCTCGAGCGTCTGCAGGTAGTACTGGCCCGAAGAGTCCGCCCACGGCGCGATCGCGCCCTCGCCGAGCGACAGGCGGTCGTCCGGCACCACCATCTCGGGATCGAAGAACATCTTCACGCCCAGGCCGTCGCAGGCCGGGCAGGCGCCCTGCGGCGCGTTGAAGGAGAAGAGCCGCGGCTCGATCTCCTCGATGGTGAAGCCCGAGACCGGGCAGGCGAAGCGCGAGGAGAAGACGGTGCGCTCGCCGGTGTCGGCGTTCTCGGCGACGGCGAGGCCTTCGGCGAGGTTGAGCGCGGTCTCGATCGAATCGGCCAGCCGGTTGCCGAGGTCGGGCTTCACGACGATGCGGTCCACCACCACGTCGATATCGTGCTTGTACTTCTTGTCGAGCGCCGGCGCGGCGTTGATCTCGTACAGCTTGCCGTCGATCTTGACGCGCTGGAAGCCCTTCTTCTGCAGCTCGAGCAGATCCTTGCGGTACTCGCCCTTCCGGCCGCGCACGATCGGCGCCATCAGGTAAAGGCGGGTGCCCTCGGCCATCGCCTTCACCCGGTCGACCATCTGCGACACGGTCTGGCTCTCGATCGGCAGGCCGGTGGCGGGCGAGTAGGGGATGCCGACGCGGGCGTACAGCAGGCGCAGGTAGTCGTAGATCTCGGTGACCGTGCCGACGGTCGAGCGCGGATTGCGCGAGGTCGTCTTCTGCTCGATCGAAATTGCCGGCGACAGGCCCTCGATCGAATCGACGTCGGGCTTCTGCATCAATTCGAGGAACTGGCGGGCGTACGCTGACAGACTCTCGACATAGCGCCGCTGGCCCTCGGCATAGATCGTGTCGAAGGCGAGCGAGGACTTGCCCGAGCCCGACAGGCCGGTGATCACCACCAGCTGGTCGCGCGGCAGGTCGAGATCGACGTTCTTGAGATTATGCTCGCGTGCTCCGCGAACGGAGATGAAGCGGTGCGGTTCTGCAGCGGGTAAGCGGGATGACTTGGCCATGTCCGGTAAGAATAGCGCGCGCGGGGGGAGCCGCGCATATGGCTATCCACAGCAGAATTACCACTGCTGCTGTCAGGAATTGTCAGACTGTGACGGCTTGCGCAGGCGAACCCGCCGATCCCTTGAAGAAGCCCGGCGGTACACCATATGTCCATCATGGATTAACGATAGGTTGAGAGAAAGGAGAATGAAGAATCGAATGCCGGGGGTGGGGGTGCGGGCAGGATGGCAGGAAGGGCGAGAAACGTTGGCCGGCCTGCGACGAACCACTGCCACGAGGTTTGGCAGTCGGTGGCAGTCCGGCGAAACGTCGGCTTAGTCGGCGGCGGCTTCCATCGCCGCCACCCGCTCGGT
>Ga0068856_100005236_pt1 | contig 12795 bp, 8 predicted proteins | sample KBSCornC62_FD_66595 | JGI IMG/M metagenome (GOLD analysis project Ga0068856, IMG submission 66595) | Corn rhizosphere microbial communities from Kellogg Biological Station, Michigan, USA - KBS Corn C6-2 | ecosystem: Host-associated > Plants > Roots > Rhizosphere > Soil ...
AGTGGGCTCCGGAAGGCCTGCGCGCCCATCAGCTTGCCGCCGATGGCGCGCGCGATGCGGCCGCGCTCGCCCGTCTCGAGCGCCAGCAGAACCGCGAGGGTGATGAAATAGACGCTGGACGGCGTGTCGAACATCATGAAGCACCGTGAAGCATCAAAGGCGAAGTCGGCGCGCTGGAGCAGGTGCGGCGGGACCTCGCTCTCCTGCCGGGGACGGAAGCGCAGGCCCCGCACGGCGAGCCGGAGCTCGACGAGGGCCAGGCGCGCCGTCAGCGCGCGTCGCGACGGCACGCGGAGACCCGCGCCGGCAAGAAATCGCGTCAGCGCGTCGCGCCCTTCGCCGGCATACCCGCTCACGACCGACCAGTACGCCTCCTTGTGCGCCAAGTCGAGTGCCTCACGGCCCGTCGCGCTCGCTCCCGCTTCGCGGTACGCACGCGCGGCATCGGCACCGCGCCCCGCGTTTGCGAGCGCATCCGCCAACCGCGTCTGCAGACGTCGGCGCTCGGTCTCCGTTGCGGTCGACAGTGACAGTGCCTTGCCGAACAGGTCCGCGGCGCGCTGGAAGGCGAGCGTCGCCACGGCGCGCTCGGCAGCGAGCGCATAGTGACGACCGGCCTCGTCCAACTGCCCCGCGGCCTCGAAGTGGCCGGCGACGGCTTCGGCATCGGCGGACGCCGATGACGCAGACAGTACGACGGCGAGTCGCGCGTGGTGCGCACGTCGGCGCATCGCATCCAGATCGGCAACGACCGTCTCACGCACTCGGTCGTGGTACGACTCGATCTCGCCGGCGGCACCGCGGATCAGATTGCGAGCGCGGAGCAACGCGAGCGTCTTCGCATCGGCCGTCGCGAGCCCCGCGGCATGGCAGGCATCCGTCTCGTGCAGCGGCCGCGCGGCGAGCGCGATCACCTCGAGCACGGCGCGCGCATCGGGGGGAAGCGCAGCGACGCGGTGGCGCAGGAGCGAGTCGAGCGTGATCCCGCCATCCGACGCACCCCCGGTGGCAGCCCCCGAGGCCAGCTCGCGCAGGAAGTAGGGATTGCCACCGCTTTCGCGCAGCAGCTCGTCCAGGCGACGCTGCGTTTGGCCCGTGCCGCCGAGCACAGCGCCAGCGAGTGCGCGCGACTCGGCGGCTGTGAGCGGGCCGAGGGGAATGTCCCGCACATCGAGCGACAGTGCGCGAAATCGCTCGCCACGCAACGCGTCGAGAAACGCGCTCCGTCCCTCGAAGCCGTCGCGCCACGCGCCGATCAACAGGAAGCGCGGAGGATCGGGCGGCCGGAGCAGCTCATGCAGCAGCTGTACCGAGTCGAGGTCGGCCCACTGCAAGTCGTCGATGTGAATGACGATGCGATGCTGCACGCCGAGGCGCGAGAGAAGAACTCGAAACGCGTCGAACGCGCGCCGGCGGATCTCGAGCGGATCCGCGTCGACGTCACGCGAGGCGGCCGCGATCGCGGGGAGCCGATCGAGAACGGGAAAGACCCGCGCGAGCGCGGCGATTCCGCGCGGTAGTAATTCGTGCATGGTGGCCTCATCCAGCGAGGCAAGGTGACGCGCCATCGCGTCGAGCACGCCGTCGAACGCCTTGTACGGCACCGACTCCTGCTCATAGCACCGGCTCGCGAGCACGACGGCGTCGCCGGCGACATCCTCGAGGAAGCGCGCGACGAGCGCGCTCTTCCCGACACCGGACTGGCCGTGCAGGGAGACGAGCCGCATTCCACCATGCGCTCCCGCGGGATACGCATCCCGATATGCGGCACGAAGCGTCGCGAGCTGCGCATCGCGACCGACGAACAGCTGTGGCGCGACAGGCGTCGCATCGTCGGCCTCCGCCTCGCCGAGCAGCTGCAGCACGCCGACGCCATCGAGCCGCGTCGCGGGATCGCGCCGCAGCAATCCGTCGCATGCGTGCGCCAGATCGGCGGGCGCGTCGGGGCAGAGCTCGCGGAGCGGCGTCGGATCTCGCAGCTGCCTGTCGGCGAGGATCTTCCACGCGCTTCCGTCGAACGGAAGCTGCCCGGCGAGCGCCTCGTACACCATCACACCCAGCGCGTACCAGTCGCTCGCTCGTGTCAGCGGCACGTCAGAGGTGTGCTCGGGTGACATGTACGCGACGGTCCCGGAGATGTCTCCTTCGTCGTCGCGCTCGAAGCGATGCGCGTGCAGCGGCGCCGCAAGGCCGAAGTCGAGCACCACGGCGTGTCCGTCGGGCGTGACCTGCACGTTCGACGGCTTGAGATCACGATGCAGGAGGCCCGCAGCGTGAAGCGCGTGCACGGCGCGAATGATCTGCGGCAGCGTGTGACGCAGCCGATCCACGTCGCATACATCGCTCGCCCGCACATATCGCGTGAAGTCGGTGCCCTCCACGTACTCCATGGAGAGCAGCCACTGTTCACCGTCCGACAGCAGCTCGTAGAACGTGACGAGGTTCGGGTGGCTCACTGTGGCAACGGACCGGAACTCGCGTTTGAGCGCGAGCAGCGGCGCCGGCTGCACGTCCGTGAGCGTCTTGAGAGCCACCCGCTGGTCGCGCACACGGTCCCATGCTTCGTACACCACCCCCATGGCGCCCGCACCCAGCTTGCGGCGGACGTCGAAGCGCGTACCCACTGATGGCGAGCCGAGTGGATCTGCAGCCATGGAGAGCGGTATCGGTGGCGCGGGGCATGTCGCGATCCGCTGAGTGCGGGCAGGGCGACACGTAGCGAATGATACGGGCTGACCTACGTTCACGTAACGACACGGTCCAAAGCGGCGGCGAGTCGGTACGCCACACCCTCGGCGGGTAGACCGTGGCCGTCCCGCGAGCGCCGAGCTCGTGCTGAAGTACGTAGCGCTCGCCCAGCGCGGCTGCGAGTCGCTCGACCGACGCTGTCATCGACATGCTCGATTGCGGATTCACACCCGACCAGTTCGCCGCTCGGTGGACAGCTCGATCTCAAAATGGTTCTGTCGGCACTCCGCCCAGGAGGTGTGCCCGTGGAACGAGAAGTTCGCGGCCGAGCTCCGCGAGGACGTGTTCCGGCCGCGGGCGGCGATCGCCGGAAAGGATGCGCCCACGCTCGCACGCGAGCTGTTAGCGATGAGTGATGAGGATTTTCGAATCACGTTCCAGGGCTCGCCGATGAAGCGGGCGAAGCTGGCGGGGCTCGAGCGCAACGCGGCGGTGGTGCTGGGCAACTCGGGATGAGAGCAGGATCTCGACATCTTGCTCGCGGCACCGAATCCTCGTGTGGCGGCGCCGATCACTCGGCGCGTAACGCCCGCACCGGATCGATGCGCGCCGCGCGATATGCCGGAACGCTGCCCGCCGCGAGCGCAACGAGCGCGAGCAGCCCCGCAGCTGCAATCATCACCAGCGGATCGTGGCCACTGATCTGGTAGAGGAGCGACGCCGCGCCGCGTCCGATCCCGTACGCCGCCGCCGCGCCGATCGCCCCGCCGATGATCGTCATCAGCGCGAGCTCCTCGAGTACCAAGCGGAGGATCGCCGTCGCGTTCGCGCCGAGCGCCACGCGAACGCCGATTTCCCGAGTTCGCTGCGTGACCGAGTACGCGAGCACGCCGTACAAGCCGAGTGCCGCGAGCAGCGTTGCCAGCGCGGCGAACGCCGCCGAGAGCGTGCCGACGACTCGGTCGATGTAGACGTTGTCATCCACCTGCTGCGTCAGTGTTTTCACGCCGTCGATGGCAAAGTCTCATCGAGCGTTGCGATCACCGTGCGGATCTGCGGTACGAGGATCTCGATCGGCAGCGCGCTGCGCACGTAGAAGCTGATCGATCCCAGGGTGCTGTCTTGCTTGTACGGGAGGAAGAAGAGCGGTGGAACGCGCTGCTTCACGCTGCTGTACTTCGTGTCCTTCACGACGCCCACGATTTGGACGTCCAGATTCTCACCTTCACCCATCATCTTGCCGACGGCGTTTCTGCCGAGCCCGAACTTCTTCGCGAACGCTTCGTTCACGATCGCGACGCGTGATGCGCCGAGAACGTCGTGGCGCGTGAATTCTCGGCCGGCGAGTAATGGAACGCCGAGTAACGAGAAGTAACCCGCGCCAATGGCATTGAAGCGCGTGTACGTGTTCACGTCTGGCGTCTTCGTGAACCCTTGCACGCTCACGTCGCTTCCCGAGTTCTCCCCGGCCAGAATCGGCACGAACGCGCCGGCGATGCCTCGGACGCCCGGCAGCGCGCCCACGCGATCCTCGACATTCGTGAAGAGCTGGGCGGATCGTGCGGGCGTGTAGCCGTTGAGCGCTGGCGACAACCGAAACGTTACGACGTGTTCGGTGTCGATCCCGAGGTCGACGCGACTGACGTTGGCGAGACTCTTGATGAACAGGCCGGCCGAGACGAGCAGCGCCATCGAGAGTGCGATCTGCGCCGTGACGAGCGAATTTCGGACACGCGTCGTACCTCGGCCGTTCGACGCCTTGCCTGAGTTTGCGCGGAGCGCGCCGGCGAGATCCGGATGCGTGCTGTGCAGCGCGGGGAAAAGCCCGAACACCAAACCGGTGAGCACCGACATCGCCCCGGCGAAACCGATGGCCGGCCAGCCGAGCGAAAACCCGAGCGTCGATGCGACATGGGCGGGAACGAAGGCAGCGATGCCCTCGAGCGTGGCGTAGGCGACGCCGAGCCCCGCGACGCCGCCCACTGCGGCGAGCAGTATGGATTCGGTCAGTAGCTGCGCGACGATCCGAGCTCGCGTTCCGCCGAGGGACAGCCGGACCGACATCTCGAGGACGCGACTCGCAGCGCGCGCAAGCAGCAGATTGGCAACGTTGGCGCAGGCGGTGGCGAGGACGACGAGCGCGATGCCGAACAGCAGGATGAGCGGCGTTCTTGTTTCCCGGTGGAGACTACTCTGGCCGCGGCGCCCGTCGTCGAGCGTGAGCTCCTTCGACTTGAAGCGCGCCATGACGGCCGGGCTGAGCCCTTGGTTGACCGGGACTTCGACGTTGTTGATGATACTGTGATACAGAACGTTCTCGCGCGCCTCCGCCTGAGTCATCGATAAGCCGGGCCGGAGGCGTGCGAACAAGTAGAGCCAATACCGCCGGCGATTCGCGAATTGCGCGAAGTCCTTGTCGGCGAGCAATGCGTGCGCCATCGCGAGCGGCACATAGACGTCTGGTTTGTTGCCGAGCGTCGTCCCTTGAAAGCCGCGCGCCGCGACGCCGAGGATGGTGAGCGCCTGCCCGTTGACGACGATCGGACGACCGATGACGGCGCGATCGCCGCCAAGATGCGACTCCCAGAACGCGTAGCTCAGCACCGCGATCGGATCGCCGCCGATGGCCCGGTCGTCGGCTCGCGCGATCAGTCGCCCCAGCGCGGGCGTGACGCCGAGGAGCGGAAAGTACGAGCCGGACACCAGCTCGCCGCTGGTGCTCGACGTCTCTCCGTTGAACGCAACGTTCGCGTCGAAGATCACATGCGCCGCGACGCCGGTGAACGGTCCCGGATTCGCATCGAGATCGCGAAACATCGGATAGCTGAAGACTTCGTCGCAGCCGCCGGCCACGCCGCACGACTGGGAGCCCGGACTCGCGCCGTTGCCCCCGAAGTCGACCAATTGCTCGGGATGCGGAACGGGGAGCGGCGCGAGGAGCATCTCGCGAAACAGCGAGTAGATTGCCGCGTTGGCGCCGATGCCGAGCGACAACGAAAGAACGGCGATCGCCAGCGCCGGGCTGTGGCGCAGTTGGCGCACGGCGTATCGCGCGTCCTGTCGCAGTGTGTCGATCCATCCGCCGCCGCGCACGTCGAGGGCGAGCTCCTTGACGTGCGACACGCGCCCAAACGATCGTGCCGCGGCTCGGCGCGCGTCGTCGGGCGCCATGCCGTGGCGCTCGTAGTCCGCGGCCCGCATGTCGACGTGAAAGCGGAGCTCCTCCTCGATGTCGTCAGCGACGCGCTGCGGGTCGCGCAGCGCTCGGAGGCGATCACGGAGAACGCGCCAGTGCATCATTGGGATCTCCCCGTCGCTGTCACGTCGCCTGCATGACCTTGGTGATCGCGAGCGCCACGTACGCCCACCGCGACTCCTCGATGCCGAGCTGCTTGCGGCCGAGCCGCGTCAGTCGATAGAAGCGCGCACGGCGGTTGTTCTCCGACGTGCCCCATTTGCTCGCGATCCAACCCGCTTGTTCTATGCGGTAGAGGGCAGGATAGAGCGTTCCCTCTTCGACGCGCAGCATCCCATCGGCGAGCTGCTGGATGCGCTGGCCAATGCCGAAGCCGTGCATGGGCCCGAAGTTCAGCGCTTTCAAGACGAGCATGTCGAAGGTGCCCTGCGGCAAATCCGGCTTCTGTTTCGCCACGACGTTCCCTCTTGGCTCCTAGGGAAGAAGCATGGCGCCAGTCTCCTAGAAGGTCAAGGGGGAGGCGCATTCGCGCGATCGAGCGTACTCCACGGCACGAGCTTGAGGTGCGGACCCGACGTCCAGAGAGGCACGAGCCCCGCCCGCCGCACCGACGACACGAGCTCCGCCGTGTACAACGACGGCCCGTTCACGACCTGCACGCGATCGCTGGCCCAGAGGAATCGGTCGCCCGGGAGGTACGCCATGAGCATACTCTCATTGCCGGCGCCGTCGAGCGGGTAGAGCGTCAATCCGCCCGCCGCGGACGACATCGAGTCGGAGACGGCGGTCAGTCGGAGGCGCACCGTCCTTCTACGCCGCTCGAGCGCGTCGGGACGTTCGGTCCACCGGCGTGCGACGGCGCTCTCGATGAGGTTCTTCGCGTGCGCTGGCGCGAGCACGCGCGCGCCGGAAGCAACCCAGAAGCGCAGACCGGCGATGTGCGGCCACACGGCACTGAGCAGCACGAGTGTCACGGGATGCCGCCCGGGGAACAGCCGGCCGACCCACGCCGAATCCCGGCGCGCGCGTTGTTCTCCCGCGGTCGCGTCGAGCACGAAGACGCTGTCGTGGATCAGCGACACGACGGACGTAAATGCGCGGTTCGCGAGGAGAAACGTGTGCGGCCCTACGCGAACCGTGTCCGGCTCCTCGTCGCCGAAACGCGGTGGCGGAACCAACGCTCTGCCGGACGTATCCGGAAGTTTGAATGCCGGCGCACTGTCGCGCGCGACGAGCACTACGCTGCCCGGGAACGCCGACCAGCTCTCGTCGCCGAGTCCGTCGGACGAACGAATCGTCGTCGCGGGATAATACGTGAACGGCGCGACGTCGGTCCACGCGGCGTACCGATACTCTTCGTGCACGGGACCGAGGAAATAGTGAAAGTCGGTCGCGCGGAGCATCATCGGGAACGCGCTGGTCGGGTCGATGTACAACCGTTCGGGCGCAAGTGCGCCGCGCCGGGTGAGCACCACGCGCTCGTAGTCGAGATACGGGCAGCGGCCGACGACGCGAACGGTCGAATCGCGCTGCCAGTCCGCGATGACCGCCCACGGGTTGAAATCCCGAACGGGCCGCGCCGCCGCGTGCATCTCGGCGTCGTTACGCGGATCGAACCAGCGGTCTTGTGTGAGCGTCTGGCGGATGAACGGCGGATACGCGCGATCGGACTGATCGGCAAGGTCCCGCACGATGCTCGGCGAGTAGTGCAGCACGAATCTGTCGCCCGCCCGGGATAAGCCGATCGCGGTGGCGGCACGCGCGAGCCATTGGCCGGCGCTCACCGAGTCCGTGACGTTCGTACACTGCGCGCTCGAAGTCGGGCGTGCGAGCTGCGCGTCCGCCGAGGCGGCGAAGATCGGGAGAATGGTTGCGACGGTACGGGCGAGCGAGAGAGTCATGCGCGCTGGATGAGGTTGCATGCAAGCTCATGACGGCCCAGCGCCCGAGACAACGACTCGATTCTATGGATCTTGTAAGATTGTGATCAGCGACCGCGAAACGTCTCCACGCTCCAGTCGTAATACCGGCATGGCGCAGCCCTCCCGCGAATTCCTCGACCTCCAAGCCGCGCTCGCCGGCGAGTACTCGCTCCAGCGCGAGCTCGGCCGCGGCGGCATGGGCATCGTGTATCTCGCGCGCGACGTGCAGCTCGACCGCGACGTCGCCATCAAAGTGCTCCCCTCGCACATGGCGCAGAGTGCGGAGTCGCGCGAGCGATTCCTGCGCGAAGCGCGCACCGCGGCCGGACTGTCGCATCCGAACATCGTCCCCATTCACCGCGTCGGCGAAGTTGGCGGCTTCGTCTTCTTCGTCATGAGCTACGTCGAGGGCGAAACGCTCGGCGAGCGGCTTCGCACCAAGGGACCGCTGCCGCCCGCCGAGGCAACGCGCGTGGTGCGCGAAGTCGCGTGGGCGCTCGCCTACGCGCACCGCCGCGGCATCGTGCACCGCGACGTGAAGCCCGACAACATTCTCCTCGAGGCGAGCACCGGTCGCGCGCTCGTGACGGACTTCGGCATCGCGCATCGCGACGACTCCGCCGCCGCAAACAGCGATTCGGGGACGATCATGGGCACCGCGCAGTTCATGAGCCCCGAGCAGGCGGCCGGCGGCGCGATCGACGGCCGGAGTGATCTCTACGCGCTTGGCGTCGTTGGATATCTCGCCGTCAGCGGACGGATGCCGTTCGAGGCGCCGAACGTGCCGGCCCTGCTCGTGCGTCAGGCGAGCGAAGCGGCTCCAGCGATCGTTCGGGCCGCGCCCGGACTTCCGGCCGCGCTCGCGGCGACGATCGATCGCTGCCTGATGCGTGATCCCGCACAGCGCTTTCAGGACGGCGAAGCCATGGCTGCCGCGCTCGCACCGGCGCCCGACGCGCGGCCCGCGCTGCCCCCCGCGCTTCGCGCGTGGCTCGCCGCGCGGAATCCGCTCATCGTGCCGTTCGTCGCGTGGTCCGCGGGTTTCAGTGTGCTCACGGCGGGGAATCTGTTCGCGGTGATTACCGGCAACAGAGGCAGCCATTGGCGCGACGTCGTGATGCTCTTCGGTTTCGCTGCTGCACCGCTGCTCCCGATCGTTGGATTTCACCTCACCCAAGCTCGACGCCAGTTTCGAATCGGACACACGCTCGCCGATCTGCGCGCCGCGATCGACGTCGAACACCGCGAGCGGACGGAGCGCGAATCGCTCGCACTCGATACGGAGGAGGCGGCGCGGCATCGGCTATTGCGCATCGCGACCACCGGTTCGGCGACGTGGCTTCTCGTCACGTTCGTGCTCGCGGCACAGGGCAAGATCAGCGAGCACACCGCGCCGATCGCCTGGCTCCTCACTCCCGTTTTCTCGACGCTGCTGCTCGGCGCGGCGAGCAACGCGCTCGGCGTGCAGTTCATTCCCGACAAGCTGCGCGAGTGGTGGCAGACGGGAATTCGCGGCCGGCTGTGGAAGAGCCGCGTCGGCGAATGGCTCGCGCGTCGGCTTGGCGCGCCGGAGCGCTCCCGTGCCGTAGGCGGCGGCGTGTTCCGCCCGACGGAAGCGGCACTCGGTCTCGCGGCGTCGGAGCTCTTCGCCGCCCTGCCGAAAGCCTATCGCGAAGAATTGGCCGATCTGCCGGCGACGGTCACCGCGCTCGAGGCCCGTGCGGCCGCTGCACGCGCGGAGGTCGACGTCGTCGCGGCGCTGGAAGCCGACGCATCCGGCGATGCAGTCCTCCTCGCGGCGCGGCGAGACGCGGCCGCGAAGCAGCTCGCGGAAACGGTCGCGGCGCTCGAGGGCATTCGGCTCGATCTCCTTCGCCTGCACGCCGGCGCGAGCGACCTGGCGCCGATCACGACGCTGCTCGACGCGGCGCGGATCATGAGCGATGACGTGAATCGGCTCGCTGAAGCGGAGCGCGAGGTGAACGACGCCGTGTCGCCGCGCGCACGTGGCGCGGCGCGCATTCCAACGCCGGTGTGACGTACCTCGGCCGCATCGCTCCCACACCGACCGGCGACATGCACGTCGGTCATGCGCGCACGTTCGTGACGGCGTACCGGCGCGCCGTCGACGCTGGCGGCGCCGTGGCGCTGCGCATCGACGACCTGGACCCGCTGCGCTGCCGCGCCGAACTTGCCCGGCGCGCTATTGAAGATCTCTCATGGCTCGGTGTGCGCTGGTCGAACGATCCGGTGTATCAGTCGCGGCGCCGCGCGTGCTACGTGGACGCCTGGCGCGCGTTGCGCGACGCCGGCGTGATCTATCCGAGCACGGTGTCGCGCAAGGAAATTCGCGATGCCGCACACGCGCCGCACGAGGAAGACGAGGTCGCGGAAAAGATCTTTCCGCCGGCGCTGCGGCCGCCGCCCGACACTGGACGAGATCTCGACTCGCCCGCCGGCGTCGTGTGGCGATTCCGCGTCCCCGACGGAGACGTGATTCACTACATCGACGGCCGCTGCGGCCCGCAGGCGTTCACCGCCGGCGCGGATTTCGGCGATTTCATCGTCTGGCGCAAAGACGACGTACCCGCGTACGAGCTGGCCGTCGTCGCGGACGACATCGCGATGGGTATCACGGAAGTCGTACGCGGCGAAGACTTGCTGCGCTCCACCGCGCGGCAGATCCTGATCTATCGCGCGCTGAGCGCGGCGCCTCCGGCGTGGTACCACGTGCCCCTCGTGCGCGACGCCGTGGGCAAGCGACTGGCGAAACGCTGTCAACCGCTCTCGATTCGCGAATTGCGCGAGCGCGGTCTGACACCAGAGCAGGTGCTCGCGCTGGCGGAGGAGACGGCCGTCAGTCGCTGATGCGTGCGAAGCGGCGAGCGCGCGGTTATCGTTGCGCTCGTCCATCACGCACCGCCATCCGATGTCGCCAACTCGCCGCCAAGCTCTCGCTCAACTCGCCGCGCTCGCGGCACTCCCGCTCACACGCTGGCCCGCGCTCGCCGACGATCCGCTCGACGGAACGATCGCCGAATATCAGGCGGGACGGCGGCGCGGCGATTGGGCGGCCGAAGAGGTCACGCGACGCGCGCTCGACCGCTGTCGCGCCGAAGGCGCGCGCTGGCGCGCGATCGATGCGCTCGACGAGAGCGGCGCCATCGCCGCCGCGCGCGCCTCCGACGCGCGCCTGCGTTCGGGGCGCGCGATCGGGCCGCTCGACGGTGTTCCAGTGTTCGCGAAAGCGATCTACGACGTCAACGGGCTGCCCACCACTGGATCGAACGCCGAATGGGCGCGACTGTTTCCCGATCCCGTGCGCCGCGACTCGCTCGAGGTGCGTCGCATGCGCGCGGCAGGCGCGGTGCTCCTGGGCAAGACCGCGGCAGATGACTTTGCATATCATGGAACTGGAACGAGCAGCTTCACGGGCCAGGTCCGCAATCCGCACGATCCGACGGCGACGCGCACGCCCGGCGGATCGAGCGCCGGATCGGCGGTCGCCGTGTCGGATGGAATGGCCTTCGCCGCGCTCGGCACCGATGACGGCGGCAGCAACCGGATCCCCGCGCAGTTCACCGGGATCGTCGGGATGAAGCCGAGCTTCGGCCTCGTGCCGCGCACTGGTGTGATTCCTACCTGGCCCTACCTCGACACCCACGGTCCGCTCGCCCGGCACGTCGCCGATGCGGCGCTGCTGCTCGCGGCGGTCGCGGGAGCGGACTCGTCGGATCCGCTGTCGCGCAGCGACGCGTGGAACGCGACTCCGCTCGCCGCGTTGCGCGACGACGCATTGTCCGGCGTGCGCGTCGGCCTCGTCGAGTCGCACGTCCCGCGCGCGGAGATGAGCGCCGAGGCGATCGCGATGTGGGAGCGCGCCGTGCGCGACGTGCGCGCGACCGGAGCGATCGTCGACTCGTTCGAGCCGACGGTGAATCGACTCACGTACCGCGATGCGTTCGAGTCCGCCGCGCGCGATCGCGGCGACGTGAACCCCGACCCCGACTCCCCGGCGCCAACCGCGAACGCGCTGTTCGCGTATTTCGCCGGCCGCACGAGCGACCCGCGCGCCGCGATCCGCCTCGGCTACGCGGCGTATCGAGGATTCTATGATGTGCTGCCGGCGACGTTCGCGGACTGTGAACCGCTCTTCACGCAGCCGATGACGCATGATCCGGCCGGCGTCTCGTTCGCGCGGTCGCGCGCCGAGGTCGTATCGCGGCTCGCCGCCTCCATGCGCGACGCGGGCGTCGACGCGCTGATCTACCCGACGATGCCGTACAACGCGCCGAAGCTCGGCGAGAAGTGGCCGGACGTCCGCACGCCACTCGGTTTCGGCAACTGGCTCGGCCTGCCGGAAGTATCCGTGCCCGCGGGTCTCGGCGCGGACGGAATGCCGGCGCTCAATCTCTCCATGGTCGGAATGCCAGGGACGGACGCCCGCGTGCTCGCGCTGGCGCATGCGTACGAGCGTCAATCGCGCCGTTTCGTCGCGCCGCCGCGGACGGCGTAGCGTCAGCGGCGGCGCGAAGCGGGGCCTCCTAAACGGGTCATCCCGAGCGAAGGCGCGCAGCGCATCCTCCTAAACGCTCATCCCGAGCGAAGGCGCGCAGCGCCGAAGTCGAGGGATCTACTATCCCGGGTCGCTGCGCGTGCATCGCGCACCGGACGCGAGATCCCTCGACTCCCTCGCTTCGCTCGGTCGCTCGGGATGACAACGCAGGGGTATCGCTCGGCGCCTCCGCTCGGGATGACAACGTCGCTACGGCCCGTACATGACGGTGGTCGAAGTCGAGTTCTGGTGATATTATCTCTCGCATCGCCACCGCGTCAGCCCCGCCGCACCGGCTCGGCGCGACCACCGCATCCCGCGAGGCCGCTCTCCATGACACGCATCGCGCTCGCCGCTCTCATCGCGTTCGCCGCAGGCGCCCAGGCGCAGGCGGTCGCGCCGCAGGCATCGGCGGCAATGACCGCCGAGCAGGA